>Ga0209410_1001132_pt1 | contig 12922 bp, 11 predicted proteins | sample Mar14436cmmetaG_FD_184135 | JGI IMG/M metagenome (GOLD analysis project Ga0209410, IMG submission 184135) | Marine hydrothermal vent microbial communities from Guaymas Basin, Gulf of California to study Microbial Dark Matter (Phase II) - Marker... ... | reverse complement strand
CGCGTTGCCCCTTTATTTTGCCATGGGCGAAGATGCGGTACGGCACAGGCTAAGGAACACAAGCGGAACCGAAAACGACCGCAGGGAGCCGCTACCTCCGGGTGACCCGCATCGCCCATGCTGCTGGCCAAGACACCTTGCCCTGCCACTCCTACCCCAAAAGCCCGCACATCTGCACCCTGCCCCGATTGGCCGCCTGCGTGCTGCCTGGCTTTACCTCAACACAAGCTACCGCGATCCGGAGGAGTGGCTCCTGGCCACCGAGGGGGAGTGATCCGACCCCGGATGGTGACCGTGGACCTCCTCGATTCCTCCCCAATATACCCGCGGGAGGTGTTCGCCGACGCCATCGCCGAGAGAGCCGTGGAGGTAATCCCGGTCCATAACCATCCCCTGGGCTCCTCGAGCCTACACCCCAGGATCTGGAGGCCACTCGCCGGCTCGCCGAGGCAAGGAGGATCTGGGGATCCAAGTCCTGGACCATATCCTCGTGTCCCGAAGAGATTCCTCTCACTCAAAGCCGAGGGCTACCTTTGATCCCTGTCCGGAAGCAAAAGGCCGCGTTCGACAAGAAGCGTTATCATCTGGCTGCGATGCTGCGGGAAAAGGAGCTAATCGGTGAGGCTGTCGAAGAGAGGGAGAGGGCGTACGCGCCGTACTCGGGGTTCAAAGTGGGAGCAGCGCTCCTTTCACGGGACGGCAGGGTCTTTACCGGCTGTAACGTGGAAAACGCTTCCTACGGGCTCACAGTCTGCGCCGAGCGGGTGGCCCTGTTTAAGGCCATATCGGAAGGAGCTCGGGAGTTCGAAGCCATCGCCATCGCCTGCGGGAAAGGCCCTTGCGCTCCCTGCGGCGCCTGTCGGCAGGTGCTTTATGAGTTTGCCCCGGACCTCCTCGTCATCATGACCGACGCCCAGGGAAGGGAAGTGCGGAGGGCTAAGCTCAGCGAACTCCTTCCCCAGGGCTTCGGGCCGAAATCCCTCCGCGATTGAGTCAACCGCGGAAATCCTCCCAGGAAGCGGAGCGCACGTGGGGGAGGGCGAGGAGGTCCTTCACCAACCGTTCCACGCCCGGCTCGCCCTTGACCCGCACGTGGTAGATGAGCTCCGTCCTCCCCTCCGCGTCCCCTTTTACCTCCGCCGCCAGCACCCGGACGCCCTTCTCCTCGATCCGCTCGCGGCAGACCGCGGACAGCTCGGTGAAATCCGGGGCTTCGGACACCACCGTCACGGTGTGGTAAGTCACGGCGGGGATGGCCCGGCCGAGCTTGTCCACCACCACGAGCACGAACAGGGCTATTCCGGTGGTGATGGCCGCGAGGGCGAAAAGTCCCTGTCCCACGGCGATCCCCAGCGCGGCCACGAGCCAAATGCAGGCCGCGGTGGTGAGGCCCCGGACGATGTTCCCCATCTTGATGATCGCCCCGGCCCCCAGGAACCCGATCCCCGTTACCACGCCGGCCATGGCCCGCCCGGGGTCCACCACTCCGGAGCCCGAGGTCTTGGCCACCGCCATCACCAACGCTGCCCCCACACACACCAGGATGTTGGTCCTGAGGCCCGCCGGGCGGCCGTGGGTCTCTCGCTCGAACCCGATCAGGCCCCCGAGGGTCGCTGCCACCACCAGCTTCAACAAAACCTCCCCGACTCCCATCGGAAACACCTGTGAAATCTTACCGGAAACGGAGCGATAATCCCCACGAGGGAGGCGGTATGAAGGTCGAGCTAATCCGGGTGGAGCTGAGACGTCCCACGTACCGGTACCTGGGGTTCGCCCATGTACGGAGCGGGGACGGGAGAGAGTACCGGTTGCCCATGACGGGCACCGTGGCCCAGTGGCTCGAGGTGGGGGCCGAGTACGAGCTCCGACTCTCCCGGGAGACGGAGATCGGCTTCGACGACTACCGGCTCAACGGGGAGATCCCCATCTGGCCCCTTTTCGCGCGGGAATACGCCGCGGAGCGGACGTCCCCCGTTTCCGGGGAGACGCTTTACTCCTACCGGGTTCTCGCCCGGGAGGCCCGCTACGAGCGGGACTATGAGGCCATCGTGGAGCTGGAGCAATACCACTACGCCTCCGACGAGGAGCTACTGGCCTGGTGGCACTGCGAGGCATGCGATCGCTACGAGGAGGCCAACGCCCGGCCCCATTGCCCCAAATGCGGCGCGCCCATGCGCTTCCACGACCTGAAGAGCGCCACCCGGGCCTCCCGGTTCCTGGTATTGGAGCTCCTGGAGCGGGAGCCGTACGAGCCCCAGTACGTCGGGTATGTGCGCGTGGATCCGCCCATCCCCGCCATGAACCGCCGCCTCCCCGATGGGACCATCGAACGGGACATCCGCAGGCGGGTGTTCCCCGGGGAGTGGTTCGCCCACCCTTTCGCCCCCAGGGGAGGCGAGGGCGCGGGCGAGTGGTGGGAGCTTCAGGGCGAGGCACTGAAGGGGGCGCGGTCGCCGGTGGCGCGGCTCGCCCGAGTAGTGGTCCACCCGGATTACCGCGTGGACGGCCTGGGGCAATTGGCGATCCGGGCGTTGGTGGACTGGATGCGGGAGCGGTGGGTGCCGGATATGCGTCGCCCCAAGGAGGCCCTGGAGACCATCGCGATGATGGCCCGGTACAACCCCTTCATGGAGAAGGCGGGGTTCGTCTACCTCTGGGACACCGGATCCGGCCGCCCGGTGCTCTACCTACCTCTGAGCGATCGGGCCCGAAAGGCCATCGAGGATTTCCTCGCGCGGGATCCCGTGGCCAGGGATCACCGGGGGAAGCTCTACCGGCCGCGGTTTGAGCCCGTGGAGCCCCTGTCCCGCCCCATCCGCTTGCGGAAGCTCTTCAAGTCCTATTCCAACGAGCTGACGTTGGAGGACCTCTCCGAGCCGGTGCGGGAAGCCCTGGAGGCCTTCGGGGTCCGGGAGCGGATGATCCAACGGTACGTGATCAAGAACGGGGAGATCGAGATCGAACCCGGGAAGATCACCGCCATCGTGGGGGCCTCGGGGAGCGGGAAGACGACGCTTTTGCGCATCATTTGGGGGTTGCTCACCGGGTGCGACGACCCCCTGTACCGCCCGGATGCGGGCGAGTGGGAGCTCCCCGCCAACGCCCGGGTCCAGCTCCTCATCCCCGGGGAAGTGGAGCCGGATTTCGGCGACGCCGCCGTGATCGAGGTCCTGTATCGGATCTGTGGGGACGAAGCGTTGGCCATCGAGATCCTGAACTACGCCGGGATCTCCGACGCGGTACTCTACCGGGCCAGGTTCCGGGAGCTATCCACCGGGCAGAAGGAGCGGGCCAAGATCGCCTGGGTCCTGGCGCACCGGCCGAACCTCATCCTCATCGATGAGTTCGGGGCCCACCTGGACCCCGCCACCGCCCGGCGGGTGGCGCGGCGGATGTCGCAGCTTTCCCGGGAGAAAGGGATCACCCTCGTGCTCGTCACCCACCGCCGGGAGATCCTGGAGGCCCTGGAGCCCGACGCCGTCTACATGGTGGGCTACGGGACCCTATTCCGGGCCGATGAGGTTCCCGAACGGGGCTTCAGGGTACGGGAGCCCTATGCCACCTACATCGTGGAGGGGAAGAAGCGGTGGGAGGTCCGCCGCTACCCCACTGGGGTGCGGGGAAAGGTAGGGGTGGTGAGCGGGGACAAGGTGATCGGCACGGTGGAGATCCTGGGAAGCAAAGGCCCCTATACCCTGGAGGAGCTTCGGGAACATCCCGACAGGCACCTGGCCGACGAGCGGTTCCTGAAGGAATACGCCCGGGGGGAGAAGCTTTACGTGTGGGAACTGGGAGAGGCACGGAAGTTTCACGAGCCGGTGGAGTTCGAGCCGCAGCGGGGCCAGCGCACCTGGATCCGCCTCCGCCGAAAAGGGTACCGGCGCGGGGAGAGCAGCGAGGATGTCACACGCAATGGCGCTTGAGATATCATACTTTGTTACTCCGCTTCCCCGCTCCACTTGGTAATAGGCCGTATGCGCGTTCTTGGAGGGTCATGAGGGGGAACGAGTTCCTCTATCGGGAGGTCCAGCACGTGCGACAACCGTGGATCTGGGCCTTGGTAATGGGGATATCGGGATTCCAGTGGTACGTATTTGTGGTCCAAGTGCTCCAAGGGCGACCCGTGGGGAACAACCCCGCATCAAATACCCTGGCGATAGCCTTTTGGATACTGTTCGGTGTCATCCTCCCGGTTTTTTTCCTCTCCGTGAGGCTCATTGTCGAGGTGCGGGGAGACGGGATCTACATACGCTTCACCCCGTTCCACCTCGCGCCCCGCGTGATCCCCTTCGATCGGGTTCACGAGGCAAAAGCCGTCACGTATCGGCCGATTTGGGAATACGGTGGCTGGGGGATCCGAGTGGGAAAACAGGAAATCGCTTACACCATGAGTGGCCAGAATGGGGTCCTGATCGAGTTGGAATCCTCGTGGGGGAAGACCGCCGCGAAGCGGGTACTCCTCGGCACAAGACGTCCCGACGCCCTGCTGCGGGCGATACGAAGGGGCATCGCGACACGCATGCCCCCGCCGGATGAAGCCGACTAGCGGGAGATGTATTGGTCGTAGAGGGCTTGGGCTCTGGTAGGGTCCTTTGTCCCCTTTACGATGGCGCGTCCATCGGGGAACACGGTGAAGGAGATGCCTTCCACGTCGAAGAAGAGGACGCCGTCGCCTCGCCGCACCTTACCCAGGGCTGCCAGGCGCCGTTCGAGCTCCTCCAGGTCCACGGGAGCGTCCGTTCGGGGGAGGATGTGGATCGCGTCCCCGCACAGGGCCACGGTGCGGGAGCCCTCGCGCAGGAATTCGTACTCCCCCCGCCCGCAGGCAGGGCAATCCCCGCGCCGGGAGACGGAAAGAACCCGGAATTCCATCTCCCACAGGTCGAACTGGTAAAGCCTCCCCAGGGGGATCTCCCCGGTCGCCAGTAATCGTATGGCCAGCGAAGCCTGGAGCGCCCCCAGGGCCTTGGGCACCGGCCCCAGGATCCCATGGGTGGCGCAGGTGGGAAGGGTCCCCGGGGGCGGAGGGCTCGGGAAGAGGCACCGCAGGCACGGCCCCTTCCCCGGGACGATGGCCATCATCATCCCCACCGTTTCCAGGACCGCGGTATAGATCCAGGGTACACCGTGCTTCACACACGCATCGTTGAGGAGATAGCGGGTTTCCATATTGTCTGATCCATCAACCACGAGATCGGCTTTAGGGACGAGCGTTTCCGCCTCCCGTGGGCCGAAGTGGATGACGTGCACCTCTATCTCCGCATTTGAATCAACGGCCTGCAACCTTTCCGCTAAGGCTTCGGCCTTGGGACGTCCCAGATCGGCCTCGGTGTAAACGGCTACACGATGCAGGTTATGTAGCTCCAAGATATCCCGGTCCACAAGGATGAGCTTGCGCACGCCGGCCCGCAAAAGCGCCGTGGCAGTGTGGGAACCCAACGCCCCACAACCCATCACCAGGACTTTGGCCTCATTAAGCCTTCGCTGGCCCTGTTTTCCCACCTGGGGGAGTATCGTTTGCCGGCCGAACCTCGTTTCCATCTCCTTCGATCTTGCCCCGAAACGCGTGCCGAGTGCAATGGACCCGACGAGCCGGGACTCAGGGCGGACATTGCCCAACTTTGCGCCCACGGTCGGCAATTGTCCCTCGCGACGGCCCGAAACGTCCTAGGGATGGAAATGAATGTACATCCGCGTGAAAAGGTTCCGCAACAAGGACGGCTCGATCAGGGTACCCGTACATCGCCAAGGACGTGTGCGCGGACGGAAAGCCTCGCCCAGAAGGTGGGGGTCTATTTGGGCCGGCTGGAAAGAGGGGGCACGACACCCGCCGGGGCCGACGGCAACTCCACGGACTTGCCGAAGCAACCCGGCGCGACCTGTTCCAGCCTCAACGCGACCACCGGCCCACGCCTTCGCCGGGGCTTTCCGGAAATCGCTCCGATCGGAGGGTGGAGACATTCGCGATGATCCGCGAATTCGATGGGGCAGAACCTTACCCGGCCCTCTTCTTAGGCCCGAGGCCTCGGTGCTACCTCCAGGGATCAGGGACGCGGGGCAGCGTCGAAGTCTTCAAGCCACCGTTTGATCTTTCGATCCCAGATCCTCTGCTTGTTCGCATCCGTGCCGTGTTCGGTCTCTTTGTCATAAAGCTTCTGCACTTCTTCACATTTATCCATGTACTTCGTCACCAGCTCTTCCACCTTCCGCTGGAGGTCTTTCCCCGCCGCGGCACAGTTCGTCCCCTGCCCCACCAGCTTTGCCTTTCTCACCGATTCATCCACCGCACGCTGCAGTAGCTGTGCGTACACGTGGGCGATGTTGAAATGCCCTTGCTCGTGGCGCAGAAGCTGTGGGGTTTTGGAACCGGGTTTGACCCAAGACTCCTTTGGCACCATGTACGCCCTGATCTTCAAGGTTCCGGCCTTCGGCTTGACCGTACAGCCCGCTTCATTCTGCGTCTTCACATTGGCCCAATCCGAAAAATGGATGCCCCAAGCAATTTCCGCCTCCTCTACCACCTTTTCATCCGCGGGAACCTGCCCCTCGAAGTCGTCCCACCCGATGGCCCCTCCGTCCCGCTGGTCGTAGTACACCACGGAGGGAGGGGTTTTCTCCTCGGTCGCTGTAGCCGCATCTGTGGGTGCAGGTGATTGGGCGAGAACACAAAAGGCCATCCCGAATATGCACATGACCGTTAGCGCGCCTTTCACGGCATCACCTCCCATAACTCAGTATAAGGGCAACCTGCCGACAGTCCAGCCACCGGATCCCTCTCTATTAGACACGATCACGCTGGCATTGACCTCACCCCGACACAGTGTGCAAGCCGAGGCCCTGAGCTCAGGCACTACAACTTGACGGCGCCAATGAGGCTGTGTATATGCGAAAGATGAACATGTTCAGGTTGCCCAAATTCCTCCGGCGCCGGATGGCCTTGGTGAAGCCACGACGGTTCCCGAATCAAGAGGCTTATGCCGCCTTCTTCGATGCCCGGGCCCGCCTATTGGCCGGGGACGATATGGACATCCTCGAATACCCCGATCGCGAGACCCAAACACACATATTTTCCCAGGCCGTATCCCTGGCAAAGCTGGAGGAAAAGACCATCTTGGACGTGGGCTGTGGCCTGGGGTACCTGAAGGGGTTCCTCGACGAGCGCGGCGTTCCCTACAAGAGCTATTTGGGGGTAGACCTCTCTAAAGCGATGGTGAAAGGGGCGACGGAGCGGTTCGGGAACTTCTTCGTCCGGCGGGATGTGCTCTCGGACCCCTTCCCCGACCGAAGCTTCGACGTGGTGTTCCTCATCTCCGTCCTAGGTTATCCCATCGGGGACGATCCCGAGGCGTACATGAAGCGGCTTTTGTCGACATTATTTCGCTTCGCCCGGGAGACGTTCGTGTTCACCCACCTCATGCCGGGCCGGCGCGACGAGCCATCGGACTTCACCTACCCACCGGAAAAGCTTTTGCGCTGGTGCCGGGAAAACCTTTCCCCTCACGCCCGGGTCCTGGTGGACGACCCGCCCTGGGTGACCTACTACGTGGCGGTTTACAGGGACGCGCGCCTGATGGATTCGGCTCCCTTTGCGACACCATGAAGATCCACTGTGACAACATCGCACTTTGGGTCTTGGACATCAAACTCCATTTTGGAAAGTGTGCGCTTGGACCTTCGTTTCAATTTTGAAGTGCGCCCCTAGGGGGAACCACCGGGAGTGCCCAGGGTAGAGGCGGGAAAGGTTCCGCAAAATTCTTCTTTTCTTTGAAGTGAAGGAGGGCGGGGCCAGGTACAGTCCGGCGTTCAAGTTCCAGGTGGTGTTGGAGGCCGTGAAGACCGAAGCCAAGGGCCGAGGTCCAACTTCCTTCTCTCCCGTATGAGCGCCTCCCTCGCCACAAACCGAGTGTCTCGGGCCAAAGGGAGCAGGGGTTAAAATATCGCCGAAATGGAAAGGCTCTCCCTCGAAGAAACGGTGGCGGAGGCCAGAGAAGCCTTGGGCAAAGACCTTTTGATCTTAGCCCATCATTACCAGCGGGACGAGATCGTGGAGGTGGCGGATTACCGGGGCGATTCGCTGGAGCTTTCCCGAAAGGCGGCGGCCTCGGAGGCCCGGTGGATCGTGTTCTGTGGGGTCCACTTCATGGCCGAGACCGCGGCGATCCTGGCCAAAGAAGGTCAGCGGGTCCTGGTTCCCCGAGAGGACGCGGGATGCTTCCTTGCCCATACCGTCGATTATTCATCCCTTATGGAGCTTTGGCGGAGGCTCGGTGAGGTCATGGATCCTGATACAGATGTCCTTCCGGTGGCCTACGTTAACACCACCGCCGACGTCAAGGCCTTCGTGGGGGAAAAAGGCGGGGCATGTTGTACCTCCTCCAGCGCCGAAGCGGTGCTGCGGTGGGCCTTTTCCCAACGGGAGAAGGTTCTCTTCGTTCCCGACCAGTATCTGGGCCGGAACGCCGCCCGCAGGCTCGGGATCTCGGAGGGAGAGATCGCGGTCTGGGATCCCCGTCGCCCCCCGGACCGAATGGACGCGTTCGCCCGGGCACGGCTGATCTTATGGCGGGGGACGTGTAACGTGCACGTGCGGTTCCTGCCCGAGGACGTGCGCCGGGTAAGGGGGGAGCATCCGGGCGTCCGGGTGGTGGTCCACCCCGAGTGTCGGCCGGAAGTGGTGGAGCTTGCAGACGAGGTGGGCTCGACCTCGTATATCATCAAGACCGCGTCGTCTTCCCCTCCTGGATCGAGCTGGGCCGTGGGAACCGAAGAGCGGTTGGTGGCCCGTCTCGCCAAGGAAAACCCGGACAAAGAGATCTTCTCCCTCGCCGAGATCCCCCCCTTTTGCAGCTACATGTCCCTCACGCGACCCGGGGATTTGGCGGCGATACTTCGGGGGCTTTTGGAGCATGAGGCCAAGAACGTGGTGGAGATACCCCCCGGGATCCGGGCTCATGCCCGGGCGGCCTTGGAGCGTATGTTGGAAATCACCGGGAGCTAACCCAGGGCCTTCCTTTGAGCCCGCAACGTGCGATGGAATTCGGGTACTTAAAGAGGGAAGGGGGGAACGATGGGGAAGGGATCCCTCGTCTTCACCACTTCTGGGGAGCCCACAGGTGCCCTGGAACGACTGGGGGAAGGATTAAAGGGGGCTTTGATAGAACGGGGGTACATCTTCGAGCCCCAACCCCATGCCCCGAGGCTCGTGCTCAACTTCACCTCCGTGGAAGCTCCCAGGCCCTACCGCCGGCGCTCCCAAGCCACGTTCGTGGTTTCACTGCTCGAGCTTTCCGAGCCCCCGGAGGAACCCGTCAAGGAGATGTATCCCTACCTGGTCAGGACCCTTTCCAACCTGCTTTTGGCCTATGTGCCCGGGCTGGGGGCCCATTTCTTCACGTTGGACCTCGGCCACTACGTGGAACCGGAAGGGCAAGGGTTTTTCCGGCGGATCGTTGAGCGGATCCATCCCATGGCCTCGGCCACGCTGGTGATAAAGAACAGGTTCGAAACGGATCTCGAGCCGGAGCTTTGGGACGGGGACGAGTTGACCGCGGCCCTGTCGCGGGCAGGGAAGATCTTGGACCGGTGGAATCTCCTTCCGGCGCCCTTTCCCATCGAGGAGATCCTTCCCCCCGAAGATCTACGCCATGTGAAGCATCTTTATGGGATCGGAGGCCTCTCGTACGGGAACCTCTCGGCCAGGAAGGACGAGAAGCGCTTCTGGATGTCCGCCTCGGGGGTGGACAAGTCCAACCTCCGTGAGGTCGGCCGGGACATATTGATGGTCAAGGATTACGATCCCATCGATAACGCCATCGTCCTCTCGGTGCCGCCCCACATCAAGCCCCGCCGGGTGTCGGTGGACGCCATCGAGCACTGGATGATTTACCGCGAACACCCGGAGGTCAGGGCCATCATCCATATCCACGCGTGGATGGAAGGGATCCCTGCCACCCAGTTCCATTATCCCTGCGGCACATATGAACTTGCCGCGGCGGTGGCCGAGCTTATCCGGAAGGCGCCTGACCCCGCCCAAGCGGTGGTGGGCCTCAAGAACCACGGGATCACGGTAACCGGCCGCTCCATCGACGACATCCTGGAACGGCTGGAGGGAAGGGTGTTACGCCGGGTCCCCATGTCATGAAGGCCCTCCTTTTTACCCCGTCCGTACCCCGGTACCTCCTCTCCCGCTCCTTAGGAAAGAGGACCCCATTGTGGTTAGTTCCGTTGCGGCTGGTGGAGGTTCCCGAGCCGGAGCCCCCGGAAGGCTGGGTGAGGGTGCGGGTGAGGCTCGCGGGGGTCTGTGGCTCGGATCTCGCTCTCCTGTTCGGGAAGAGCTCACCCCGCTTGTCACCCTTTTTCTCCTTTCCCGCCGTCCTGGGCCACGAGATCGTGGGGGAAGTGGAGGGCCAGCGAGTGGTGGTGAACCCCTTGCTTTCCTGTCGAGAACGGGGGTTGCCCCTTTGCCCCCGCTGTGCCGAGGGGGACGAAGGCCTTTGTCTCAACGTGGCCGAGGGGAGGTTTTCGCCGGGGATGTTGGGATATTGCCGGGATCTTCCCGGGGGTTGGGCCGAAGGGATCGTCGTCCATCCGGAAAGGGTCTATCCCGTGCCGGGTGGTGTCCCGGACGAGAGGGCGGTGTTGGCAGAGCCCTTGGCGGTGGTGCTGCGCGGCTTGAGGTTATTTTCCCCTGAGCCCGATGCCCCGGTCCTCGTCATCGGCGCGGGGACGATCGGCCTCCTTTCCCTGGTGGCCCTGAGGGTTTCGGGGCACCGCGGCCCGATCCATATTTTGGCCCGCCATAGGGTTCAAGCGCGTTTGGCCCGGGAGCTCGGGGTCGAGGAGGTGCACCGCGACGCAGGGGAGGCCGCTGAAGCGGTGGGGGCCAAGGGGTATCGTCCGGCGATCGGAGCGCGGGTGTGGCGCGGAGGCTTTCCGTATGTGATCGAGGCCGCCGGAAGCCCCTCCTCCTTCGCGCAGGCCTTAAGCCTGGTTGCGGAAGGGGGGAAGATCCTTTTGCTCGGGGGAACCGGCTCGGGGCGGTGGGACCTTTCCCTTCTTTGGTTCCGAGGGATACTGGTCCAGGGAAGCTACACGTACTCCGCCGAGGATTTCCGTTGTGCGGTGGAGCTCCTTCCGCGGGCTGAAGGCATGGAGCGGGTGGTCACCCATGTGTTTCCGCTCGAGGCATGGCGGGAAGCCCTGGGGGTGATCCGCCGCCGCGAAGGGATCAAAGTGGCGTTCAAGCCGGCGTGAACCTGCCTCCGTTCCAAATGGCTGATCCGAGTTCGACCGAGGAGAGGGACTGTCTCTTGGTCTTTGTTCGTTCGCGTTCTCAGTTTATGCCCAAATCCCCGAAAGCCCTGGATTGTCACGGAGTTGTTCCCGGCTATCCTTAGCTGATTGCTTCCTAAGGGGGAGATACTGTGCCGGAGAGTTTCGGACTTGTGGGGTTACCGAACGCGGGGAAGTCCACCATCTTCAACGCCCTCACCGCCGCGGGCGCCAAGGTGGAGGCTTACCCCTTCTGCACCATCGAGCCCCACCGCGGGATCGCTTCGGTTCCCGACGAACGGCTCGACGCCCTCCACGCCCTCTTCCCCGAGAAGAAGAAGGTCCCTACCACAATCGAGGTGGTGGATATCGCCGGGCTCGTCAAGGGGGCTTCCCAGGGGGAGGGCTTGGGAAATCAGTTCCTCGCCGAGATCCGGGGCGTTGACGCCATCCTCCACGTGGTGCGCTGCTTCCCCGACCCTGAGATCCCCCATCCCACAGGCGATATCGACCCCCGCCGGGATATCGAGATCGTGGAGACGGAGCTTCTCCTCAAGGACCTCGAGACCCTGGAACGCCGCAAATCCAGGATCGAAAAGGTCGCGAGAACCGGCGACAAGGCCGCCCGGGAGGAGCTTTCCCTCATCGAGCGGCTCATCGAGGGGATCGGGAAGGGGGTCCCCATCCGCAAGATGGGGTTGAAGCCCGAGGAGCTCGAGCTCCTCAAGGACCTGAAGCCCCTCACCGCGAAGCCCGTGCTCTACGTGGCGAATACCGGCGACGAGGGCGAAAACGAATACACACAGGCTGTGGCCGAACTCGCCCGGGAAAACGGGGCGGGGTACGTGGTGATCCGGGGGCGGCTGGAGGCGGAGATCGCCGAAGCCGCGGAGACGGAAGAGGAGCGGCGGGCGTACCTGGCGGAATGGGGGCTTTCGGAATCGGCCCTGGTGCGTTTGGTGCGGGCGGCGTATGAGCTCCTGGATCTCGTGACCTTCTACACCATCGAGGGACCGGAAGTGCGGGCCTGGACCGTGCCCCGGGGGACCAAAGCCCCCGACGCCGGCGCCGAGATCCACACCGACTTCCGCGACCGGTTCGTCCTCGCCGAGGTGGTGCCCTGGAGGGAGCTGGTGGAAGCGGGCTCGGATAAACTCCTGCGCGAGGCGGGCAAATGGCGCCGGGTGGGCCACGATTACGAGGTCCAGGACGGGGACGTGATCCACTTCATCTGCGCTTAGGTTATGGCCACCTTTGCCCTGGTTCTGGCCACCGCCATCTGGGGCTGGAGCTTCGTGCCCGTGAAGGAGGCCATGGGCCATACCTCTCCCCTCTGGTTCCTGGCCCTACGGTTCGCCATCGCGAGCATCCTCTTCCTTCCGCTTTCCCCCCGCCGGGCCCGGGATTGGGGGCAGGGATTCCTCCTGGGGCTTTTCCTTTTCGCCGGCTACGCCTTCCAGACCTGGGGGCTCGTCTACACCACCGCCCAGAAGTCCGGCCTCATCACCGGGCTTTCGGTGGTCCTCGTCCCCCCCATCGCCCACATCTTCGGGGAGAAGACCCCGTTACATACCTGGGTGGGGATGGGGATCGCCGCGGCGGGGGTGGCGATCCTCGCCCTGGGAGGTGGGGAGCCGCTGGGTCCCGCGGG
>Ga0209410_1001131_pt1 | contig 12934 bp, 13 predicted proteins | sample Mar14436cmmetaG_FD_184135 | JGI IMG/M metagenome (GOLD analysis project Ga0209410, IMG submission 184135) | Marine hydrothermal vent microbial communities from Guaymas Basin, Gulf of California to study Microbial Dark Matter (Phase II) - Marker... ... | reverse complement strand
TCCTTATCCCATTCCTCTTGTTTTATCCTCCCAAATCCTCTTAGAACACCATAGGCCTTACCAGAGTACTCCGGAGGCACCTTTATTGCCAGAATCACTCTCTCAATTTTCAGTGGAAGTATGGCTCTTATCTTCTTTATTACTTCATTTGCTTGGTCCTCAACCCCTTTAAATGGATCTATATGAACTCCTGCCTCATCCAATGCCTTTTCTATTCTACTAGGAGGATGTGGAGCTCCTGTTTTTGGATCAACGGCATTTCTATGTATAAAACTTATTATTTGCTTTTTCTTTCTCTCCCTCATCTCTCTTATCTGTTCAGATGTTAATTTTATTTCTCCTTGGAGTATTATAGTCTTTGAAATTTCTAAGACATCCAATGTACCGAAAACTCTGCTCAATACGTCTTCTGATGCTACATCTCCCTTCCTCGCATCTCTGAATACCTTGTCTATTGCTAGTGCCTCCATTAGGTCAATGTCTTCTCCTACATCTCCTTTCTCTTTTATTTTGATGGCTACTTTTGGGTCCACGAGTATCTCGAACCTCTCTCCACCCTTAGATAGTCTAGCGATGACAGCCTCCTCTAGGCTGACCATCTATTTCACCACATACTTTTCTATATACTCTCTCACCTCTTTGTCACTCAGTTTCCTGAACTTCTTATCCTCCTTACTTATTACTGCCATTTCTACTCTATCTTCGCGAAGTTTTATCTCAGTAGCAACATCTAGTGTTTTCAAGGCCAAATCTATTGCTCCCTCCAGCCCCAGGTCTTCAGAGTAATTCTTCTCCAAGAAGTCTAGTGCACTGGATTGTCCTCCGCCTATTGCCGTGGCCCTGTATTCATAGAGAGCACCGCTCGGATCAGTCTGGAATAGGTAGACCTCCTCTTTGTTCACACCACCAATGAGTAAAGCAGCGCCAAATGGTCTAACTCCTCCAAATTGAGTATACTGCTGTTTTAGGTCACCTATTTCCTTAGCTAGGAGTGGTACACTTATTGGTTCGTCATAGAGTAACCTGTGGACCTGTGCTCTAACTCTGGCGTACTCTATCAGAGATCTCGCATCGGCTACCAATCCAGAGGTCGCCGCTCCAATGTGGTCGTCTATCTGGAATATCTTCTCTATCGATCTAGGCTCGATCAGTCTACTAGTGACCTTCCTCTCAACCAAGAGAACTATACCATCCTCACACTTTATTCCTATAGCAGTTTTACCTCTTTTAACAGCTTCTTGAGCATATTGTACTTGGAAGAGTCTCCCATCGGGGCTGAAGACTGTTATTGCTCTATCATATCCTGCACCGGGTGGAACGAAAGCCATTATCTCCCCTCCTGCTGCAACAGGAATTTCTCCTTCAATTTGTTTATGGTCCCACTAACACCCAATACGAACAGACTGCCTCTCTTTCCCCCTCTCTCCAATACTTTAGTGAGGGCAACTACTGCCCTAGCCTCATCCACGTATCTGTGATTTACCTGAAGTATTATAACTTTTTTCTCTTCAATTAGCTCTCGGAATTTAGGCTCCATTTTGGCTAGGGTTATTTCACCGAGCAATCTTCTGAAGTTCCTAGATAATTCGTATCTCATCTCATCGAGACTAACATCCCCCACTAATTTTATCGCCAAATACCTCCTCCTATCCATTAATTTAACCAAGTTTCATATCCTCCCCTTCTTCTTTAGCACGAACCTCGGATAAGTGGTTAGGGAGGCTTTCGCGTATTCCCTAGGCACACCTAGCAACTCCAGTAATGCCAAAAGGTCTCTGGGAGAAAACATCTCTTCCGGAAGCCTAGCAGAGCTAACACATATTACAGGTGCTCTCTTAGAGTAACAAACCAGAAACAGTTTTCTTACCTTTTTAATCCCTCCTAGTTTTCCATTCCTCAGTGAGGACAGGTCTATCACTAGAGCGGTCTTGTTCTTTGAAGCCTCTCTTACCAATACTTCATCTATTTCTCTGAATATTATTCCATCCACTCTCTCCAGTTTTACGGAATATCTCAGAACGTTCCTGTTTTCTGAGTAAACGAAATTGACCTCTCCATAGGGAATTTCTCTCAGATCTCTTTTACTCCTCATTTCATACTCTCTTATTCTGAAGGTTCCCTCAATTTCCTGGAAATCTCCAACGAATCCCAGCCCCAAGTATCCCATCTCTTTGGCCACTTTTATCATGTCTGCCAGAGTCTCCCTGTCATCTGGAACCACTTTAAGGTCATAAAACATTTTTGATCACTTTTTCAATCTCCTCATTCGAGTAGAAGACTATTCTTATGGTCTCTCCCCTGCTGGAAGGCACGAGTCTTCCTAGATAGGCCTCTACCTTGTCTACTCTAACGTAAAACCTTTTACCCTCCAAGTTAGCTAAACTTGTCCCCTCTTTGCTCACTATGGATCTCAACAGTTCCAGTGCTTCTTTACCTTGTATCTCTGCCTCCAAAATAACTATTGGATTGTTAAAGTGCCCTTTGGTCTCTTCGCGCCTGATGTTCTCCTTAGGTACGCCTAGATTCTCCAAAGCTCTCATGACTTTCTCTTCCGACTCAGTTGAATGGACCAATGCTCTTAACTTGGCTTTAATCCGAGTCAATCCCTATTTCCCTCTTCTTCCATGCCTCCTTATGCTTGGCCTAATTTTCTCAGCACCTTTTCCTTTGTTTCTCAGTCCTCTAGATTTCTTACCAGCGCTGGTCAGTCCCCTGAATACTCTACCTTTGTTTGCCCCTCTGCCAATCCAGTTTATCTCATCGTCTGCCTTTATGACAGGATGGTGTGGATCGACCATTATGACTTCGAAGTACTTGTATTGCCCGTCTTCTCCAACCCAATATGAATTCAGCACCTCGAGATTCGGATACTTCCTAGCAGCTCTCTCTTCAGCTATCCACTGAAGACTTTTACCTGGAGTGAATTTCACGTGTCCGTATTTACTTGGCTTTCTTCCGCCCTTTATCCTTTCTCTCCTCCTTCCCCCCCTCTTAACCCTAACTCTCACCACTATGAATCCGTGTTTAGCTTTATATCCAAGAGATCTAGCCCTGTCCAATCTGGTGGGCCTATCTATCCTGACTACTGATCCCTCCCTTCTCCACTTCCTCAGTCTCTCTTTTCTTATCTCCTCGTTTTGTCTGAAGTTCTTGGATATGAAGTAATACATGGATTTAACCAAGTCCCATCGCCTCCTTAATCCTGTCTACTAGCTCCAATCCAGCCCTTCTTTGAGATTCTATGGTTGAGGCCCCTATGTGGGGACTAACACTCAATTTCTCCGTTCCAATTGAGAAGAGCGCATCCTCCCCTGGAGGCTCTCTCTCGAATACATCTAGGCAGGCCCTTATTCTCCCAGACTTGAGGAATTTGAATAAGGCCTTTTGCTCTACTACACCTCCCCTTGAGGTGTTTATGAGTACTGCTCCTTCCTTCATGTTCTTCAAGGTCTCCTCTTTGAAGAGGCCCTTTGTTTCTTCCGTGAGAGGGACGTGTATGCTTACGAAGTCACTCTTCCTCACTAGTTCATCTAGGGAATCTACTTGTTCGAATCCCTCGGCTTTGACGTATGGATCAAATACTAATACTCTCATCCCAAATGCTTTTGAGATTTCAGCGACTCTGGAACCTATTCTCCCAAATCCAACTATTCCCATGGTTTTTCCATATAGTTCTTCCCCAATCAAGTCTTTTTTTATCCATTCTCCTTTCCTTAGACTCTCATTTGCTTCTGGAATTCTTCTTAAGAGAGAAAGTAGATGAGCGAAGACGAGTTCTGCCACTGCCTCAGTTACTGCTCCAGGAGTATTCAAGACTTTTATTCCCCTTTCTTTCGCGGCCTCCAAGTCTATGTTGTCTAGCCCCACCCCAGGTCTCGCTATTACCTTTAGCCTCTCTCCCTTGGAGATAACTTCCCTGTCTACTTTAGTCCTACTTCGCACTACTAGGACTTCTGCTTTCCTAATCTCATTTAGTAACTCTTCTCTACTTATTTCTGGTCTGAATACTACTTCTCCCAGCTCTCTTAGTTTCTCGAGGGCCTCCTCACTAATATGGTCTGCAACGAGAATTCTCATGGGATCAACCCCTCTTCGCAGAGACTACTTTTATCACGTCCCCGTCTTTGAGCTCGTAATCCTCTCCGACACGTCTCCCGCTCCTGGCCTCCACAGCATATATGAAGGTATCTCCGAGTTCGGTATGCACCTTGTAAGCTAGGTCTTTAGCTGTACTACCCCTCTCCATTAGGAAGGCATCTGGAAGTACATTTCCGTCCTTATCAGTTAATTTATTCTCATCTTCTACAGGGAATACTGAAATGAGTCCTAGAACATCCTTGATTGCCCTATCTATTGTCTCTTGTACTCCTGTTGATCCCCATTCTTCTAGTAGAGCCTCTATTTTCTTTAAAGCTGACTTCTGTCTATTGTTTAGTCTGCTATCGTCCAATATCTCGAAGTGATTGCTCCCAGGTATGTATTTTATGAGACCAGCTTTGGCAGCCCTTCTTAGAACTAGCTCTGCTTCGGCACAAACTGGAACTACGTCTATTTCCTCCTCTCTAATTCTATCAATGTTTTCTCTTGATTTATCCAGATCTATTTTGTTCGCGGCGACTATTATTGGCTTATTTATTTCTCTTAGCTTTCTCACAAGTTTCATGACGTCTTCTTCTTTCCACTTATCTATTGACTCAGGGTCTAGCTCAGCCTCCATTAGAGCTCTCTTTATCTCATTCTCTTTTACACCAATCCCAGTTAGTTTCCTCTCGAGGAGCGAGACTAGGTCATAGACCCCCATTTTGACCTGCTTGACAATCTTCCCCCAGTCTTTTTTTATCAGGCCGTAAACCCATAGGTCTATCTCCCCCTCTAGGAACCTTATGTCCTCTATCGGATCTCTTGTCCCAGGAGGAACGGGATTCCCTTCCGCATCGGTAGATCCAGAGGCATCTACTACGTGAATTAACACCTTAGCATTTCTTAAACTATCTAGAAACTGATTTCCAAGTCCTCTTCCCTTATGGGCACCAGGTACTAGTCCTGCAACGTCTATGGTTCTGACAGGGATGAATCTGGTCCCTTCCAAGCATAAAGAGTTCCTGGGATTACATTTTACGTTAAACTCTCTGCAAGGACACTTATATCTAACATAGGCGACTCCTACATTTGCTTCTATAGTTGTAAATGGGTAGCTACCTATTTCTGCATTCGCCATGGTTGCTGCATTGAAGAAAGTTGATTTACCAACGTTTGGCTTTCCAACCACACCCAATTCAACCATTCTTGAACCCCCTATTAGAGCCTATGTCCTCCCTGACCACTTCTCCGACGGAAGTCCATGAGTTGCACCCTATTTTTCTCCCGGGGTATATCAGAGTACCTATCCCAGTCTTGGATCCATGTCCTATTACTGCCCCGAACTTCCTTCTGCCTGTACTAACTAGCTTACCGTTTATCAAACTCTTGACCTGCTCATTGTCGTGTCTCAGATTAGCTGTAATAGTCCCTGCCCCTATGTTACAACTCTTACCTATGATGCTGTCTCCTATGTAGGAGAGATGGGCTATCTTACTACCTTCCATCACTACGGAGTTCTTAACCTCTACTGAGAAACCTACCTTACATCCATTTCCAATGGACGTGTATGGCCTTATGAGAGCATTTGGACCTATTTCGCATCCATCTCCTATGTAAGCAGGCCCTATTATTGTGGAGAATCCATGTATCTTCGAGTCTTTGCCCAGATACACATCTCCAATGACTTCAGCCTTCTCGCTAATTTCCCCCTTGATTTCTCCTCGCATTTCCTTTAATAGTATTTCATTAGCTCTGAGTAAATCCCACGGTCTGCCTATATCTATGCAATATTCTCTTGAAAAGACTACCTTTACTTCCTCTAAGGAATTAATAATAGAGGTTATTTCTAACTCTCCTCTGCTAGAAGGTCTTAAATCATTCAACAACTCAGAAATGTTTGATTCTAGCTTGTATACTCCAGCATTTATTAGTTTCGAGTCAATTGCACGCCCCTCATCCTTTTCATATATTTTTTCCAGTTTTTCACAATCTTTAATGGACACTACACCAAATTCCTCTTTGTTCTCCCATTTCTCAAGTTCTCTGACTAGGATACAGTTTCCATCTGCTTTGACGACCTCAGATAGGTCCCCCTCAGAGACTATGATGTCCCCGTTTATCAGCAAGAATTCTCCATCTAGGAACTTCATGGCTCTCTTCAGAGCATCTCCAGTTCCCAAAGGGAGCTCTTGAGGAGCATACCTAACTTCAAATCCCAGTTTCTCCAGTATACCGTTGAACATACTCCTCTTGCTTGGGTTTATTACTAACACTACTTCGTTTATCCCAATTCTCTTCAATCTTTCTCCTATTACCTCCAGAATTGGCTTTCCACAAACTTCTAGAAGAGACTTCGGAAACTCTTCAGTTAAGGGCCACAATCTCTTACCAATTCCTCCACAGAGTATTACACCCTTCAACCTAGCGCCTCCTAAAGGAATTGGTTATGGGATATCTCCTGTCTTTGCCAAATGCTCTAGGAGATATCCTTATTCCAGGAGGACCTTGCCTCCTCTTGTACTCACTCCTGTCTATCAATTCCGTTATCTTAGATACTAGTTCCCTTGGGAGCCCCCTCTCAACTATCTCGTCTGGAGATGCATCTTCCTCCACGTAAAGTCTTATTATATCATCTATTTTCTCGTATGGACCTAATTCGTCTTCATCTCTCTGGTTTCGTCTTAATTCAGCGGATGGAGGCTTTTCCAATATCCTCTTTGGAATTACTTCAGAAATCGAATTCCTGTATTTGGCCAATTCGTATACCATAGTTTTCGGCACGTCTTTCAGTACGGAGAACCCTCCGGCCATGTCCCCATATAGGGTAGCGTAGCCCGTGGCAAACTCACTCTTATTTCCAGCGTTCAGCACCAGCCAGTTGAACTTATTCGAGAGAGCCATAAGCAAATTACCTCTTATCCTAGCTTGTATATTCTCTTCGGTTCTGTCCCACTCTTTACCTCTGAATATATCTTTCAGAGACCTTAAATATGATTGGAATATCTCTCCTATGTCTATTTCTATGAGAGGTATCCCTAATCTCCTAGAGAGCTCTCTTACGTCCTCCCTGCTCTCTTTAGATGTGAACTCGGATGGCATGAAGACCAATTTCACGTTCTCTCTTCCCAGAGCATCTACAGCTATTACTGACGTTAACGCAGAATCTATACCCCCAGAAACACCTATTACTGCTTTTTCGAATCCATTCTTCCTCACGTAGTCCTTTACTCCAAGTACTAGAGCGGAATATATCTCTTCGGCACCAGACAATATCCTCTCAACTCTGTTATTCACCGAATCCCTCTTTTTACTAGGTAAGTCTATTCTCAAGAGGTCTACTTCCAGATTCAGACTAGAGAGGCATTCTTTAAGCTCCTTTCTCCTACTCTCTCTTTTCCTAAATCTCCTGAGCGAGCTCAAATCTAGGTCAACTGTTAAGAAATCCTCCTCAAATCCCTTGGCTCTCGAGACCACCTCCCCCTTAAAACAGAATACAGAAGAATATCCGTCGAAGACCAACTCGTCTTGGCCTCCGACTGAATTGCAGTAAACGACATAGGAGACAGTCTCTAGGGCTCTAGTAGACAACATCTTCTCCCTAGTCAATTGTTTCCCTACGTGGTAAGGAGAGGAGTTCAGGGACACTATTACTTCGGCACCTCCTAGGAGACTCTCTGTCAAGGCTGGTCCGAATGGCTGCCATATGTCCTCACATATAGTTATTCCAATCTTGGAGAGACCCACGTCAATTACTAGACTCTTTTCCCCTCTTTGAAAGTACCTTTCCTCATCGAAGACCGAGTAATTCGGCAGGAATTGTTTGTGATAGAAGCCCTTTATTTCCCCAGAGTGAATTATTGCAGCGGAGTTGAACAATCCATCTTCCCCAGGGAAAACTGTTCCAAGGATGACCAACATTTCTCCTACTTCTCTAGAGATCTTATTCAGCAAAGAAACAGTCTCTGAAAGAAAGTCTTCTCTGAAAAGTAAGTCTTCGGGAGGGTAGCCAGTCAGACACAGTTCAGGGAATACTAGAACGTCGCTCTTCATTTTTTCTGCCATCTTCACGTACTTAACTATGGAAGAGAAGTTCTCCTCCAAAGCCCCTACAGTTGGATTCATCTGAGCCAATGAGACTCTAATCTTCTCGTGCAAGGGAAACACCACTTCTTTCTTCCCTTTTATTACTTACTAAGGCTGAGTATGAATTCCTCTATTTTCTTCAGTCTTATCTCAGCATACACTTGCGTAGTAGACGGATTGCTATGTCCTAAGAGCTTTTGGACGTATTCCAAGGGCATCCCCATTTCCACTAGATTTGTAGCAAACGTATGTCTTAGCGTGTGGCAACTGAACTTAACTCCACATTTACTGGAAACTCTCCTAGCTATTTCCTTTAGATTACCTTCTTTAAAGTTGAATACTCTGTCTTCATCTCCTACTTCTTCGAGAACTTTCTTCAAGTTTTCTATTGCTTTACTGTTCCAGAGGAAAGTAACCCTGTCTTTCCTCCCTTTGCCTCTGACGTATATTCTGACCAATCCATTCGAGAACTCGAAGTCCCTCTTCCTGAGTTTGACTACTTCTGAGACCCTTAGCCCAGAGTAAAGCATCAATTCGAAGGCAACTTTCGTCTTCATCCTCTTTATACATGACATTATCTTACTTATCTCCGAGTTCGAGAGAGGTCTCGGAAGACTTCTTGGAATCTTTACCCTCAGGCCTTTCTGCTTGAAGGGATTTCCATCCACGAAACCCTCTTCCATGAGGAAGTCGAAAAAATTGGATAGAGCAGATATAACTGTGTTTATGGTTCTAGGAGAGTACCCCCTAGACATCAGAAATCTTCTAAATTCTCTGGCTTTCTTTGGATCGACCCCTCTTGGATCTCTCCCGAAGTATCGAGTGAAGAGACTCAATGCTCTCTTATATCTCTCAACGGTTTTCTCCGAAAGCCCTCTGGCTTTGAGCTCCATAAACCAACTTTCGAGGAGATCCATGTTTCCTTTTCGACCCCAGGTCACGTTTAAACTTTCCGATAGAACCATTTCATTTTCCATAGGACCGGCCAAGGTCCCAACACTTCACTTTCTTTACTCTAACTTCTCTCCTCGACCCAGCTTTGCGAGTACTCCAGTAGTAATGGTGCTAGGTCAGCCATATTGACAACGGGTGCTAACAGCTACGTGTAGGCTCCGGCAGGAGTATCAGTTGAGTACTAGGGAAAGTATCTAAAGCTCATGTATGTGCAAAGGAATTTGTGGAGTCTCTAAATTAAGTAAGTCCAAGCCAGTGAAGGTAGTAGAAGAGACAGACAGAAGGTAGTACAAATAACTAGTGAGAATACCATCCCCAGTAGTAAGGATAGTGAGAAAGAAGCATCTCAGTAGGAAGAAGAAACAGGCGAGAGCTTTTCTCATCGTTCCTGCCTGAGGAGCCAGAGAAGAGCTGAGAGAAGTTCAACTGAAGCCAGACTCAAATCTGGTTTACAACACAGTCGGGAACATTGGGTTCATACAGTCACCTTCAAGTCACCTGCACTACATTTCAGTCCGGAATAACGGTTTCGTCTTGACGTCATAGTAGCATTCTATGTACTCTCTCACGGGAAGAAGAGGTCAGCGACCTTGGCATTAAGCACCCACTTTGCATCATCACCTAGTAGCAAACACGTCGTTGTTCCCAGAGGGTATGAGACGTTCTTTAGCTAGTGTAGCCTACCTGATCAATCCAAATCCATTAGCTGTAACTCCAGACCTCTACTTACTAACTGTAGTAGTCTTCTTAGTTCTGTAGCCTCAGCAGTCCTGTTATTGTATTTGGTGTCACTGAGCCAAGAAACTAGAACTAATTAGTTTTTCTCTTTCTCAACAGGGACGTAGTATTTTTTCCCGGAGTACTCTACTACTTTGAGCCCTGGATGGTCCTTAATACTCGAATTCACCTTTATCGGGTGTACCTTAACTATTTCCGGAAGATCCTCCACTCTAACCTCTTGTTCTACGTCTTCAGACAGTACTTTGTAATTCAGAGAAGAAAACGCCTCCTTGAATTTATTCAGTGTTTCACTCGTTGGGAGAGTTACCCGTTTCTCAGACGGAGGCCTCACTGGGAGAGACAGGTAGGCAACTTCCGGATCTAGCTCTCCTATAAAGTGAGATATCTCCTCTATCTCCTTTTCTTTGTATTTGAAGTTCCCTATCACCATTGTTTCGGTTAGAAGCCTCCCTGAATACTCAGAGGAGAACTCTCTCATTCCTTCCATTACCTTATTGAGTGAGAGAGCTCTGTGTGGCCTGTTAATTTTCCTCCAACTCTCCTCCCTAACGGAATCTACTTTCAAGGAAACTAGGTCGGATTCCCATAGATCACGCCTTACATCTTCTCTGAATAGGAGGGAAGAATTTGTTATTATTGCTACTTTTACTCCTAAATCCTTTATTAGGGATATCTCCTCTCCGAGATTGGAATCTAAAGTAGGCTCGCCATTTGGAACGAAGGTGACGTAGTCTATTCCCCAATCAATGGACTTTAATGCACTCTCTAACTCTCTTAGGACACTCTCTGGCTCGTGAAACTTCCTCCTCTCTATTGTCAGGTTAGTGGTTCTCCCGGCTTGGCAGTAAATGCATGAGTAGGAGCAGTATTTCCTGAAAACGTTGTTTACTCCTAGACTCCTCCCCAACCTCCTAGAAAGAATTGGACCGAATATCGTTTGAACCCCCACTTCATTGACTGAACGAAACCGTAAAAAGTTAAGGGAACCTAAAGCCTAGAATATTTGGTACCATATTCCCTAGTCACTTTGGTGGCATGGGCTGGTGATTTCTACTCAAGTTGGCTCATCAAGAAGGATCTTGGATACAAATATATACTTCTACTCTGCCTTATCCTCTTTTACCTAGTTTCTTTGGTCTCTCTATCGGGAGGTGTTTCGAGGTAAATAAGAGACGTATTGTTAGTGCTAATTAGCTGATTTGCTTGGGAGAGCCAGCATCTCTCTCGTGAAGGTCCTCGAGAGGGAAGAAGCCTCGTTAGTAATACCTTTACACTCTTGTATCCAGTAATCACGGTCGCTTTGGCTTTTTCGTCCTAGGAGAAGAGCTAGATGAGGAGAAAGTGTTAGGAGTAGCCTTAGCGATGTTGGCAGTGTTCCTGATACCGAGTAGTCCTAACCATAAATAACCCTTCAAAAACGAGATACACTCGAAATCAAGTTGCAATGAGAGTGACGTTTTAGTCTCTAAAGTTTAAATGAAATAAGAGTAAAATAGACAAACTTGGTCTCCAATTGAGTTGGTTAAAAGCAAACGATCACGTCATTAGAATGGCTTCATTCCACGGAGAATATACTGGCATAAGCACAAAGGCGATGAACTTCTCTACGTTTTTGAAGGTCAATAACCATACAGCCAAGAGATGGAAACATAAATCTACCTGAAAAAAATGGAAGAAATGGGATTCTTTCATAGTACATCTTGACAATCATCTATATACTCCCCTAGTGATCTGGAAGAAAAACAAAGAAGAAATTAAATCAATCCCTGTAAAATTGAACAAAGGCGAGGCAAAATTCGTAAACGATTTGAGGAAGTTTCTAGATAGGAATAAAAACTTACTGGGAGGCATAGATATATTCTTGCTTAGAAATCTTTCAAGAAAAGGAATAGGATTTTTTATCGGCTCTGGATTTTATCCAGATTTTATTATATGGGTTAAAAACGGAAATACACAAAACATGATTTTCATAGATCCAAAAGGCATCAGAAATCTTGGAAATTTCAATGACGATAAAATTCAATTATGTGTTTCAGGTATAAAGGAAATAGAAAACAAAGTTAATGAAGAATTAGAGAGAAAGGGAGAACCTGTTAGTTTAACGCTGGATGCCTTTATCATATCCGTGTCCTCTTATGATGATATTAGAAATACATTTGGAGAAGGTAGGCACACAAAAGAAGAGTTTGAGGAGCATAATATACTCTTTCAGGAGGATAAGAGATATATTGAGAAAATTCTTGAAAAAACAGGAGCGATTAAAAATGACTGAAATTCTCGGCGACGTGCGGAACTCTTCGCCACTTCGAGGCTCGCCCTTCGGGTCTGCTAACAGGAGGATACGTGGCTTCGCTATTGCTCGCCTAAATTTGCTATCGCAAACTTCACATATCCCTAGAACGTCAAGTGAAGTGATCTCTACCGCCTCGAAAAGATTTAAAATTAAGGAAGTTAATCCTTCTATTAACAGGGTGAGAAGGATGCTGACCTCAGAAGAGATATTGAGGAAAATAGAGGAAAATATAGATGAAATTAAAAGATTTGGAGTCAAAAGAATAGGTTTGTTCGGGTCGTACGTGAGGGGGGAGCAGAGAGCAGAGAGTGATGTAGATATATTGGTGGAATTTGAAAAGGGAAAGGCAACCTTTGACAATTTTCTGGATCTGGCAGAATATCTGGAAAAGCTTCTGGGTAAAAAAATTGATCTGCTCACAAAAGAGGGTGTAAGAAGTATAAGAATAGGACACATCCGAAAAGAAATTGAGGAGAATGTAATCTATGTCTCGTAGAGGCGATAGAGAGTTCCTGCTTGATATAATTGAAGCATGTAACAGAATTATTGATTTCACGAAAGACATGTCATACGATGAATTTGCAGAAGACATAAAAACACAGGATGCGGTATTACGAAACATAGAGATAATAGGTGAGGCTGTTAAGAATATATCGGATGAACTAAAAAACAGACACAGCGAAATAGAATGGAAAAAGATTGCAGGAATGAGGGACAAACTGATACATTTCTATTTCGGAGTGAATTTGGATATAGTCTGGGACGTTGTCAGAAATAAAGTTC
>Ga0209410_1001130_pt1 | contig 12935 bp, 11 predicted proteins | sample Mar14436cmmetaG_FD_184135 | JGI IMG/M metagenome (GOLD analysis project Ga0209410, IMG submission 184135) | Marine hydrothermal vent microbial communities from Guaymas Basin, Gulf of California to study Microbial Dark Matter (Phase II) - Marker... ... | reverse complement strand
AGGTGGTTATGGGATATTATGTTTCGTAACTAGGAAACTCGGGCTAGGATAAAAAGCTTAGGAAATGTTCTTGATTTTTTTTATTAATACTCTATAGTATAAGCTGTTTAAAAAAAAGGAGGTGATAGATAAGACTAATAAAAACAAAAGGATAAGCATGTAATAACAACTTATAGAGGAGGATTAATCATGGCCGAAAAACGTGAAAGGTCGAGTCTTGAGTTTTTAAAGGATTGGGGTGGGGGATTAACAAATTGGACTGAAAAATGGATTCCCGATGCCCTGGTTATTGTATGGATCCTCACCGTTATAGCCTTTATCCTTGCCCTTATATGGGGAGATGTGGGGCCATCAAAGGCTGTTCACGCCTGGGGCAAGGGATTTTGGATCTTACTTAAATTTGGCATGCAGATGTGCCTGATTATGATGACCGGCTACATCTTAGCCTGCTCACCTCCTGTAAAAAGGCTGCTAAATGGCCTTTCAAGTCTTCCTAACACGGAAAAACCATGGCAGGCCATTATGGTTATGGCCCTATTTTCCATGATTATAGCCTGGTTTAACTGGGGCCTTAGCCTGATTGGAAGCGCTATGCTGGCCTTATTTATGGTCAAGAATAATCCAAAGGTAGATTACAGGCTGCTTGTAGCAGGTGCTTACCTTGGGCTTGGTTGTACCTGGCATTCCGGTTTATCTGCATCAGCGCCCCTGCTTGTAAACACACCTAACAATTTCCTGATAAAAAGCGGCTACCTGACAGATATTATTTCAACATCTCAAACCATCTTTACCCCATTTAATATCATTCTCCTGTTAATCATAATCATTGTTGTTACCATCCTGATGTCTGTGATGCATCCCTCAGAGGAAAAGACCTATAAGGTCAAGCCTGAATTGATGAATCAATTGAAGCTCTATGAGTCTCCAGAGCGGCCGACTGGAAGGCTCAGTCCATCAGCTTGGTTAAACTGGTGGCCGGGATGGAATATCCTTATGGCTATAGGTGGCTTTTGGTGGCTCGGTAAAACAATTGGCGAGATTGGATTTGCCAAAGCGATAAATTTGAATAATATCAATCTCTTCTTTTTAATGCTTGGCGTCATATTTCACTGGAGACCCTGGAGCTTTCTTAAGGCAACAGAAGAGGCCGGAAAAGCAGTCTGGGGAATTGTCATACAGTTTCCTTTTTACGCTGGCATCTTTGGTCTGTTTAAATATACTGCGCTGGCAACCGCCTTTACCAATGCCTTTGTAGCTGTATGTAGTGGCAGTACCTTTTTGCTGATCGCATACTGGTATGCTGGGCTTTTAAACTACTTGATTCCTTCAGGTGGTTCAGAATGGGCAATAACAGCGCCTTATCTGCTGCCGGCAGCCAAACAGTTAGGAGTAGCTGCTAATAAAGTTGTTATAGCATATGCCTGGGGAGACATGATGACAGATATGATTCAACCCTTCTGGGCAATTGCTATGCTTGCTGTTGCTAAGCTTGAGTTTAGGGAGATTATGGGTTGGCTCCTGTTGGTGTTTGCTGTCTTTTTTATCATCACATCGGTGGCTTTTTTGATTTTGCCAGTACTTTAAGTTATAACTAATTATAGAGTAGAAAATACATAAAAAGCCCTGGAAGTTTTTTTATAGTTCCAGGGTTTTTTTACAAGTATTTATATAATTATCCAGATAGGAACACTGTCGCCATAATCTTGGCATCGGTAATGATGTTTTTAATCGAGCAGTATTCATTGGGCTGATGGGCAGTTTGTGATATAGTAGACCACACTGCTGTTGGAAGGCCTGCTTCCCTGAAAAACGCTGCCACTGTGCCACCTCCAATGCCCATGGGTTTTGCTTTGAGTCCAGTAACCTTATTTATAGCCTTGGCAAGGCTAACAACTACTGGGGAATCTGCGGGTGTTGGGGGTGCACAATCCTGCCGGTGAATTGCCTCAACATCTATTTTGAGATCAAGCTTTTTAGCAATTTTCTTATTCAGGACAACAACCTCTTTAATAATTTCATCCACTTTATAATCTGGTAAAATCCGGCAGTCCAGATAAAAGACATCTCTTCCAGGAATCGTATTAACATTGGGGACATTTGCCTCTATCCTGGTAGGCTCGAATGTTGACTCCTGCGGCTTAAAGAGAGGATTACTGAGATCAAATCTCTCTTTAAGTGTATTCAACTCCACAATCAATTTTGCTGCTCCGAAGAGACTATTTTTCCCCTTTTCTGGTGTACTGGCATGACACTGGACACCAGTAATGGTAAATTTCAACCACAGCATTGACTTTTCAGCAATCTCAATCATTGTGCCTTCCTCGTTGCCACCGTCAGGCACAATAATCACATCATCCTCTTTAAAGAGGTCCCGCCTCTCTTTTAGGATATATTGAAGGCCATATTTGCTGCCTGTTTCTTCATCGGCAACAAAGACAAGACCAACTTTCCGAGGGAATGCCTGCTTTAAATCCAGTATTGCCTTCACAGCAAAATAGGAACTAACTATACCATGCTGGTTATCTTCAACACCCCGGCCAATAATCTTATCCCCTTCTACTCTCATCTTGTATGGATCATCTTTCCATAAAGAAAGATCGCCAGGCGGCACAATATCCAGATGACTAAGAATCCAGATAGCCCTTCCTTGCTTGCTCCCATTCCAGGCAGTAACGATATTTGGTCTGTATCCATTGGCGGCCATTTCATCAGGAGCATTAATATCAAATGAAATATCCGGCTTGAGGAGCAAGAGCTGTTCTTTGATATAGTCAGCCTTTTCATGCTCTCCGGTTCCACCATTTTCCGGGCCTAAAGCAGGCCGTGCAGTTAGTTCTCTTTGCATCGCGATGATTTCAGACCTGTAGCACTCAATCTTGCTGTATACATGCTCGAATCCAATCATTGGTAAACCTCAAGTTTATTTTATATATCTGGCACATTATTAGTAAGTAAACAGTAAGTATAAGGCAGTAAGCACCCACCTAATACACTCATACTGCTTACTGCTTACTGGATACTCCCTGCTATCCTCAATCTCTCTTAATAATGGACACCCCATCGAGATATGGCCTGAGCGCCTCTGGAATAACTACACTTCCGTCAGGCTGCTGATAATTCTCTAGAATCGCCACAAGCGTTCTTCCAACCGCCAGGCCAGAGCCATTAAGGGTATGTACAAGCTCGGTACCTCTTCCCTCTTTCCTTTTAAACCGAATGTTTGCCCTCCTGGCCTGGAAGTCTGTAAAGTTACTGCAAGATGATATCTCTCTGAATAGCTGCTGTCCGGGAAGCCAGACCTCAATATCATAGGTTTTAGCAGCAGAAAAGCCAAGATCGCCTGTACAGAGCGAGACTACCCTGTATGGAAGCTCCAGGCGCTGTAAAATCTCTTCCGCATCAGCAGTTAACGACTCTAATTCCTTCTCCGAGTCTTCAGGGCAGCAGAACTTCACCAACTCCACCTTGTTAAATTGGTGCTGCCTGATAAGCCCTCTTGTGTCTTTTCCGTATGAGCCTGCCTCCGAACGAAAACAAGGGGTGTAAGAGACATATCTGATGGGAAGTGTATCAAAAGATAGGATTTCATCCCTGTGTATATTGGTGACCGGCACTTCCGCTGTAGGTATGAGAAATAGATCCCACCCTTCCACTTTGAATAGATCCTCTCTAAATTTGGGCAATTGACCTGTTCCAGTCATAGTATCGGAATTAACAAGGAACGGAGGAAGGGTCTCGATATAACCATGATGCCTTGTATGAATATCAAGCATGAAATTAATCAGCGCCCTCTCAATTGTTGCGCCTAAACCTCTTTGTAGAGAAAACCTGCTCCTGGCAATCTTGGCTGCCCGAGAAAAATCAAGAATATGTAATTTCTCCCCAATTTCCCAATGGGGAAGAGGGGTAAAATCAAAGTTTCTGATCTTACCCCACATCCTTATAACAGGATTATCATCCGCATCCTTACCAATAACTACTGATTCATGTGGTATATTGGGGATAACCAACAAAAGTTTATTCAACTCATCTGCTATCTCGGGTAAATCAACCTCCATCCCCTTTATCTCTTTGGAGACGGTCTTCATCTCAGAGATAAGAGATGATACATCCTCTTTATCCTTTTTCATAGCCGCTATCTGGTCAGAGACCTTATTGCGTTGATATCTAAGATCTTCAAGCCTGACCAAGATAGAACGCCTTTTTTTGTCCAGGTGTTGAAATCTGGAAAGATCAAGATCATACCCCCTGTTTTTGAGCATATCAGTTATCAAATCCAGATTACTCCGAACAAATTTTAGATCAAGCATCCTGCCTCCTTAGGGTTTTGTGGGGTTAGTCCTTAATCCACTTTTACACGCCAGACCCGCCTGTCCAGATACAATCAGGACAGGCGGGCTTACTGCGAGTTAAACTTCAGCCACTTATCAACTATTTGGAATGCATGTCTTTCGTAGTCTCTCTAAATCATCGTACTTTCCCATAGCAATGAGAATATCACCAGATTGAATCTTTGTTTTTGAGGAAGGATTAAATAGCATTTCACCATCTTTTTGCTTTATTCCAATAATGATAATGTCCATTTCCTGTCTAATGCCAGAGTCAACCAGGGTAAGGCCATTGAGATGAGAGTCTTCCCCGACCGTTATCTCCTCTATGTTGAGTTCAAAGCTGTAATCGTGAATTGTTGACTCAATAAAATCACTGACCTCAGGTTTAAGAATAGCTTGGGCCATTCTCCGCGCACCTATGCTATAAGGCAAAATAACCTTATTCGCACCTGCGGCAAGGAGTTTTGCCTCACTGGCCAAATGTTCCGCCCTTGAAAGGATAAAAAGATCAGGATTCATGTTGCGGGCAGTAAGTGAGACATATACGTTTTCCGGATCAGAAGATAATACGGAAATTAGTCCCTTTGCCCTTTCCACCCTTGCCTCTATCAAGGTATCTTCGCGCGTTGCATCATTTATGATATGCAACATGTTATTCTGGTCTAATTCTTGTCTTAAATCCTCCTTTTCAATTACTACAAATGAAATCGAGTGCCTTATAAACTCCTTGCATATAATTCTGCCAATCCTGCCATAACCACAGACAATATAATGATTTTTAAGAGATTTAATTTTTTTGCTCAATTTTCTCCTCCCAAACATTGACCTTATCTCACTTTCTACCAAGGTCTCGGTTACCAACCCTATTATGTAAGCCATAATAGAGATGCCAAAAAGTATAAGAAGGATTGTAAATATACGACCAGCAGGGCCTATATGGCCTACTTCACCGTAGCCAACAGTAGAGAGGGTAATAATAGTCATATATATGGAATCTAAAAAATTCCAACCCTCTATAGTCATATAGCCAAAGCTCCCTGAAAAGAGCATTATGAGAATGATAAGGACAGGAAAAAGCAGCTTTTTGTTACGCATCTATTTTTTATCTAAAAATGCTTTCATCATGAGTTTAAATGAAAACACAATTCCTATGGAGAATTCAACAGGAGGTGTCCAAAAATTTGTTGGATTTAGGCATAAAGGTTATTGAGGAATTAACTTATGAAAAGGAAAAACCTGACCCTGTTTGATATTTCCTAAAAAAGCAATAAATTTCCACAGAATTTTAAACAATTAAGAATATACACATTTGAGAGATATATAGCCCTATGTAGAGTTTCTGACAGGGTTTATTCTTCAGCAGGAAAAGAGCTTATCGGCTCTACAGTAAATTCGCTTATATCTTCAGGTAAGTCTCCAAAAATAATCATAAAGGGAATAGAAGAGTTTGGAAGAATATTTGTATTTATATTATCTTTGCCAAATTTATTCATTAGCCGCTTATTTATCTCCACCATAGATAGGGATACTAGTTCCTTCTTACTAATTGGGTTACCAGCATAGGCAATCTTGCTTTTAACCACCTTCCCTTTGGAATCAAGAATACTTGATCTAACCCTGATAAAACTCCTTTTATCTGGGTAATTATTTGTTATTGAACCCTTCACTACGAATAACTTACCTGCCTTCTCAGACTCTACAAAAAAACCCTTCAAATCAGCAGGGTCTCTGTTAATAGAGAGCCTTTTGTTTCCCATATCAAAGACCTGTTCTTTAGGCAGGGATTTTTTAAATGAAGGAAAGTATTCAAAGAGGAGATCTGGTTTAAATATATACAATGCAGCTAAAGCCCCAACAAGGATAAGCACTATTAACAAAATTGTGATCCATACTGTTGATCTGCGCCGTTTTTTAATAACAGGCTGAGGTTTGGCTGGTTTTTTTATCTCTTCTATCTCTTCTCCTTTTTCCCCCTCTTCCCGGGCGAGTATTTTTTCCTCAACCTTTGCTGCCCTATCCATTGCCTCATCAATATCTACCTTTACCCCCTCCTCTTCCTTCTCCTTTAAAACACCTGAGTCTAATTGAGATATATCTTCAAAAGAAATTGCTTCTATTCCCTCCTCTTCCTGACCAATTCCCTCTAAAGCCTCTGTGACAATTGTTTTATCAACGTCTGGTGTTACATCTTCTTCATTATCGGTCCCTTCTGCGGGTGTTATGCCGACCTCTTCTATTTGCTCAGTTTTGAATCCTTCAACCTCGGGCTTCTCTTTAGGCGGGAATGCGGTAAATACATGTTTACAAATAGAGCATCTCACCTTGGAACCACTTTCTTTCAGAAGACCTTCATCAAGGTGAAATTTAGTGTGGCATTTTTCACATTCGATTATCATTTTTATTCCCCTTAAATTAATCCTTTACCTCTAAGCCAAGGATATAAGGTAGATATCGAAATTTTTCATCATAATCCAGGCCATAGCCAACCATAAAACCCTCCTTAATCTTAAAGCCCCAGTAGTCTATCTCGATTTCCTTCTTCCTACGCTCAAGCTTGTTGATTAAGGCGCAGATCTTAATGGATTCTGGCTCTTTTGCCTTAATATGTGCAACCAAAAAGGACAATGTCGAGCCTGTATCAATAATATCCTCAACAATTATCACTGGTTTCCCTTTAATCGATAACTCAATATCCTTTGTTAATGCAATTTTACCACTTGATACATGTTTTGAGCCATAACTGGCCAATCTAACAAAATCTATTTTTAGTGGTATGGAAATTTCTCTGACAAGGTCAGAAAAAAAAATAAAGACGCCATTTAATACGCCTATCAGAACGGGTTCTTGATCCCTGTATTCGTCTGTGATGTGCCGGGCAATCTTTTTAACCTGTTGACGAATCTCTTGCTCTGTAATTTTTTTTAATATTCTATAATTGTTTATCAAAAGATTTTCTTATACTTAATGTTTGATTATTTAAAATGCATATTGAAAATTCAAGCAAATGTCAACTAATATTCTGAAATTCAGATATAAGGATGAAACAAGAAACTCTCTTCCCAAGAAAATCCTCAGCTATTTTGGTCACAAATTTTCAGTTAAGGAGGCATCGGCGTATTTGGCATAGACCTGTTCTCGGGTCAATATAATCCAACCTTCCGATGTTTAGATGCGAGTGGATGACTGCACAGGCTTCCCAAAGATGCACCATGGTATTTATCATGCCCATATAGGCTAAAATGCCTGATATATCTCTTATAGTGTCTCTGCGCAAACCCTGTTATTAATCAGTAACCCCACTATCCTTGGATCTGGCAACCCTGCCATCTTTTTTAGGAAGTTGAATATTAAGGCGCTTCACTCTTCTCCAAAGGGTCTGCCTGCCAATACCTAATTCTCTTGCAGTTGCCTGCCGATTCCAATTGTTTTCCCTTAGTGCCTGTAAAATGAATTCCCTCTCCAGATCAGCCCACTTCACTCTCTTTGAAGAAACAGACTCTTGAGTCCCAGATTCTTTAAATAATCGAGTTGGCTGAAGATAATCCGGCAGGTGTTGGCTCTCAATAAGTCCTCCTTGACAAAGCACAGTTGCGTGTTCAATAATATTTTCTAATTCCCTGACATTACCTGGAAAATCATATGCCATCAAGATAGAGAGCACTTCTTGTGATACGCCTGCCATCTCTTTGCCGCTCAACCTATTGAATCTCTCCAAAAAATGATTAACAAGGAGCGGAATATCCTCTCGCCTTTCCCTTAGAGGGGGAAGCGTTAACGTAACTACATTGATCCTGTAATAAAGATCTTCCCTGAAAAGCCCTTTTTTAATCAGCTCAGTTAAGTCTTTGTTTGTGGCTGCCACAATCCGGATATTGGCATGAACGGTCTTGTTTGAGCCTAATGGTTCATAGGTTTTCTCCTGCAGCACCCTGAGTAGTCTTACCTGAAGATGGGTTGAAAGATCACCTATCTCGTCTAAAAAAAGAGTTCCTTTTTCGGCCGCAGCAATTCTGCCTATTCTATCTGTGCTTGCATCTGTGAAGGCGCCTGCCTTGTGACCAAACAGTTCTGACTCTACCAGAGTATCTGGCAGTGCACCCAGATTAACAATAACAAGCGGTCCTTTACTTCTTGCGCTGAGGGAATGAATAGCCCTTGCAAAAAGCTCCTTGCCAGTTCCACTCTCCCCTTGTAAAAGTACGGTGCTATCGCTTTGAGCAACCTGCTCCAGGATTACAAAGAGTCGGTGCATCTCCCTGCTTTTACTGACTATATCAAAAAATGTATGCCTGCCGGTTAGCTCCTTCCTGAGCTCTTCTACAAGGCTAAGATCCCTGAAGGTTTCAACGCCACCTATTATCCTTCCAGATTCATCTTTAAGGATGGCAGTAGATATGCTGACCGGAATCCGATTTCCATCAGAGGCAACAATATAAATAGATTGGTTGAGAATCTGCTTTCCTGTTTCTATTGTTTGCCTCAAGGCACATTGTTTCTCGCATATATTTGCCCTGAAAACCTCCCAACAATGTCTCCCAACCGCCTCTTCTTTGCCTATGCCGGTAATTTGTTCAGCAGCTCTGTTAAAGGATGTAATTCTCCAGTCAAGATCAACAGTAAAGACACCATCTGCGATACTGTCCAGGATAATAGATGTGTGATCCTTGGGCATTTGGGTTTATTGGGTTTATTGTGTTCAGTTATAACTTTAGCTCACTTTAGGCACTTTAGCCTCATATATACCTGTCTGCGTATTGTCTAACCGGATGGCCATCTAATACATGAAATTGCCTGATTTTTTTTAGGGTAACAGATGAAAACATGCCAATAGGCAGATATATTATCTTTTTTCCTATCCTGGAAGCAAATGATCCACACATAGAAGATGGTGGTGAGGAGGCTACATAAACAACATGCCGTTCAAGGGAATAATCAAGGGCTGCGAGAAGAAGCCTTTCTGGCTTATTTCGTGCAATATCAAAAAATGAATCCTTCCAGATATCATACACTCTCAGTGGAGGAAATGTAAGCATAAATCCACCATACTCACACCTGGATATCCCGGGGCCAATAACTACCTCGCCTGCTGGGGTACTGTAAAAGGCCATATCTGATTCCTGGCTGTTTTCACCCAACCATGTAATCCGCCACGGGAATTTTTCTTTACCTTCTGCATCAGGGAGATCTGGGTCAAAGATAAACACAACTGATCCCACCTTTCCCTTTAGAGGGATATTTTCCCTCACATATATAATGCCCTCTTTCAAATTCCTTAATGTCTCCCTGATATCAATTCCGTCCATCATTGAACTCATAAAGGGAACAACGTGGTAGTTTTCCTCTGACTTCTCCTTTAGCCCCCTTTTTTTAAGATAATTGCCGAATCCCTCTATTACGATATCCTCTGGTTGGTATGAGCATATGGAATAACCCTTGAAGTTCCTTTTCCACTCTCCAGGGAACCGTTCTTTTTGCCTTTTCTTTATGGGCACAGGTACAAGCCTTCTGCGTAACCCTTTGAAATGTCTATGAAATCTGAGCTTTTTTTGATCAAGAAAGAGGTCCTCACCCTTTATACGAAGGACCGGTAATCCAGGCGTCTCTGTCTGCCAGGGGTACTCTGTCGCATTATCCCAGACCTCATATGCAAAATTATCATCCACTGCTCCTCTGGCAGCTATCAGGGTTTGATATAAATCAGGCGTTAGGTATCCGCTTAAGAGGGCATAGTTCCTGACAAACCTGTTAAAAATCCGTAACTGGCTTATAGTCACCTCTTCTTTGTTGTTCTTAACATAATCTTTAGTCGCCTTCTTTATCAATTGATCAATCGCATCCAATCTGTCCGGCTCAGCCATGGCGGGATTCTCCCTGAATTTCTCATAGCGTGCGGCAAAAAAGGGCATCTCTGTCATGATCTCTCTGCTAGAATCCCTATCTAAATGCGCAAGCATGACACCCTCTCTGCTCTTTCTGCCTATGACCGGCACCTGGGGTGTATCAAGGTAGCTTAAGAGGCCCGGAAGATGGGAAAGGCCACCTACAAATAAAACTCTCTTTTCCTCTCCATCCAGTTTCTGAAGATGGTAGGCCATGGTTCGCTCTCTCAATTGATCTTGTTCACCAGGAAGCCCTTTTGGGTAAGCCTTAAGATAGCTCTGACAATATTTCCAGTATCCTATCCTTTTGATAGAATAAGGATCTGGCATGGGTGTCCGATCTAGAGGGTATCCCTCTGTATCCCTGTCTATGAAATAGATAGGGATATTTTTAGAAAGCGCCAACCGAACTGCCTCTATCTGTCCATCGGTTGGCTCCAATGGAAGGTAAATAAAGGTGTGATTATTTTCTTCGTAGTAAACAACTGAAAGGAGGGGTAATCTTTTAACGCCTTCTAATAGTTTCTCAGCAATGGTTGTAGGATATTCAATCGCCACAATCTCTGGTTTAAAGGAAGCAAACTGATTTCTTACCTCAAGTGCAAACTCGACCCTATTATGACAAATAGGAACAAGCCTGACATTTCTCCATTCAAATAGTTCTTTTGTCTCCATACATCTCTAACATGGTAGCAAAATATTCAGCGGCCTTGTCGTCCAGGATCATGGATGCCGCTTTTTTAAGCGCTCGCATAACTCTTTCCTCTGACATCCCTTCGCCTTCCTTAGATATATCAATACTCAATTTTTTCAATGCATATCTGGCAATATTAATTCCATCCCTTACTGTGTATCTTTCCTGAGCTTCATGGGCTACCTGCAGAAAATTAACTACATACTCCAGGATCTGTTCGTCTGCAAAAGGAAGGTTTGTGGACAAAATTAGTCTTTCTTCTTCCCTGTCAGGAAAATCAATAAAAATTTGAGGCTGCAACCTTGAATGAATATATTCGGGAAGATCAAAGGTGCTGGCATCATCGTTCATTGTGGTACAGAGCCGAAAATCAGGATGGGCCTTAATCTTTATTCCAGCTACGATTGATTCCACATAACGACGATTGTCCATCAGTGGTGCCAAAGATGCCCAGCTTTTCTCACTCATCCTGTTTCCCTCATCAATAACTGCTACCCCTCCCTTGATCATGGCAGTAACAATGGAGCTCGCCATATATTTTATCTTTCCCTGATCGCTTATAACTGGGGTGACTATCAGATCCTCTGGCCTTGTATCTATTGTGGCCTGAAAGAGATAGACAGGTTTATTTAGTTGCCTGGCCGCATGATAGGCAAGGGTAGTTTTCCCCACCCCGGGCCTTCCTATAAGGCGTGGGTTGAGGGGAAAATCACCAGAACCCATTACCAGCCATGCCGCCTTGACCTGGGTTACTAACTCCACATTCCCAACCCAATTCATCGGCAATTCATCGGGTTGACTGAGATGCAAGATCACGCCATCTATTGACACAGTTTCCATGATTGATAAAGACGTCCTCGTTTAATCTTTTATGCCTGAATGATGAAAATCTTTCTTTAAAGGCCTAAATTTTCCGCTGTAGCCTTTTACAAAACCAGGCCTTCCATGGCTACAAGATAAATTTCTTCTATTTTTCCGCAGCCTCTCAAATCTTTTTCGCCATATTTTCCATATCTTCCGCTCAGAATAAATATTATGAGATCTCCTATAGCGAATGTCAACTATCCCTTCATCTAATCCTCAAATGCGAGCTCTATCAATCTATCCAATAATTTAGAAAAAGATAACCCGGCTGTCCTTGCTGCCAATGGAAAGATAGAATTTTCTGTCATCCCTGGTATTGTATTTGTTTCCAGAATATACACATCTTTAGCAGTTACTATCATATCTGATCTGGAAAAACTCCTGCAACCAAGTAAACAATGAGCCTTTATGGCAAAGTCTTGAATCTTTTTATAAACATCGCTGGAGATCTGGGCCGGACATATCTCTTGGGATGCCCCAGTCTCGTATTTTGCCGTATAACTAAAAAAACGATATTTTTCGTGAGGAATAATCTCAACAACTGGTAAGGCCTCCGGTTCTCTGTTGCCGAGAACTGCACAGCTTACCTCCCTGCCTTTGATGTATTCCTCAAGCATTACCTCTGGACTAATAGCAAAGGTATCTTTTATAGCTTCAACGATTTCCTCTTTTTTATAGCATATGCTTAGGCCAATACTCGATCCCTCGTCTACTGGTTTAATTACCACAGGTTTGCCTAAAACAGAGAATATCCTAACTGGGTCAATATCCTGATTCCTAAAAAACAACATTTCTTTAGGCACATTTAGACCAGTGCATCTAAACAATTCCTTGCTTACTGCTTTGTTCATAGCTAAAGCGCTTGCAAGGACACCTGAGCCAACATAGGAAAGATGCAAAAGATCAAGAAGCCCTTGAATAGATCCATCCTCTCCTCTCTTGCCATGGAGAACCAGTAATGCAAGATCAAGATTTTTAGACTCTTCTATTAATCTGAGAAGGTCCCTGCTGGGATCATATCTTTTCACGTCGTATTTATCTTTATCAAGATTATCATATACGTATTGTCCACTTTTCAGGGATATCTCTCTTTCCCGTGACCAACCTCCAGCAATAAGCGCAACTCTAAGTTTACCCATTATCAACCCCATTTAATGTATATAATAT
>Ga0209410_1001126_pt1 | contig 12988 bp, 16 predicted proteins | sample Mar14436cmmetaG_FD_184135 | JGI IMG/M metagenome (GOLD analysis project Ga0209410, IMG submission 184135) | Marine hydrothermal vent microbial communities from Guaymas Basin, Gulf of California to study Microbial Dark Matter (Phase II) - Marker... ... | reverse complement strand
CATCCGTTAGGCGGCAGGGCTTACTTACGCCTCCCCTAGCGACGTTTGTCCGCCAATCATCCTTCGGCGAGTAGCGGTATGACGCCGCCACAGCCTCATCGCCGATAACTAAGACGCGAATATCCCTGGGTGGGCGATTAATATACTCCTGCACATAATAGATCTGTAACAGTGCATTATGGATCTGCTCTCTAGACTCTATAATCGCTTGGGCCGAATCTCTATCCTTAACAAGTGCAATAAGCCTCCCCCAACTACCAATAACAGGCTTCATTACTGCTGGAAACCCTATCTCATCCAGCGCTTTAAGGGCCCCGTCTCTTGTGAAGGCCAAAAGCGTCTTTGGTATTGGAACGCCAGCCTCCATTAATGCAAGATTCGTAAACACCTTATTTCCACATATAAGCGAGACATCAAATGGATTTATGACCTCTAATCCGGCCTTCTCAAGTATGGCCGTTATATGTAATCCCCTGAAGTAGCTTACGCAACGGTTTATGGCTACGTCTCCGAAGGAATCTTTAATCTCATCTAGGCCTTCCGAGACATTTATGAAGATGCCTTTTGGATCGATTAGTTTGAGGTCTACCTTTATGCGTGATGCAGCATTTATCAGAGCCTTTTCGTCCCATCTGATCCTATCGCTTATTAAGCTTATAGTGGTCATTCGAGCCTATTCTCCCCAATCTTCACCCTCTATCTCAGCTGGTTTAAGCCTTATATCCCCCTCCTCGGTAATCTCCACTTCATAGTCCATTCCGCAGTCTGGGCAACTGACGATCTCGCCTGAGATCACATCATCTGGAATCTCGATCTCACCGTCACATTCGGGGCATTTCAGCTGGAAGGCCGATTCCTCCCTTTCATGCTTTAATAGCATGGCGAATGTTTTCTTATAAACTTTTCGGAAAATTAAAGATTCATTAAATTTTTCCGAAAAAAATATTATTTTCTTAATACAATAATGATATGGATTTTCCACACCACTGGTGAGAAATGATGAAGGTAAAGATTGACGATATAGATAGGGAAATTCTCAGGATGCTTCAGGATAATTCTAGGGTGGCCTTCAAGAGGATAGCTGAGAAGGTCGGTGTGAGCGAGGCAACGATATTCGTTAGAGTGAAGAATCTTAAGAAGAAGGGCGTAATAAAGAGGTTCACCGTTATAGTCTCACCTGAACTTTTAGGCAAGTCTCTCACGGCATTCGTCCTTATAAACAGTGAACCTAAGAAACTTGAGAGTGTCCTTGAGACTCTGAGCGGTATGGATGATGTGTATGAAGTGTATGACGTAACTGGGGCATACTATGTTATCGCGAAGATTAGAACCGAGAATAGAGAGTCTCTTGCTAAGATAATAGATAGGATCGGAATGATCGACGGGGTTACGAGAACTGAGACGGCGATCGTCCTCAAGAGCGTTAAGGAGGAAACGAGAATAAAAATATGAAAGGCAATCTCAGCCAGTGAGATTAATAGTTTTAACGGTGATCCTTCCATTCTCAATCCTTCCAGTCAGCATCTCTCCATTTCTTATGGTCCTCCAATTTTCCTCTCGACTTGTCCTCTCAGATGCTATAACTAGTTCATCATCACGAATCTTATAGCACATCTGATAGACAAGCTGATCCCTGAAGCATAACGATTTCACGGGTTTAGCATTCTCATCGTATTCGCAATATGCGTATAGGGCCTCCCCGTCGCTGAATATAATGTTCAACATGTGATATGGCTGATGCTTATCCGGGTAAGCGGATCTGACCTTAACCCAAAGATCCCTCATTGTCTCCTTAAACTCCCTCAAAGCCTCCGCTAAATTGAGACCCTCACTCATCTTCTTCATTAAGAACCAAAAATAGACCTCACTATCATTTAATCCTCTAATCCTCATTTTCCAGCTTCCCAGAGTTTCGGCAAGCTCATCAGGTATCATTATCGTTCCATTATGGGCGAAGATGTATCTGCCATAAGTGAAAGGCTGAGAGTTCTCGACTGATATTAAAGCCTCCTTCTTCAAGCCCCTTGGATTACTTGCACGTCTGATATGCGCAATTATGATATTGGATCTTACCTTCTGAACGGCTGAGAAGAAACCCCTGTAATCCCTGTAGACTGGCCTATAATCCTTGATGATCACAGGCTTTCCATTCCTGTAGTAGCCTATTCCCCAACCGTCCCCCTGCAGCCTTCTGGGGTCAGCCATGCTTTGTATATAGAGTGAGCATGGGTCATCAAGCAGGTATCTACGGGCATTTGTCGGCTTAACCGAGAGTACCCCTAAAAGCCTACACATATGCCTCACTTCGAGTATGCCACAAATAACTCTTGACTTCAGTAGGCTTTAAGGCTTCCGAGCGTCTAGAGTTTATGAGAGGAGATGTATATTGCCTATCCATACATTCTCCAAGTATCTCTTTGCTACCCTGAGGCATTCAAGTGCCTGCCTTCTACTTGTAGTCGGCAAGTCATTAAGTCTAAATTGAGGATAAAATGCGAGTAGGCTGTATGGGATTTTAGGGTTGATCTCCGCGATGAACTTGGCTATCTTCTCAACTTCCTTTGCATCTATATAGCCTGGAACGAGAAGCGTGCTTGCAGTTAAAAGGGGAACCTCACTTCTCTCCTCGAAATATCTCTCACCTATCATCCTAAAGTTGCGTAGGGTAGCCTCATTTGATACTCCGCACAAGGCTTTGTGGATGTTATTGTTCCATGCTTTAATGTCAAACTTCACTATTCCACCGCTTTGAAGAGACAGTTCAGAAGCCTCCCTTGCGAATCTCCATTTTAGATTACCGTTTGTCTCCCAGCATATCCTTAAAATTCTATTCTCATCCTTCGCATTCTCCAATGCTATTCGACTTGTTCTTATGGCATGAGGCATCTGAACCGATGGGTCTCCTCCGAAGAAGCAAATGCATGAGACCTTCTCATTGGCCTTGCTGGCTAGCTCCTGAGCCGAAATTCTAGGCCTAAGCTTAACAGTCAATTCTTTATAATGCCAATTTTGACAGAAGAGGCAGTCGAAACTGCATGCTCCATAAAATACGGCTAAGTTTACATATCCATGCTCAGCGCTTGGCATGTAAGCATACTTTGGATATCCGGCTCCCGTGCATCCAGGACAGAACCATTCAGCAACACAATTCGTCGGTAGCGGATCATAATACCATTCCAGTATTCCCTTATCTACAGTTCCTCCAAGACGAACTAATCTGCCACCCTCATTAACAACTAAGCCGCAGAAGCCCTTTTTTCCAACTCCAATCCTACAATTATTCGCGCACATGCCGCATTCTATTCCATCTTCATCGCGTGGAGGAGTCTCTGGGAGGCCAAAGGATCTCCTGGCCTCAGCGTGGGCTTCAGCGGCTACATTTAAAGCATCTTCGGGTTTCTCACGTAGGCAACGAATACAGACGCCTAAATTACTTGAGATTACGGGTGAGTAATCCCCGCATATCCGGCATTTACCCATCTTCTTTCACTACACAAGATAAGATATTGCCCAGGAAAGATTAATCTTAACTGTAATGAACTTCAAGGATAGATCTTGACACGATAAATTTGATATAGTGGCTTGTGAGAGTAGAAGAGAATGGAGCGGATGGTAATTTGAATAAGACTGATCGGAGGATACTTGATCTCTTAAGCCAGAATGGTCCGCTCACACTTTATGAGATCGCTGAGAGGCTGAATATGAAACCGAAAGCAGTCTTTAGATCCTTACGCAGGCTATTTGAGAATGAGATGATCTCATGCGATCCCAGAACACGTAAGTACTTCATAGAGAGGCAACATGCTGATCCTCCGAAATAATAGCGCTTAACATCATGACTCAAATTATGAAGCCTGTAGTTTTGTCAATGATAAATAGTCCTATGCAATATTATGTCCCTGCAATTCCCTTGCAGAAATGAAGCTTATAGCTATAAATAAATATAAAGGATGATGATTCTGAGAGGTTGTTCTGCCATATAGGCGCTGTCAAGCCTGACCAGATGCGGATAAACAGTTTGAGAAGTTCTGGAACGGAATGAATTTAAAAATTTATAGCTATTAGCCTTTTTTTCGTTCCGTCGCATGTAACGAGCCGAACTGAGGAGATGCCGTTTTTTATGTTCATCTGACTGAACAACGGGACATTAATTAAAGCAATATGGCTTCCCAGACTGTGATAAATCTTTTAAGGATTGAGAGCTAATCCTTTTATTAAATTGTAGGGGAGATAAAATTGAAGATAGGGATCTTCACAATTTTATATAATGATCTAAAACTGGAGAAGGTCCTTAAGTATGTTTCAGAGCTGGGCTACGAGGCAGTTGAGATAGCCGCATGGAAAGGAAGTAATCACATAGACATTGATAAGATACTCTCAGGCGGAGCGACGGAATATAAGAAGACTATAGAAAAATATGGACTGTTTATCTCGGCCTTAAGCAATCACTTGGAGGGACAGTTAGTATTAGGGCCTCACGACGAGTCTACTGACGAATGGTTCAAAGGAACCCCCGAGGAGAAGATTAAGTATGGCATGGAGCGGATGAAGAAAACGGCCATGGCCGCTGCAGCATTAGATGTGCCGGTCGTAAATGGATTTATTGGGGCTCCAAATTGGGGCTCATGGTATATATTCCCGCCAGCGAACGAGAAGATATTCGAGAAGGGATTTGAAGTATTCGCTGAGAGATGGAATGAGATTTTAGATGTCTTTGCGGCTCATGGAATAAAGTTTGCCCATGAGGTTCACCCGCAAGAGCAGGCCTATAACATAGAGACAGCCGAGCAGGCATTAAAGGCAATAAATGAGAGAAAGGAGTTTGGATTCAATTTTGATCCTAGCCACCTAATATGGCAGGGAATAGATCCAGTCGTTTTCATCAAGAAGTTTGGTGATAGAATATACCATGCTCATGCAAAGGATGCAGAGATAGTTAAGGAGAATGTATCGACGTCCGGAGTTATACCAACGGGAGCATGGATGAGACCCGGCAGGGGATTCAGATTTAGAGTTGTAGGCTGGGGAGACGTTAATTGGAAGAGGATTCTAACGGCCTTCGTCGAGGTTGGATACGACTATGTGCTCAGCTATGAGCATGAGGATCCAGTAATGAGCAGGGAGGATGGATGTGAGAAGTGCATAGCATTCCTTAAGCCCCTGATCATAAAGGCTCCATTAAAGCAGGTGTGGTGGTAGGGATGCCGGAGAAGGAAGTTGGATTTGTCAGGATGGGCAAGGTTGAAAGGGCAGAGAAGATAAGAGAGATAGGCGTTGGGATTTTAGGATATGCCTTCATGGGAAAGGCGCATACAAACGGATATAAGAAGATGCCAATATTCTTCTATCCTCCACCCGCAATTCCAAGGCTAATAGCAATATGCGGAAGAACAGAAGAGGCAGTGGCTGAGGCGGCGAGAAGATATGGATTTGAAACATACTATACAGACTGGAAGGAGCTAATAGCAGATGAAAGAATAGAGATCGTCGATAACTGCCTCCCAAACAATATGCATGCCGAACCATGCATAGCAGCCGCTGAAGCCGGGAAGAACGTTCTATGCGAAAAGCCATTAGCGGCAACATTAGAAGATGCGAGAGCGGCGTACGAGGCTGTAGAAAAGGCCGGAGTCAAGAATATGGTAGCCTTCAATTATCGCTTCGTTCCGGCAATAAGATTGGCTAAAAAGCTGATCGATGAGGGATTCATAGGCAAGATCCTACAGTATAGAGCCGTATATCTTCAGGAGTGGATCATGGATCCAAACTTTCCATTGGTGTGGAGGCTGAGAAAGAGCGTCGCCGGCTCTGGGGCACTTGGGGATCTCGGTGCCCACATAATTGACTTGGCGAGATTCCTAGTTGGAGATATAAAGTCCGTCTGCGGCATGATGGAGACATTCATTAAGGAGAGACCTCTACCCGAGAATCCGGAGAAGAAGGGAAAGGTGGACGTTGACGACGCCTTCATCGCGATGGTCAGATTCAAGAATGGAGCGATTGGAAGCCTTGAAGCCTCAAGGTTCTGCGCTGGAAGAAAGAATTATCAGAGAGTAGAGATTCACGGAACAGAAGGCTCAATAGTCTTTAATCTAGAGAGGCTCAATGAGTTGGAAGTTTACTCTAGAAGAGACCCTGAGGATCGCATGGGATTCAGAAATATACTCGTAACGGAGACCGTTCATCCATTCATGGAGCACTGGTGGCCGCACGGCCATATAATAGGATGGGAGCACACATTCGTCCATGAAATCTACCACTTCATAGACTGCATAGTTAATGACAAACCAGTTGCCCCAATGGCAGCTACATTCTATGACGGACTTAAATGCCAGGAAGTATTAAATGCAATTGAAGAATCTTCGCAGAGAGGACAGTGGATAGAACTACAATAAAATCCTACAATTTTTTAAATTAAAGAAAATAATTTGTGGCGTTTATATCCAGTTTTGACCAGGCCTACGCTGTAAGATAACCCTCTTCTCATAGGCTCTTCTAACACGGACTCTTGGGGGCTTCCTGGTCTTTGGAATGGGCTCTATCTTCGGAGTCTGAGACCTAACCTTTCCAGCCTTTGATAGACTTCCATGCGTAGGCATTTCCTTCCCACCGCTCTATTTCTTCTCGATCGTCTTATTTATCCTTTACCTTAATGACAGCTATGAAGTCCTTGGATCCTGGAGCCTCCAAGAAGATATGGTCCTTCCAGATGTTACATATTAACTCATTGAACTCTTCCCTCGTAAAGCTCTTCTTTAAGCCAGTAATTACAATTTGAGACTTGTCTTTAGCTACTCTAAGGATCTCCATTAATGTCCTATTCGGCTCAGGTATATTCTGCAGAAGAGTTAAAGCGAAGATAATGCTGAACGAATCATCCCGAAATGGAAGATAATCAGCGTCAGCCCGTATCAGAGAAACCTTCGATTTAACCCTCAAGCATCTAGATCTTTCAGCCGCAACTTTAAGGGTCTTATCAGCGAGATCTAAGCCAACATAATGTTTGATCATGGACGCGACGAACTCCATAAGTATTCCAGTGCCGCATCCAATATCTAATAATAAGTCGCCACTTCCAACCTTCACATTTCTAAGGGCTAATCCAATCTTAATGCTCTGTTCTTCTCCATAAAGAGAATCATATATCGAAGCCAGCCTATCATAGTGTTCAAAAGTCCGCCTCTTCCTCTCCCATTCACCCTCCACGTTTTTCTCCCAAAGATCAGATGAGCCAGCGAAAAATAAAAGGCTGATGTTCACATACTCTAAAGAGTGATAAGGATGGACATTCAATTATGAACTGAGTAGCGATGAAAGTTGAGATTCTAAATAACCCTAACATTAAGAGCCTAACTGGAATTCTAGAAAAAACAATAAAGCGCAGAACTATTCTTATCTCTGGAAACTGCTGGATAAGCTATCGGGGAAGAGCAAGTTCAAAATTGAAGCCTGGAGAGAGGATAGTCATCATTAAGAAAGATGGGGCATTGCTTGTTCACCGCCCAGTGGGATACGAACCCATAAACTGGATGCCTGGAGGCGAAATAATATATCACGTAGAATCAGAGCCCCAACAGAGCGGGGATGAGCATGGATCGAAGGGATCAATCAATTTTGAAGAATCCATCCTATCGATAAGAGCTGTCAGGTTAAAGCCTAGGGAGACCATAAAGATATTCTTTGATAGAGTATATTTTTTCGCAGCATTAAACCTCGTGGATGAGGGAGAATTCTCCCTTTATGCAAGTGAAGAGGACATGCAAGAGGCCATATTGGCTAATCCATCATTAATCGAACCCGGATTTCAACCGATCACTTATGAAAAGAAGGTTGAGCCTGGATTTGTAGATGTGTTTGGGATAGACAAAGATGGCAGGCTTGTCGTAGTCGAGATCAAGAGGAGAACGGCTGGAAGAGAAGCCGCACTTCAACTCTCAAGATATGTAAGCTCGCTGAAAGGAAAGGTTAATAGAGATGTGAGGGGGATACTCGCGGCTCCGAGAATCGCCAAGGGAGTTCAAAGGTTACTTGTGAGTTTAGGTCTAGAGTTTAAGTCATTAGATCCTAAAAGATGCGCTGAGATCTTAAACAGAAAACGTGCAAGAAGCCTTGAAGAATTCTACTGAGACTCTTCCTCTGATGGCTTATTAACCATGGAAGTAACTACCAAGCTTGTCACGTATCCGGCGATCATATTCCTCAGCTTTTTAGATGGCAAGTTAACCAGCGCCATAAGAACTCTTTTATTTTCCTCATAATCCGCAGTAAACCTGTCGGGATACCTCCTTACGAGTTCACGTGCGATCCTCTTTACTTTCTCCGTGCGTACATTACCCAAAGCATCATTCATCCTTTAACGCTTTTATAGCAGCAACTTTCCAATACTTTCTGAATCAATGAAATTTAGGATATATAAGGATTAAGGCGAACCCTTTATAAAGGATTCTTAAACCTCTTCTATTTGTTAGAAAAAACGTTAAATAAGACATGGATGAGAAATACAAGATAGAAGCGTGATTGTTATGGGAGAATTGGCAATAGCCGCTATGCATAGGATAATAAAGAAGGCTGGAGCTGAAAGGGTAAGCGAGTCAGCCGCAATAGAGATGGGGAAGGTCCTAGAGGACATAGGCCTAAAGATCGGCAGGGAAGCGATAGATTGGGCTATGCACGCAAGCAGAAAGACCGTGAAGGCTGAAGACATAAGAAAGGCTGCAGAGAAGATCTTGGGTCGATAAAACCTGAAACTCCAAACTCTTTCTCAACGCTTCCCAAAATCTAAAAATGCTTCGCGCTCCGGTAGTATAGTCCGGTCAAGTATGGCGGCCTCTCGATCAGAAAAAGGAGAAAGCCGCAGACCCGGGTTCAAATCCCGGCCGGAGCACCAACTCATCCGATCCTCATCAATTTCGGGGATATGCGCTGAAACTGATGTAAGATCGACTATAGGAGTCTTTTGAGTCTTCAGCCACGAATGTTCCAAGTGGGCGTCCAGCGAACTCAACATCCATATAATCCACATATGAGACTGTGTTAAGGGGGCATTCCGTAGCCTTTATAGGCTACGGTATTCTCTTGTAGTGCAGAACTCTAATTCCTGGTTAATTTGCAGATATTAATAGATAAGATAGCAGGAGGCACGTAATATTATTATTCGGATTGATAAAAATTTAAGCGAGTATTAATGTTTGCTGAGAGTCACGTGCATAATAGATTAATGAGAGGAAGAGTATCTCAGGATCTTCCATTGTGAGAGGATTTGGAATGGCTGAGGCTATCGAAGTTAAGGGTCTCATTAAGAGATATACAAGCTCACTTAAGAAAGGCTGGTTTAGACGAGAAAAGATCACAGTTGAGGCCCTCAAAGGGATCTCCTTCAATGTGAAATATGGGGAGGTCTTCGGGCTTCTCGGACCGAACGGCGCCGGTAAGACAACTACAGTGAAGATCCTAGCAACTCTCCTCCTTCCTGACGGTGGCTCAGCTAAGGTTGCTGGATACGATGTTGTCGAGTCTTCAAGCATGGTTAGAAATAATATTGGAGTGACTCTAACTGTAGAGAAGGGCTTCTTTTGGAAGTTGACTGGCAGGGAGAATCTAAAGTATTTTGGGATGCTGATGGGAATAAAGGGGGATAAGCTTGACAGAAGAGTAAATGAGTTACTTAATGGCTTAGGGCTTGAGAGACTTGGAGTCTCAGATAAATTCTATGAGGAATATTCATTGGGGATGAAGGCAAGACTATCATTGGCGAGGGCTCTGCTCAAGGATCCGCCAATATTAATCCTAGATGAGCCTACCCTGGGGCTTGACCCACCCTCAGCTAGGGCTATGAGGGAACTCCTCATAAAACTTGCCAAAGAAAATGGGAAGGCAGTATTATTAACTACCCATAATATGTTCGAGGCCGAGATGATATGCAGCAGAGTTGCAATAATAGATGAGGGGAGAATAATAGCTCTCGGAAGAGTTGATGAGCTCAAGAAAATGGTAGCGAGGAGAGTGATTATTGATATAATCGCTTCAAGAACGCCCATGGGAATCGACGTGATAAAAGATAAAATCTCGGAGGTGATTGAAGGAAAGATTGGGCTCAGCATTGATGATGAAGGAAGGCTAAGAATCAGAATACTCTCAGGAACTGGTGATGAAGAATCCAATCTGGCCGAGGCTATAAAGGTTCTATCTGACCTTTCGATAAGGATTAATAGGGTAAGGCTGGAGGAGCCGACATTAGAAGATGTCTTCATAGCCTTAACGGGTAAAAGCGGGATTTAGCCTTGACAGGATGGTTCAATATATTTAGAGCCTACCTCTTCGCTGATATATGCTGGTATAAAAATAACAAGTGGCTTCTATTTTCCTATTTCATCTGGCCATATCTTATGGTGGCTCTGATTCTCGGTTTCGGCTCATTGTTCGGCTCAATAGAGTCATATAGCGAGAGGCTTGGAGTTTCAAGTCCAATTCTCTTCCTTCTCTCCTCCACAGTCGTAGCCATGTCGAGCATCAGCATAGTCTCCTCGGTAGCCGAATTTGTAACAGAGAATAGATGGAGTGGGACTCTTCCGTACATTATGCTGACGCCGGCAGAGATGCCCATAATCTTTATAGCGGCTGGCCTGCCAGACGCCATAATCTCCCCACTAATAACGATGACCGCCATAGCCCCCGCAGCTCTGTATCTAGAAGGAATATCAGGGGGAATCCGAATATTGACAATTCTAATCTTCATATTTCTTGGAATGCTTCCTTTACTTGGATTCTCAGCTCTAATAGCCTCATTTACTCTCATCGCAAAAGAAGAAAGCAATATAGGCCATATCATAGTTCCATTCTTACTACTTGTCTCCGGAGTTTACTATCCCCTTGAAGTCTTACCGCCCATCCTGCAATTTGTGGGCAGGACAATACCTGTGACTTACGTAGTTGAGGCCGCCAGACTTTTATCAAAGTATATGATTCCAGAGATCCGTTTCGTGCTGATCTTAATATACATTTTAACTATCATGACTATCGCATACAATCTATTAGCATCCTTAACATTAAAAGGAGTCAACAAGGCCTTAAGGAGGAAGGGAGTAGTTTAACTTGAGATTTTACAAGATTAAAGCCGTGGTTTGGCTGCACATATTAAGGCTCTGGAGATACAAGATATCCTTTCTAAATATGGCCCTGTCGATTACGTTATGGATACTCTTATTCCTGCTGGGAGCCTTAATGTTCACTCCGAAAGGAGAGCTCATTAAGGCGATACCGATAGTCTTCTGGGGAATAATCATGTGGAACATGATGTCTAATACTATCAGCCTAATAAGCGGGTGGACATGGTATTATCTTTCGCAAGGATTCGTTGAGGAACATATATTGACTGATACATCGCCATTCCTCGTTCTCGTTGGAAGACCCATCACAGGGCTTTGCCTATCGGCTCTAGCGATAATCTTCATCTACATAACCCTCAGTGGATTAGGAGGCTCACCAATCATAACAATTATGGATCCTTTCTCTCTGACGCTCGGAATCCTCACATTAACATTAATGTCCATGTCGGTCGGTCTAATATTAGCCGCTCTCTCCTTCAAAACTGGCGTTCAACAGATGTTTATAGAGATGCTCAATTTTATCATCCTGATGGTTGGAGGGATAATGGCTCCGCTATCTAAACTGCCAAGATTTCTCGTTTATGTGGCAATTCTAATCCCATTCAGCCACTCAGCCGAGCTCGTCAGATACGGCGCCGCCGGAATTAAACCTTGGATATCCCCAATCATAATTGCGCCTCTATCGTTGATCCTCACAGCGGTGCTCCTATCCATATCGATCTTGACAATAAAAAGAATAGAAAAGTGCATCAAAATTTCCGGATTGAGAGCCATAGGTAGAATGTGAATCTTTTTAGTATCGAAATTAGATTCGACGTGAACAACCATATCTACGTCCATTAGACTTAAATTTAATTGTGATAATGGCAGAATATGAAATAGACTCATTTTGTCAAAGTCAATGCAATTTATATCAAAATAAAAGTGTATTTTGATATAAATTTGTTTATTTAGAATTTGCGTATTCAAGTGTAAACAAATGTAAAACAAGAAGTTCATTACTGTAAAACATCAATTTTCAAAAAATGTTGATATTAATCGCTGATTGAAATATCACATCGAAAATACGGTTTCAAAATAAATGCTAGGTGAACATGAATGGCAAGCATTCCTAGGATGAAGGAGAGACCGAGAATCTCCCATGCAATGCTACAGTTGACTCTCTCCTTCATCCTAGCCGCATTTTTGGCATCTGGATACGCTTGGGATATGATTGCTAGGGCATCGGTGAGGATGCTTGAGTCCGTAGGCATAAAGGTAAAGTATCTGAGCGATCTCTTCCTCATGTATGTTCGTCTGCTTGATGGAAGCGTTGTGGGATTTCAGGTTCTCCTTGAATGTTCAGGGCTGATAACACTTCTCATCTTCGCCTTCATCTCATCCTTAACTATCGGACTGCTTAACGGCAGCCTCTTTGTAAAGACCGCCTGGTTCATATTCAGCACATCCATCGCGTTTCTTTGGAATCTACTTCGCCTAGCATCAGTAATTGCTATAGCATATAATTTTGGACTAGAAGCCTTCAGACTCGCGCATTTCGTTTTGGCGCCCACAATAGATTTCTTATGGGTAGTTAGTTTATGGGCGCTAGGCATGTCGTTAATCAGAAGGAGGCGATCATGATGATCTTCACGCTACTCACAGGAGTTCTTATGGTATTCATGATCGCTTACATGATCCGACATTTAATATTCACTTATCAAGCCTTATTTGCGAAGCCTAAGCAGTTCCTATCTTCGCATAGAAGAATCGCAGGTGTTTACACACCAAAAGTTTCGATTTTAATCCCAGCCCATAATGAACAGTATGTCATAGGGAAGCTTTTAGAGAGGATGACTGAACTTACATATCCTAAAGACAAGCTTGAAGTCATAGTTATAGAT
>Ga0209410_1001125_pt1 | contig 12989 bp, 9 predicted proteins | sample Mar14436cmmetaG_FD_184135 | JGI IMG/M metagenome (GOLD analysis project Ga0209410, IMG submission 184135) | Marine hydrothermal vent microbial communities from Guaymas Basin, Gulf of California to study Microbial Dark Matter (Phase II) - Marker... ... | reverse complement strand
TGTATTTATCTATGCCGGGATTAGCGCCCGAGATGGAGGTGATGTTACCGCATAGCTCGGTCTTATCCTTTATCTTAAGAAACTCTAAATTCATAGTCATAACCTCACCTTAATAAGCCTCCTATAAACATTCATTAGTATCTCTCTAGCCTTCTCGATATCTCCTACTCCAATGGTATTTTTATAGATTTCACTCCATGATCCAAGCATTATTTCCCGAAGAACGTTCTCTCCCTCTTTCGATGTATACTTGTTAAGATACAGTATTATATACCATACATAATCCCAAAAGTTTCTATCCAGTCTATCATCCTCTTTCAGATCATTTAGAACCTCGAGAAGTACCTCCTTCATATCCTTTTGAGGAAGCGGAAGCCTAGCCTCAACATTAGGCATTTTAAAGAAATCGTAGTGAGGCTCTCTCTGATACCAGTAAGCGACGCTAGACCAGTCATCTCCCCTATTATTTGCATGTCCATGTTCGATTGTTACTCTAATCGATTTTCTAAACGGAATAGGTGCCTCAAGGTGGAATCTATACATTGTATGATAGCCTGTCCAATCTGCTGGCCCTTTTAACGGAAAACCGTGAAACGGACCATAGAATTCCCTATTAAAGCCCCACGCTGAGCCTATGTAATCCTCAGTGCCTGTTCCATGAATTGAAGGCGGCCACTTCTCTCCATCTACAAATATCATATCGTCGCCCTCGCCCCACCAGCCAGGACGCAATCCGTGAACATTTAAGATACATCCAACATAATGTCCTCTGCCCTTAGCATACAGGATGAGGTAATTATTATCTCCGCTTAGGTTTACCTCGGAAGCAGATGGTTTGGTTAATTCTCTCCGCCATTTAGCGTGGAAATATCCTACGTTTCTCATTTCTTCACTTACTACCTCGTAGTCTATATGAAAGTAGAAATGCGATATCTCTGTCTCACACTCGTTAACTATTTCAAATACTGCTTCATCATTAAAGGGCATAGGGAAATAACAGTTAAAGCCCCTGTCACATGTCATAGTGAGAGGTAGAGATATAAAGTGTTTAGCTATACCATGACCAATACCAAAGAAATCCCCGATAGGACTATCAATGCTAGGACTGTTCTCACCATCCCAGTAGGCTCTAAATAATATCTTCCTTAAATAATACTTATCTCTGCACGCTATGGTTATCCATATGTGTTTAATTATAGCTGGGCCTTTAATTCTAGCTATAGTTACATTATCTCCTTTCTCTATTCTAATGAAATCTTTATTACCACCAGTCTTATCCCAGCTGGATACACGTTTCACGCATGTTTCCCTTAAATAGGGTAGAAAATCGAGTAGACCAGACATAAATAGCTTTTCCATATAATCCCCAGTCAGCTAATAGATTTAAAATATATAAAAGATGACCTGCTTACATATCAAAACGCTTTAAATGGATGGGGAAAGCATTGAGACTTGAAGAAGCTGTCAATAGGGCTTTAAGCTGCTCCAAAGAAGATAACCTTGAAGATCCTATAATTTGGGTAAAGGAAGGCGACTTAACAGGCTTATCGGTAGTAAAGGGATTAAATGCCTTCTTTATTTCACAGCAGGATGGTAATGTGAGGCAGATAAAGGGAGAGGGTGAGGGAAGGGATAGAGTAGGGCTATGGTGGGATTATATAAGAGCCTTAAGGTCACTCAAAATATACGTTACTTTAAATGGTGAAACAGTAGACGTCACCAAATACACAGTAAAGTATGTTTGCGGCTTTGGATGGAAGGCTCATCTCTACAATATAAATAATGACATTAAGATTTTAAGGATAGACTATGTAGCTCTGAAACAGCCATCTCTTATAATGTTCTTTAAAATACTTGGAAAGAGAAAGGATAATATTTCGCTGAAGATCGAATGCGAGCCCGGCTTTAGATATATGTGGCCCTTAGGCGAGATTAAAGTAACAAGTTATGCGGTTAAACAAGTTGAAAAATTTAAAATTTTAATATATGAAACTAAGGAGTGTTTTCTCCATGTAGTGACTAATGCCGACAATTATGAGTTTAAGTTGAAGGAAAAAGTCTTTCAGCTAGAAATACATCCGGTGAATATGGAGGCATTTATAGTTACATATCATGTCGATAAAATATATAATCCAATTAAAGCCTTGCATATCTGTAATGAACATGAAAAATATTTTGAGGAAATAACGGATTACTACGAGAAGTTGCTATTTAACACGTTTAACGTAAAAACTCCATCTAAAGAGTTGAATAAGGTGTTCATAACCTCTAAATACGTTCTCATAATGCTCTACTCAAAGACGTCGATGGGTTGTGGCTGGTTTGCCGGAATGCCCAGATTCACGTGGTTTTTCACAGGCGACGGTTGTCTATTAAGCAGGGTTGCAAATGTCATAGGTTTATGGGACATGTCTATTAATCACTTAGAGACTATGGCCAGCTTCTCTAAAGCGAACGGCCAGATACCCCATGAGGCAGTACTAATACCCGATATTAACAGCAGAAAACTATACACTGGGTACATGCATGTATCAGCTACACCCCTATGGATAATATCGCTATACAACACTTACCTCTGGAGCTGCGACCTAAGCTTACTTAAAAGAAACTATGAAAGGGTTCTTAAAGCACTAAAATTCCTTGAAAGCCTAGACAAGGATAATGACGGATTTATTGAAGTATTTCCAGAAAAGCTCCTAATAGCGTGGGATGAGATAGCCGCCGAACGTAGGAAAGGTGCATGCATGGAAGTTAATGGCCTCTACATACTATCGCTATATGCAGCATATAGGATTGCTGAAATCTTGAGTGACAAAAAACATGCAACGGTATTTCTTAATAAGTATAGATTACTGAAAGATAAATTCGAAAAAACTTTCTGGTGTGAAGACGAGAGCTTCTACTACGATAGAATACATCCAGAGCCGATAATAGTCCTTTCGCCCTACATCGCCCTTCCACTCCTTTACAATTTGGCTCCATGTGAAAGAGGAAGGCTAGTATTAGATAAAATAGCTAATAGTGACTTAATAGCAGACTGCGGCGTAAGAATATACAGGTTTAAGGGCGAGATCAAAAGCGGCTACTACGAAGGGTCTGTATGGCCGCTTTACAATTGGATTATTGGGCTTAGCGCATATAACTACGGCAAAAGGATGTTAGGGCATAAGCTAATGAAGGCACTCATCAAGCTTGCATTAACATCATCTAACCCAGGGAAAATAAATGAATTCTATGAATACGACTGTAGCAGGGAAAAAGGACAACCAATACAGGGCTTCTCATCGGCACCAGTAATAGACCTACTGGTAGAGGGCATCCTCGGAATAAAAGTAGATGAATCAAGAACGTTAACATTCGAAATACAGATGCCTGAAGAATGGAATTACCTAGAATTCAGAAACCTTAGATATAATGGCTTCATTCTCAGTGGTCGAATAGCTAAAAGAAGCAATATCATCGAAATATACCTGGAGAATAGGGGTAAAAAGAGTTCACGAATTATACTTAAATATTACGATGAAAATCTAGGGTCAGCCTCAGGGGAAGACTGTAAAGGAAAGTACCTACTAAGGTGTGTTCATATAAATCCAGGAGAAAGCATTAAAATCGAGTTAAAGAAAAATTCCTAAGTGATTAATTTGAGGCGAAAGACTATTTTACTTATCCTGACCCTAATGCTTTCACTAACTTCGATGGAAAACATAGAAAAAAGTTCAAGCACTCTGGCCGCGCCGAACGGACATTTATCTCCCGTTATCCCGCATAATGGAACCTATAAATGCATCGTCGGCCCCAAACCGATAAACAAGGTTGGCGATGTAGTCTTAGGAATTGTATGGTGGCATATACCGAAAGAGTTAGCTGGTAAAGTTGTGGTAATTACAACGGATACTGATGGTCACTGTGACATGACAGTTGAAATATGGACGGGATACATATCGGTGAATGAGACAGAGTGGTGGGTTAAAAATGCTCCTCTTATTGCAGGCAGCCAGCATGGTAGAAACCCAATGTTAGTTTGGAGAATGATTCCGGGAAACTACACTCTTGTTTTCGCCCATTGGCCCTATAGTTGTGGGTGTAAAAAGTTCAGGATTGAAATAACCTACAACGTAACGATACTGGAGAAAGGCGAATGGTATAATTGGATGGCTAACCTTCAAAATCCAAATGTGAAGATAAAGCTCTCGCAAATGCCGAAAAATGTAATTAAAAAGGGTAGGGTTGCATTACTTATAAACCCCAGCGACTACCAGCGTCTGAGGGAATGGATACACACGTACATAACAGACGCCTACTTTAAGTATGGAGTTAACATCTCCCTCTATGTTAGAGACTTTAAAGACATACATGAAGTTCGAGGCTTCCTAAGGAGGCTATATTTCAATAATTCAAATCTGATAAGAGGGGCGATACTAGTAGGAAACCTGCCTTTCCCGATAATGGGTAATAAAACATACGCATACTATTCTACCAGATACTACGAGGATCTCGATGGATACTTTGAATTCAACGAGGATGGATGGATAGAGTGGTGGAACAATACAAACGGCATAGAAATATGGGTCGCTATAATCCGACCTCCATCTGCTTTTCCAATAGAATCCCTAAGGTGGTACTTCAATAAGCTACATATGTACTACACGGGGCTACTTAGGGTTGAAAGAAGAGCATTAATAGCCGTAGATCACAGCTGGAGAGGGGCAACCGCTAACCTGGCGGATGAGGTATTAACAGTATATAAAAGCTACGATAACATTACCGTAATGGGAGGATTAAAGGGAGAATATGCTATTCATGGCATGGAGTTCATGTACTATCTTCAAAGTGGATATGAAATAACGGCAGGCTGGATTCACGGCGGTTTTTCCTTCGAAGCTGGTGGAGGAGATGTATTTGAAGGCAAGAACCACGAAGGATCCCGTAAACTTAAGCTTGGAAGCATAATATTCTTCATGTCAACGTGTGGATTCACGAACTACAACGAAAGCTACTGCCACGCATTAAGCTTCATAATAGGTGAGGGAGTAACGCTGGTTGCCATAGGACCAACTAAAAGCGAGGGGATACTTGAATCATGGACTTTCTTCTGGAAGCTTGGGGAGGGATACGATGTAGGAGACTCATTTCTCTTCTGGTTAAACTATAGATTTACAGACGATCCCTGGACTAAACAATCGAGATTCTACATACACTCACTAACGCATAGCTGGGGACTAGGAGTGGTCATCTACGGTGATCCACTACTAAGATTTGCTGGGAAAAACTTGTATTTCGAAGGTAGAATACTGAAGGTAGTTGATAACCAAGTATGGACAAGAATAGTAGATGAAGGAGGATGTCCAGTAGGGAGCTTAAACATTTCGTTAAGCATACAAGTTAATGGAACATGGATTAACGTAGGAAATGCTATTACAGACAGTAACGGTATAGCAAGGTTCAGAGTGCCTCATCTCGAAACCGGAGTTTACAATGCCTCATTATATTTCCGAGGAAACAAAGAATACAGGCCATCTCTCTTCTATGCCTATCTATTTGTAAACTGCGATCCCGAATACAGGAAGGGAGAGATTCCCGTTGTCAAGAGAATTAGTAAAACCTTCGAAGTCATGAGAATAAGGGAGAAAAACAAGAGAATAGATCTACCATTTCTAGTAATAGAAGCTACTATTGAAGGAACAGTTAAATCCGTAATATTGTCATACGCTTTAAATGGCTCAGGAAGGTTCTTCAAAAGCATGTTTAAGGTCGATGACGGCAAATATATTGCATATATACTGGGTAACGAAAATACGAAGATATCTTATGAGATAATATTTATGGATAAATATTTAATCGAATGCGTATCAGGTAAAGAAACTCTGATATTTAGACGAGCCAAAGAGAGTTCTTGGTCGAGGTTAATACTCCCCGGCTTAATAATTGTCATGCTTATAGTGCTGCTAATATTAGCTGGTTTTCTTCAAAGGAGAATGCATAGGTAGTTACGGATATTTCCAGTGATAATACTTCCACACAATTGTCTCGCCGTTATTCAATACGTATTTATCTGCCGACACAGTTCCCCACTCTAATTTTCCCGAAGTAGCATTATATTTAAACCAAACCCACGACATACCCTCCTTTCCGGGCACAATTATCTTTTCTTCAACACCATTTATCGACGTAACATAAACACCGTAAGCTCCATAGTAGTATTTAACATCGCATATTCTTGCTGTAGCATTAAAGAGGGTACATCCCAAGGGAAGCTTGGTATGGTTAAACCATTGTATGGTGCCGTTAGAGTAGTCGATTCCAATATTCACTTCTATAACCAAGTCCTTGATACTATCATAGAGAGTCCTATACTTCTCGGCTTCTGTATAGAAGTAAACTGCACAGCTCGTCGAGAAAATAGCCCATAGAAGCAGGATTATTAGTAGGAAGTCTTTCCTATACATTTCACCACCGAACCTTTCTTTATAAGGAGGCATGTTAATAAGGCTGTCGAGAATTCGGTAATAGGGCCAACGCCTATCATCCAGCCGCCAAAAACTGGGAGAAAAAGACCTATAACACTAATAATTGCTGCATTAAACAAGTTAAATCCGAACATAAGGTAAAAAGCCATTGAAGACGTAATATCAAAAAGAAGAACTGAAAGAAATGTGACAATAAAAATCTCTGTTAATGAATTAAGTTTCCTACAGGCTAACGTCCACAGATAGCTCACTATACCTGCTAGAAACGGATTAATTAATGTCCAAGGACCCGGAAAAATTAGAATATCCGAGATTAGGTAGGTGAGAAGCCCAACAAATAAAGCAGTCAATGCATTAAAGAAGTAGCCTGAAACGAAGGAAAATACTAATGGAATATTAATGAATTGAGCAGGAGTAAGATATGTTTTCAATACCCTAAATGCAACGCCTAAACCTGAAAATATAGCTATAGATGCAACATGTATACTCCTAGCCATATGGTAAAGAAAAATAGGGAGTTTAAATTTAAAGTTTACGTCAATTAAATGCTTACTTCCTCGTAGCTTCGAGTGTCAACTGCTTAGCTAGGCTGTACATAACCGGAACTAGCATCAATGCTATAGCTATAGCAAAGCCCCATGCAATGTTAGCTATGACTTGGGATACTCCAGGGAACGTTGAGAATATCGCAGCAATGCCTACTATGAGAAATACGCTGTATAATATGAACTTTGCATACCCAGCGACGGCAATAAACTCCTTGTGTTCGTCAGTTATAGACTTTATTAAACCGTCAGTTAACGCTATGCCTGCTCCTATTATTACAAAGCCTAGTATTAGTGGATAGATCATTTCGCCTGCAAGTTGCATTAAGTCTAGAGCCATGAAAAGTACTACCGCAATTAAACCCACTAGCAGAAGGTTTCTAAGCATATCAACTACCTCACTCTTCGCCTTAGGAAACACTGGCTTAAGAATCCTCGATATAAATGTGGTTAAGAAGTCCACTAGAATAGTTCCGAATACTATTATAATTATGCCGCCAAGAAGCCTTGGTAGGTAGTTTGCAATAGCTATTAGGAATTCACCGATAGGTCCAGATATATTGAGCACTTGAAGTGCAACTATAACGGACAGCACTATTATAAATGCCTTGATAAGTCCTGCAACGAAGGACGATAAGTCAAGCCCTGCTTTTCTAAAGGACTTACCAGCCTCAGTCTGATCAAAACCCTTTTCTATGCCTGTCTTCTCGATTAGATAGTTTACTGCTCGTCCAGCAGCTTCACCTATAGCGTAGCCTATCCCTATGATGATGAGAGCGCCGACTATCGATGGTATCAGCTCTATTATTTTTCCCAAAACTTCCAGTAGTTTATCTAATATTTGCTCCCAGAACATAAGCATCACCTATATTATTTAATAGTTTTATTATTTAGAAATATACAATAAATATGTAATAACTCCAATATTTAAACTTTAAGCTAAGACATTAAAGTATGAAAAAGAGCTTCGGTAATTACGTTTTTGCTTCTAATAGGCACATTAAAGATTTATTTCTATGTATGAAGAGTCTTTGCCTTATCTTTATCTAAGTAATTTACTTCGCTAATAATCTCGGTTGATGTACTTAGCGAATATGCTATTTCATCAAGTATTACATGCGTATAGTCTCTTGACGCACCCCATTCAATGTCAAAGAGTATGCTTTCTCTTCCACCGCTAGCAACTACTTTAACTAGTGTGCTGTTAAAGTTTTCCTCAGTCGCTATGGTTGTCGCCACTAGAGCGTTACTAGCTCTAAAGAAGTATTCTTCTCCAATTGCTATAGCTACTCTTGGCTTAGTAGCTAGTTTCTCCAGATATAAGTTTGATGCTACATCGATCTTATCAAGTGCATTAACAACATCATCGAAGGAAGCTTTTACTCTGGCAAGTATTCCGTGAGCAAGCTTGACATATAATCACCGATTAAATAATGCTGTTTTCTTCTAATAATGTTAGCTTATTATTGAATTTACACGTTAGGATTAGTTTGCTCTAAAATCAACTCTATTTAATGCCTGTTCTATCTGCAAATCGACTTTATTATACGTAAACTTAATAGCAGAACCATATTTTCTCTAAAACATAGGTTGCGTGAGATTTAAAACTCATATATTTCTTCAATTAATTTGGTGTGGACATGTGAGCAAGAGGCTAATCATAATCATTATTGTAGCTCTAATTTCTGCGGCTTCACTATATCTTGTACTGAATCAACTTATGGGGGCAAGTAACCTAGAAATTCTAGATGTAGACTTTAAGCTAAGCCTAGAAAACTACAGGCTATGTAGGTCAATAGAACTACTAGTTAAAAATAAGGGAGATGCTAATTTAACAATTTCTAGTGTAAGGATTGATGGCAAGGACGTTCACTTATGGATTTTAAGGGGCGGATATATTCCTCCCCGCTCAACAGCCACTATATTAGTATTTTATCCCTGGAAATCCGGTGGGAAATATTCCATAGAGATAGTATCGGATTCAGGCTCCGCTAAAGTAGAAGAGGCTGCTCCTTCATTAGATAAAATAGGCTTTATCGTAAACAATAGGAGGACGATAGATTGGCACGGCATTCTTTCGTTTGAGGTTGAATTTTCTGATGGGGAGTGTAAACCATACTGCTTGGAAATAGTAGACGAAAATGGAGTAAAAGCTACTTCTCAGATGTGGGGAATATTAACCTATGATTCAGGGTACGTCAGGTATGCAGTAATAAGTTTCATTGCACACATACCCAAAGAATCTTCAAAAACATACTACCTTGTTCCAGTAGATAAGGAGGTGAGAGGAGTAAGCGATAAGATAAACGTTTTCGAAAACAGCGACTCTATACTCGTAAGTAACGGTGAGCTTACCGTTAAGTTCAATTTAACGGATAGATTCCACGGATCAATAGATTACTTTGGAAGCCAAAATAAGGGGATAAATTTCGCGGAAATATTTAAGCCTCCCCAGGCAACCTTATCAGAGCTATACTTCTTCCACGGCTTCTTGGATAGCGTCTTCGACTCAAACGGAAAAATGTTTGCAATAATAATGAAGACCGACGTAACCGTAGAATCTAAGGGACCACTATTTGCTGTAGTAAAGAGAACATGGAAACTAAGAGATTTAGGAATGGCATACGACTTCTACGCTATTCCAGAGAATGGAACATACATCCTCTATAATTTCCTAGTAGATATCGAGAAGCCCATGGGTTTAGGAGCACTAGCCGGAGAAGGCGAATATACTATCTATAATCCAGCTGGCATGGGGAGTTTCGCAATCGCCCATTTAGCAGTAAAAAATGCCACGTTTTTCCTAACACTAGGTGGAGAAATATATGCCCCGCTTTATCCCGGAATGGATATATACGCGGACCAACCTATGGCCGCATGTATAGACCACGAGACAGGAGTATTCATACAATTACTTGCAAACGATCCTCAAAATCCTGTAGGATATTGGCATATATCAAAGCAGAAGTTTCCATGGCATATATGGGGAGGAGATAAACCAAATCCATCAACATCTGAAATAGGCGGATACGAATACGCAAAGGATTTAATCTTCATAGCTGGGGTGCATAAATACATGCTATGCTACTCAGGACAGCAGTCAGATCCCTGGAGAAGTGGAGGCCTAGTTATACAGCCAGGTACGTATAGCTGGCTATTCGAGGTATATGCCGCTATAAAAGAGGATGTATTAACAGCCATGAAAAGAGAATATAACATGTATTATAGTAACTTAGAAATAGAAGTAAAAGTCTAGGAATAAACTATAAATACTTAAACTCTTTTTTAGAATAGTAATGCGGAAAAAACCAGGTAGAGATATATGAAGATCCATTTGGATAAGTTAATAATTGAAGTGAATGAAGACACTGGAAAATGGATTTTAAGGAGATATGACGGGAAAAATATTTTACATCTACAAGATGTTCGATTGTTAAGAGACAATTTTAACATCACATTAGACAGGTGCATAAATATCTACAGCAGATATTTCTCCGATGCTATCGGAGAGGGTATAGAGGTAAGAATAAAGCATAAACTGTTTAACCAGGTACTCAAAGCTTATAGACAGCTGGATACAATATTGTACTCACTACACTTTACGGAAAACGTGCAACAGAAGTTTAAAATTGTAGAGACAGAATTTACTCCATGGTATGCTCTAGGCCCTGGGCAAAAGTATGCATTAGCCGATGGCTATCATTCGTGGGAACTGCCTCTAAGAACGGAATTAAAAAGAGGTGTAAAATTAGCGTCTAAATGGAACATAGCTATGTGTAATGTTCATGTAGGAGATTGTTTAGTTGCAGGCTATCTAATACCGAGGAAGTGGAGAACTAACCTATTACTGCAGTGGAACAGCGACGAACCTAGCTTAAAGGCTACTTTAACCAGGGACTGGGAAAATGGGAATATGCCCTATAGCGAAGTTCTCGCATTATTATATGGTGAAAAGTGGAGTAATGTGCTAAGTAGGTACGCGGAAATAGTTGCTAGCCAAGCACAAGTAAACATTAGAAAGAAGGTGCCGTTAGGATGGTGCTCATGGTATGAATACTATCTCACTGTATGCGAGGAAGAGGTGTTGAAAAATCTGAAGGTAGCAAAGGAGCTAGGTAGCACAGTATTTCAGATTGACGATGGATGGGAGAGGGATATAGGAGACTGGTATCCCAACGAAAAGTTTCCAAGAGGTATGAAGTGGCTTGCCGATAGAATAAGGTCTGAGGGAATGACGCCTGGCATATGGATAGCGCCGTTCATAGCCAGCTCTACCTCTGATCTCTTTAAGGAACATAGAGACTGGTTCATAAAGGACGATAAACGAGGAGAACCTAAGGTAATATTTAGGGGATGGAGCGGAAAGGAAATTTATGCTCTCGATCTAACTAATCCAGAAGTCATTAAATGGATAAAAGAGACTTTCTATAGAATTTCAAACGAATGGGGCTATAAGTATATAAAGATAGATTTCCTGCATTACGCAACCGTAGATGGAGTAAGATACAACAACAGCATATCGTCTTATGAGGCATATAGGAGGGCGCTAAAGTGTATAAGGGATACTGTAGGAAACGATGTATATATACTTGGATGCGGTGCACCAATTAACATAAGCATAGGCTATGTGGATGGAATGAGAATAGGAGCGGATATAACAACGGACTGGAACTGGATAAAGCTATGCACTAAATACGTTGCGAGAAGATTCTATATGCACGGCAAATACTGGCACAACGATCCGGACTGCATAGTAGTTCGTGAACCATTAACCTTAAATCAAGCTAAAGTATGGACTACAATCGTGGCGCTAAGTGGAGGGTTAGCTATACATAGCGACATAAATTATAAGTTGCCTCCAGAGCGTATAGAAATTCTGGAAAAAGCTTTTCCATCGTCGAATATAGCGGCTATACCACTAGACTTATTTGAAAAGGATGTACCCGAAATATGGACTATTAAGATTGATGAGGAGCGCATGATTATAGCACTCATCAATTGGGCACATAGCGAGAAACACTATTTCATAGATATCTCATCCATAGGCTTAAGAGGCGGTAAATACCTAGCACACGAGTTTTGGGAGGATAAGCTGTTTTTCTTAGAGCAAGGCACCTTACTAGCTAAAGTAGAGCCTACATCATGCAAGGTCTTCCATATAAGAAAATACCAAGCTAGACCATACGTAATATCTGTAAATACTCACGTGCTACAAGGTTTAGTTGACATACTACGCGAGGAATGGAACGAAGGCAAGTTGATTCTTAAAGGAAGCATAAGGAATCTGAAGAAGAAAAATATAGTATTAAGCATATATGTGCCACCAGGATACATAGCCACAACGTCGTCACATCCCATAGAAAAGCACGAAGATAACATTATAAAATTAAAGATAAAACCTGATAAAGCCAAGAGCATAGACTGGCACGTTAAATTCAAGATCGAATATATTAATCTGCTAGATTACGTTGAAAATGCTTCATGGGAAAATAACGATGGAGCAATAGAGTATGGCTCAACCGACTGGAGAATAGGAATTAACATAAAATCCATAGAACGCGCAGAGGATGACCACACCTATACATGCCTCTATATGCATCCTAAGGCTATAAACAATGGCTTTATTGTTGGATGGTTTGAAGTAACAATTCCTGAAGGCTACAAAGCAATCTTTTCCTCCAAGGTCGGATTTAAACATGGAATGAGTGAATCGGATGGAGTAAAGTTTATAGTATTAATTAAGGATGGAGAGGAAACCATAAAACTTTTAGAGAAAATTAAGCATTACTCAGGAAAAGTGGATGAAATATCTGTAGAATTAACTCAATTTTCTGGCCGAAGAATTAAGTTAGGGTTAATGGTGGATTCTCTTAAAACACCGCACTATGACCATGCATTGTGGATTAATCCCACAATAAAGTTTAAAGAGGCGATCTCGTGAAGATACTTGTTACAGGCGGAGCAGGATTCATAGGAA
>Ga0209410_1001123_pt1 | contig 12993 bp, 15 predicted proteins | sample Mar14436cmmetaG_FD_184135 | JGI IMG/M metagenome (GOLD analysis project Ga0209410, IMG submission 184135) | Marine hydrothermal vent microbial communities from Guaymas Basin, Gulf of California to study Microbial Dark Matter (Phase II) - Marker... ... | reverse complement strand
GGGATGGATTTTCCCGCAGAAGAGCTTGAGATAGCCATAATAGTCGGAATTCCTTATCCAAAACCCACATCGAGACAGAAGGCTTTGCAGAGATATTATGATGCAAAGTTTGGGAAGGGATGGGAATATGCGATAAATGCGCCGACGGCGAGAAAACTTTTGCAGTCCATAGGTAGATTAATCAGAAATGAAACCGACAGAGGTATAGCCATTATACTGGACAGGAGGGCACCCAGATTCAGGAAATATCTTGGTGTGATGAAAGTTTCTGCTGATACGATCAGAGATATCGGGAATTTTTTGGGAGAAGATTAGGTATACCATCTTCTATCTCATATGTGACCTCGCACTTTTTACAAATCAGTTTTCCTTTCACGATTTCTCCGTTCTCTTCCTTTTCCACCTTAAGTTCAAGGTCTCCCTTGCATACGGGACAGCATATTATGTCCAAGGTTTCTCTTTTCATTTCATCCCTCCAGCATGAATCTTTTTCTTTTCTTCATATCGTTGTCCCATATAAAGCCCCATTTCGTTTTTCCAGATTTTCTCTCTTCCTCCACCTTCTGCAGATGGTATTTGAGATGTGCATCCACATAATCCGCATAATGCAGAGCGAGTGCTTCAACAAATCTTGGTATCTGTGGAGAACCCCACTCATGTTTCCCGTGGTGACTCAGTACCATATGCAATAATTTCATCTCCAGATCTTCGGGAAAATCCACACCCTCGGAGCGTAGCTCTTCTATCTTCTCCTTGATTATTTTATATCCGAGGACTATATGCCCCGAAAGAATGCCTTCATCCGTTTTATCGATGATGTGAGATGGCTGGTACTCGAGAGCCTTTCCTATGTCGTGCAGCAGGGCGCCGGCGATCATCAGGTCTCTATCCAGTTTGTCATTTATCCTTGAGAGAGCGTCACATATTCTTGCAACGTTCAGAGAGTGCTCCAGATTGCCACCCAGATAGTTGTGGTGATGATTGAGAGAGGATGGGACATTTGAGAATCTTGTTATCAGTTCTCTGTCTTCAAATATTTTCTCGAGAAGTTTTCTGATATACCTGTTTTTTACACTTCCGATGTAGTTCCTTATCTCCGTCATCATTTTCTTTATGTCTTCTTTGGCAAGGGAGGGAACGAAATCCTCCACGGAAACCTGGCTTTTGTCCAGCTTTTTGATGTTGCTCTGTTCCCCCAGCAGAATATATTTTTCTTCCGGGTCACCCACAACAACTCCATCTTTGATGAGTATAACTTCGCCCACATTCAGATTTTCTATCAGATCACTACCCTCTTCATCGGGTATAACGAGCTTTATTCTACCACTTCTATCACTCAGAATCAGGGTATTTCTGTCAATTCTATCGGCGATCATGAACATCTCATCAACGATATCACCGCCTTTTAGATCCTCAACAAATACCTGTTTTCTTTTTGTCTTCATTTTCAACCACCGACTCTGTAGGTCTTATTCTCTTCAACCTGGATGGTTTTTGCTGGCAGATTACCAAACAAATCCGGTCTCTCCGTATGGATGGGGTAAACCTCCTTCGGTTTAATTTCGTTTATCATGCCGATTATGTCATCGCCATATGCGTGTCCCGAGCAGTGGGCATGAACATATTTCAGGTTGAAGAGTTTCAACCATTCCATCATTCGTTCGAAGGAAATTTCCATCTCCTCATTGAAAGGTTCGGACAGGGAGTGGATGTATATCCCTTTCTCCGGTTTGAGGTCTATGAGCGTGGTGAAGTACCAGTAGTTCAGAACAACCATGTAATCTTCCGGCTTTTTCGATATCTCCTCGGCGGTTATTATGTTTGGATAGTTCAACCTTGATTTTATATAAGGTTCTGATGCATAATCGTAATCTGCATAGGTACCCGTTCTCATTTTGGGCTTGAGGAGAAGTATATGGTCATCCCTACTATCCGGAACATCGAGTTTTTCATCCCTATGGTATCTCTCGAGGAAACACGCATGTTTAAAAGAAATCACCAGAAACTTGTCCTCTTCTCTGGCTATCCTGTAAAAGGTTCTCACTCTATCGACATCCTTGAAATTGAAATCGATAACCGATAATCCCCTGGCTTTTTCTAATTCGGCTTTTGCTTTGATATACACCTTCTCTTCTGATTCATCCCCCTTTCTCTCCTGTATCCTTGTACCCTCTGTTATCATTGCAATGGGCTTCGCTTCCTTTGCTTTCTCTATGAAGTCAACGGTGAGTTCGGGATTTGTTCCGTGCATTCTAAAGTCTCCAGTATAAACTACAGCACCCTCAGAGGTATATATTATGAATCCATATGCCCCGGGAACGCTGTGATCCACATGAACGGGTTCAATTTCGACAGAATCTATGAGCAGTTTGTCTCCAGTTCTGAACAGCACAAATTTTCTCTTGATGGGTTCATCTCTTCTGCCGGGAATTATCGGTCTTTTTTTGAAATCCACAACCTCATTTTCTATATTTCTTCTGCTCTGCTCATTCACCGCATCCAGAATCGCCTTACAGGTTTTTCCGCAGTACACCGGTATATCTTTATGGAGAAAGGAGATGTAGTTTGCATGATCCGCATGCGCATGCGATAAAATCACTCCAGAGATTTCCGGTTCCTCCGGTTTTCTCCCGAGATGAACGAGCAGATCCTCTCTGTAGATACCTCTGATATCGGGAATGAGATTCGTTGCAAGAAAATCACCAATTCCGTTTGCGGTCCTTGGGGGCAGAAATTCTTCAAAATATTTTGATCTTCTGGAAAAACTCACACCAAAATCCAGAAAGATTCTGCAATCTCCATCCTCCAGCAAAATTTTGTTGCCACCTATCTCTCCTACCCCACCATAGAATGTCAGCTTGACCATGCTACTCCACCAGTTTATGCCCGCAGTTGGGACAGAATCGAGGATTGCCCGTGAGTTTTGTGCCACAGTTGGGGCATATACCTGGAGAGCGACGATTTTCTTCCTCGAGCTCCACCTTTATATTGAATCTCTCTGCATCCCTGTATGCATCAAACGATGACAGTAACGAGAAAAGCAGATAGATGGGAACAGAAATGTATACCGGTGGAATTACAATACTCACCGCGCCGAGATAGATAAACCAGAAAATCATCAGTACTATCCCAATTCCTATTTTGAGATTGTTGACACCAGCATACAATTCACCCAAACCCCACACGAGGAAACTATATATGGCTGCTATGAATCTGTTCTTTCTCACTTGGGGCATGAAGTAATGTATACCGAAATGGGATTTTAAAGTTTCAGATAAAAACTTTATATCATAATTTTTGATACTGAAAAAAATAATCTGGAGGAAAGTCAGGATGGTGGCGTTCACGGAGTGGTATGAGGGCGGTTATGGTGTGAGTTTCAGGATAAAGAGAAGGATTTTCGAAAAACGATCAAAATTCCAGAAAATAGAGGTTTACGAAACCGATGGTTTCGGCAAAATGCTGGTTATTGATGGTGCAATCCAGTTCATAGAGAAATGGGAAAAAATGTATCATGAAATACTCGTGCATCCCGTGATGCTTGCCCATCCCAACCCGAAGAATATACTGATCATAGGCGGCGGCGACGGCGGCGCACTGAGGGAGGTCTTGTTGCATGATGAAGTGGAAAAGGTGAAGGTCGTGGAGATTGACAAAGATGTTGTGGATGTGACGAGAGAGTACGCCCCAATAGATAACGGAGCTTTTGATAGCGAAAAGAGCGAGCTCATAATAGACGATGGAATAAAATTCGTGAAATCAAGCAAAGAAAAGTACGACATCATCATAGTGGACTCCACAGACCCAAAGGGTCCCGCCAAGGAGCTATTCAACATTCCTTTCTATAGAGACTGCTACAGGGCACTAAACGATAAGGGCTTGATGGTCACACAATCTGGGGGTGCATATTTCGATAAGGGGATAAGTATCATGGTGTGGAGGAATATGAGAGAGGTTTTCGATAAAGTACATCCGTTTTTCTTTTCGGTCATAGGCTACGCCCCATGCTGGGGATTCACGGTTGGTGTAAAGGGCGATATCGATTTTCTCAAAATAGACAAGAGAAGGGGTGAAAAACTAAAGACCGAATATTATGACCCCAAGCATCATGAAAGGATGTTGTTTTTGCCAAGAAATTTCAGGGAAATGATCGAAAATCTATGAGAGATTTGATGACATTCAGGTTCTCTTCGTCACTCCTTACACCATCCATAGGAGTTTCAAGTATCATCGGCTTGTTTCTGAGTTTTCTGTGATTTACTATTCTCCTGAATCCATCTACACCTATTTCCCCCAGACCTATATGCTCGTGCCTGTCCCTGTTTGAGCCGAAGGGATATTTGGAATCATTGAGATGGATTAATTTTAACTTGTTCATGCCTATCCTTGCTTCAAATTCCTCTACCGTTCTGTCCAATCCCTCCTCACTTTTGATATCATATCCGGCTGCAAAGAGATGGCACGTATCGAGGACGACACCGCTTTCTACAACGGTGTTATCCAAGATATACTCAATGTGCTCAAATTTGGAACCTATGGTGTTTTTGCTTCCCGCCGTCATTTCCACAAGTATCTCCACATCTTCGAGATGATTTGATAACGAGTTCAATGCGTTAACTATATTCTCCAGTCCAACCTTTTCTCCTTTGCCTAAGTGTGAGCCGGGGTGTATCACTATGTACCTTATACCCAGCAGACCAACCAGTTGGGCTTCTCTCTTTATCGAATCTATACTTTTCATGTAAACAGTTCGATTGGGCGATGCCAGATTCACGAGATATGATTGATGAACAAAAACCGGTTTAATATCGTATCTGCGATAGTTGTATCTGAATTTTTCGATCTGCTCATCGGAAGGGAATCGAAAGTGCCAACTCCTCGGTGAGTGGGAGAAGATCTGTGTACAGTTGCACCCCATCTGAAAAGCTGTATCAAATATTTTTTCTATGCCCCTTGCTATGGATAGGTGGACGCCGAGTCTATGCATCTCCAGAGAACTCTTCGAGTGCTTTTTTCACCTCCACAACGTAGGTCATCGCCGGCCCGCCGCCCATCAGTATCGCTACAGATGCTGCCTCCAGTATCTCCTCTTTGGTTGCACCCGCTTTGAGTGCCTTGTTCACATGGATGGCTATACAGTATTTACATCTCGCGGTTATGGCCGTCGCAACCGCTATCAATTCCTTCGTTTTGGTATCGAGATTTCCTTCCTTCAGAACGGTATCCATGAACTCTTTGAAATGCCTCATACTCTGTGGCTGCTCCTTGGACATGAGTTTGAGCATTTCCATAACCTGCTCTATGGCTTCCTTCATTTCTCCCATATTTTTCACCTGGACAAGAATGGGTGAAGCATTTTTATTGTTTTTCCATTAAATCAGGGCTTTATCCTCTCCATTGATATATATCTTATCTTCTCGGAAACAACAGCCAGAACATACACCTTCCTTACAGAATGGGCAAGCCTTATTCCTCTGCTCATATTAGGCCATGTGCTTTTAAAGTCTGGTTTGACCACATCGATGAGATACTCGGCATGATATCGTCTGGGGTCTCTCTCATAAGCCCTGAAATGGGTGCCAAATTTATATCCGGTTTTCACGCATACGTTTCTCTCTCTAAGATCCTTGTATACCTGGTATCTGATTTCTATATCGGGCTGGTATGCCTTTGATATCTCGATAAGCTCTGGAGAGCCCAGTTTCCTGTTATGCCGGTAGACATCTAGAATGCCTCTGCTCACGAGATAAAGCGCCTCTATAAGAGATATGCTTATCTCTCCATTGGATAAGCTACCATAAAATCCCTGCTCGAAAATCTTCTTTTCGTCGCCCTTGACTTTAACCATTACCAAATCCCTGAGTAAAATGCCCCTGCAGTGCAATCCCTCAACATCTTCAAATTTTCCTTTGGGTTCTATCTCCTCTATCTTGTAGTAAGTTACCTCTCCCTCCTCATCCACCACCCCTACCCACAACTCTTCTATTAGTGGGTCAATCCGTTCTATATATCCAACCATCCTGTCTATCGTGAACTCCTCCCTCTCGCCAGCACAGACAACAAATATGTCTCTCTGTTGCGGTCTTTTTGGTTTGAGTCTGTAATCAACACCTTCGTTTTTGAGGTCATGGAAACACTTTACTCTGTATCCCCTTTTTCTCAGATCCCTGTACACGATGAATTTGTGACCAAACCTCTCATCCACGTGGGAAAATTTATCAAAAACCTCCTCTTCTTCCAGGTCTTTACCGTCAAATATTTTCAGCTTTTTCTTTTCCATCAAATACATGGCTTCCACTGGAGATAATTCGAGTTTTTCCTCATCAAACAACCTTCCATAACCTCTCGCATTCAGCGTATTTGCGAGTCTTTCATTGTCCACGACCACTTTATCTCCTGATATTTTTGCTCTCATCTCTACCATAATTCTGGCGGGAAGTCTCTTCTAAATCTCCTCTCGCTTGAGATTATCGATACCATCGCAACGATTGCAAGCAGGATTATACCCAGTATCGCAACGGTCCAGATGAGATACGATATGATTTCCTTTTCACTCGGGAAAACCCTGTTTGCCGGATTTATCGGTGGTATGCCTTCGAATCTCGATGTTTTTTTCTCTATTGGAGAAACCGCCAGCCGCAGGGCGCCGGCTATCATCTGTGCATATCTATAATCCAGCATGGAATTTATGGCAGATTCACCCTCCAGCGACTCCGCATACTCATAATAACTGACCGCAAGGACGGGTTCTATTCCCTTTCCCCTGCACTTCCCTATCTCGGCTGCGGCTTTATCCTTCGTTCTCTCCAACCTTTCTTTAATACTTTCTCCGCCAACCTCCACTCCTATCAACTCCATGGCCAGATTCGCCTCTGCGGTGGCTTCGAGAGATGAAAATAATGAAGCTGCGGGATGAGTCTTTTTCTGCTTTTCTGCTTCCATCAAGGTTTGTTCAGCATCGTTCAGCAACTCCGAATTTTCACCGATTTCCCGAAGAATTATCTTCGAATAGGTCACGGAGTTCTTCGCGAGGTCCAGATACTTTGTTGCAATGTCCTGGAGCTGCGTACCGTTGATCAGTGGTTTATCCTCAAACTGTTTCGATATATTAATCCACCATCCTATACTCAGACATCTTTCCGCGCAGAATGCGAGATTGTAAAGTGCGCCCACGTAATCGCCCTGCCTATAACTCTTCACTGCAGTATCGAACTTATCCTGAGCATCGTATAATCTTTTCTGCGCGGCGCCGACACACTGTAGGGAGACCAGCCCTTTTATCTCTGCACCACTGGCCAGTTTTTTACTATTGTTTACCATCTCCCCGATCAAATCGATCATATCTTCAACAAACTGTTTTTTGTTTTCAGATGAAAAGTACTGACATGCATAAATAACAAATCTTGAATTGATGAGGGACTGGAAGGACTTGCTCATCGAGGAGTAAAACATCTTGCTCTCAAAGGATTCATTTGCTATATGCAGGTCCTCTTTTGCCTCTTTCAGTCTCCGTTCCACATAGGTTCTGTATGTGAAGAAGGGGTACTGATTGGGAATGCTGTATTTCGTTTCGTTAAACAGGGTGCTGGCGTTGTTGTAACTATCCTTGGCTCTATTCAGAAGATGCTCAGCAAGAGGTAACATAGATGTCGTATAGTTTTCTGTTGTTATGTTCTTATCAAATTCTTCTTCCTCAAACCTGTAACCCGTAAAGTAGTACAGAGCATCATTTATATCCTCTACCTCCACAACCTCCATGCCATACTTTTCCATCGCGTATTCTGTAACGTTTATCTGTTTCTTTGTGTAAACCAGCCACCCTCCAACATTCTCTATCACATTTTCATAAACTATACTCTGACCTTTCGGGATCAGAAATCTCTTTGCCCCCACAGAATGTGCAGCATCTATCTTCTCCTTTATACCACCAACGGGACCTATACTTCCATCTGGATTAATCATGCCGGTCATCATGGTTTTATTGTCCAGATCCCATCCCTCCAGAGCAGATATCGTTGCGATCGTCATTATTGCTCCCGCGGATGGTCCACCTATGATGGGGGATGGTGTCTTTATCACAAAGAAGAAATCGTAATTGGAAGGGTCAACACCTGCGAGAGAGCACGCAACGGTCACCGCAAGCCTGGCAGAACCCTGCATGTCAACTTCTGTAAGCGGAACCGTCTCAACAAAAACCTTGCCACTGCATCCCGTCCCATTCTGTACAGTTACCGTTATTGTCGTTGCAACACCAACCATGCCCTGCTCCGTCTCCGCCACCGCCGGAGCATAGACTGTTACGGACCTGTAAAACAGTGTCACCTTCCCCTCTTCAACTGAATGTACCAGTGGTGAAAATTGAAGTATTGTCAGGATGCAAATAACAGTCAAAACCGATTTTTTCATGGATATCTGGTAAAGAAAATCGTAGATATAAATTTTACTTGGAGAGCAATCCCATCCCAAAATAGATAAAACGTGAGAAAGCCGTACTCGTCCATTTAAGGGTTATATCCAGGTGTGTCATTGCACATCACTTGAGGATAAAGCCCCAAAGACGAAATACTTAAGAAACAGATTTTCTTTATCTATATCTATCTATCAGATAATTTGTAGATAAAGAGGATGGAAATGATACAATCTCTGGAGGAGCTGGAAAAGGAAAAGGAAAATCTTCAGAAGAGAGCGGACGAGCTAAGGAAAAAAAGAGATGAGCTCAATAAGAAATCGAAAGAGCTCACCGAAGAGAGAGACGAACTAAGCGCGAGAATAAGGGAACTGAGGGTGAAAATAAGAGAACACAAGATGAAAAGAGATGAGCTCAATCAAAGAGTGAAATCTGCCAAAGAAAAAAGGGCTGAATTAAACAGATTGTACCAGAGGGCTAAAAGAAAGTTGAGGGAGTTGGAGAGAAGGAAATCTCTTTCTCTTGGAGTTAATATAGAGAAACTCAAGAAACAGTTGAGACGGCTGGAGAACGAGCAGATGACCCAGCCGATGTCCCCCCAAAAAGAAAAGGAAATTGTGGAAAAAATATCAAAACTGCACGCAAAACTTAAAGAATGCGAAGAAAAGATTTCTCGGGATATACGATTGAAAAGGGCTTATGAAGAACTTAACCGGGCAAAAGAGAGGGCAGAAAGGCAACACGCAGAGGTAGAAGAGCTGGCCGAGAAGGCACAGAAAGAACACGAAGAGATGCTGAGATTGATAGGAGAATGTGATGCCATATCGAAGAGGATCGAGGATATACAGGAGAAGATAGTTTTTACAAAGATAGAGGCTGATAACGCACACAGGCAGTTTATCGAGTGTGTGGATAAGATTCACCGGCTCGAGAGAAGGATTCTATCCCTCAAAAGATCCGGAAAAAGAAAGGAAGATATCACCATCAAGAAAGAGGCGAGCGAGATTTTTGAGAGATTTAAGAGGGGAGAAAAACTCAGCACGGAAGACATTCTCCTCCTCCAGAAAGCTGGTTTTATATGAATATGGTGTGGGGGATTGGTACGAATGCAATGTGAGCTGTGTGGAAAGAAGGTGGATACGGTAAAGTATGTTATTGTGGATGGAGCAAGAATGATGGTCTGCGAGAACTGTGCAAAACTTGGCGTTCCGGCGCCGCCGCCGGCCGAGAAACGCCTGCAGGAAGTTAGTTGGAAGAGAAGAATTAGCAAAACCGATGAAAAAATCTTTCAGAGTATGAACAGGGTGCTCGTTCCAGACTGGGCTGAAAAGATAAAGGAGGGTAGAATCAAAAAGGGATGGACAAGGGAAGAATTATCCGCGAAAGTGGGTGAGCCGGTCAATGCCATAGCCAAGATGGAGAACGGTGATCTGAGACCATCGGATGAAACCGCGAAAAAACTGGAAAAATTGCTCGGTATAACACTCTTCCAAGAAGTCAAAGAAATTGAAGTAACACCTTCTTCGTCGAGCGAACGCAGAGGTTTGACGATAGGCGACCTCATAAAGCTCGAGAAAGAGAAGGGAACGAAGTAAACGGTATTATAAACGGTACATTAAGCTCCTCCAGAGTTGTTCATGCTCGGGTTGGATGTATCTAACGGAGAGGAGATGAACCTTTCAAAAATGCGGGAGCCTGTGGAATATGGAGAGTACAGTACTGAAAAAATATAGAAAGGCGGGAAAAATCGCGGCCGAAGCCAGGGATTACGGAGCTGGTCTGATCAAAGCCGGTGCAAGACTTCTCGATATAGCTGAAAAAGTTGAAAAAAGGATTTACGAACTGGGTGGAAAACCGGCTTTTCCCGTAAACATCTCCATAAATCGCGTTGCGGCTCATTTTTCACCGAAACTCGACGATGTGAACCTTGAGATCAGAGAAGGGGATGTCGTCAAACTGGATGTTGGCGCGCATGTAGATGGTTATATAGCAGATACTGCGCTAACGGTGGAGGTTGATGGCGATAAATACGATCGATTGATAAGATCCTCAAAAATAGCGCTCGAAAGAGTCATCGAACATGTAAAATCGGGTGTGGAGGTGGGTAAGATAGGAGAGATCGTTTACGAGAGCATAAAGAAAGAAGGATTCAATCCGATAGAGAACTTATCGGGACATGGTCTTGGGAGATTCAAACTCCATACGGGTGTTTCTATTCCGAATATTCCCACGGGTAGCAGGAGAAAATTGAAAGAGGATGAAGTTGTGGCGATCGAGCCCTTTGCCAGCACGGGAAAAGGGCATGTGGAATCAAAAGGATGGAGCAACATATATCTTTACATGCATCCCCCCGTACTCAGGGATGTGAGACTGAAATTCCTTGCGAAGAGATTGAAAGAAAAATTTGGAAGCTTGCCCTTCGCAGACAGGTGGTTTGTAAGAGAGTTTCCGAATCTGAAAATCGGTCTGGAAAAGCTGATATCCCTTGGATGCGTGTATCACTATCCCAGACTCGTTGATGATGGCATAGTTTCCCAGCACGAGCATACCATCATTGTAACGGAAGATGGCTGTGAGGTGATAACATAAGAAAAACGAAGGTTATCCGGTTTGAAGAGCTCAGTTTTACAAAAATAGAGGAACTTGACAGGAATAAGAGCATCATTATTATCCCAGTGAGTCCGCTCGAAGCTCATGGACCCCATCTCCCCATCGGAACAGATATGTTGATAACGGAAGAGATTTGCAAGGAAATGTACGGGAGAATAAAGAGGAAAAGGAGGAGCATGACTCCGGTGATGTATCCCTTCCAGGCTTTTGGATACTGTGGAGCCAATAAAGATGTTATGGGAAGTGTATCCGTCGATGTGAGAGCATTTGGAAAAATAATGCACGATACCCTCAAAAGCCTGGCAATGCAGGGATTCAGATACTCCGTTATTGTTACCTTTCACCTTGACCCTTTCTACATTAAAGCGATACACAAATCTATAGATAAGGTAGAGAGAATATACGGCATGAGAGTTGCCGAACCCGTCTCAAAATTCTTTTATTTGAAGGGAGATATATTTCATGCCGGAAAAGAAGAGACGTCCATAATGCTCTATCTTTATCCCTACCTAGTTGATAAGACATACAAATCTCTCGAGGGGGTTGAAATCGAGTTTTCCCTTCTCGATTTCAGAAAAACCCTTCGCGAACTCGGCGCCAAGGATGCATATATGGGGAATCCCTCTGAGGCATCTACGGAGCATGGAAGGAAACTCTTCAACGACTTGGTTAATTTCTGTGTGGAATCGGTTTTTGAGCTGATCGAGGGAGAATACAGAAATTTTATACCGCGACACCTCAAGTATTTGCCCCTGTTTCTTCAGAGAAAATAGAAGAAAATTGAGTGAATGAGAAGATCTAATCGAATCTTTCCAGCATTGCGGCGATCAGAATAGGGAGAGTTATGGTGGCATCACCCATAACCGTTACATGGTGGGCTTTTTCTTTTATCTTCCCCCAGGATATGGCTTCTCTGGTCTGAGCGCCGCTTAAACTTCCATCATATTCAAGAGCGGTGGTAAGATAAACCGCATAGTCCAGACCCTCCTTGAACTGATTCCACCATATCAGGTGGTGTTTTGATATCCCACCACCAACAATTATTCCTCCCGTCTTTCTACTCTCAAAGATTATATCGCAGAGGTTTTGCTCATCCTTCAGCAGGTCAATCGAAAAGTCCCTGTGGGTTTGATAGAATAACCATAATTGTGAACCGACGGCACCATCCGTGATGCCCGGAACAAAGATGGGTATTTTGTTTCTGTATGCCTGATATACGATGGACTCCTCCTTTCTCTTCTCATCTTCGAGATGTTTTCCAATTTCCCATATCAAGTCTCGAGTTGACCAGCTTTTTCTTTTTTCATAGAGTTTTTCGATGATGGGCTGGAGTTTTTCTTCCAGTATCTTTCCATAAGACTCCACTGGAACGAAGATGTTGCCTATTCTGTGAATGTTCTTTCTGTGGAGCTCTCTGTCATCCGCGAAGAAGGAGCCGTGAAAGTAATCTTTCCAAACTCTGGCAAGGTCATGGTCGAGGGTTCCACATGTCGTTATTATTACGTCCACCCACTTTCTTTTCACCATCTCTGTGATGACCCCTCTTGTACCTGTAGCGACTATACAGGCTGGGAACGAAAGGAAAACCCTGGTTTCCCTGTCTTTTATCATTCTCTCGATGATATCTGCAGCCTCGGAAAGATATCTGGATGTGAATCCTCCCGACTTGCCGAACTCATGTAGAAGGTCATCGAGGGTCATTCCCTTTTTCAGAGCTATATCTTCCACGATTTTCACGAGCATTCCACCTTCAGTATATTGCTATTGCACCATAGCCAACGCAGGAATCCGATGGGATAACTTCATATGAATTACCATATTTTAGCAGTATACCTTTCTCGGCGCCGAGATTTTTTGCAGCGACGAGCATGGATGCCACACAACCGTATCCGCACATGCTTATACGGTATTTTTCCACTCTTTCAATGAGCAGTTTCGGATCTATATTGAGAATGGCTTCTATCGCTTTCTCATCC
>Ga0209410_1001121_pt1 | contig 13006 bp, 8 predicted proteins | sample Mar14436cmmetaG_FD_184135 | JGI IMG/M metagenome (GOLD analysis project Ga0209410, IMG submission 184135) | Marine hydrothermal vent microbial communities from Guaymas Basin, Gulf of California to study Microbial Dark Matter (Phase II) - Marker... ... | reverse complement strand
TTTCCTGCCATATTCTAAGCAAAGAATATATAAAATCTCTCGCGCCAGCTTAACCATACGTTGAAACAACCAGGCCGGTGCTTTTCCGCCATGAAGTGGTAAATGGGCAATTCCTGTCTTTTGCATTATTGTAATTTTAATTTACTACTTATGCTTCTATTTGAGAAGATGCTCAAGAATAATAATCAAATTAAGTATTCTGTGATTTATGCAAAATAAGAATTTAATATAGTATCTAGAAGAAGCTATTATGTTTAAATTATCCTAGGTACAGTCACCATATCTTTATCTGATTGGGGGGCATTGAATAACACCTTTTGAGTGCTTAATGAAGGTTTTATCTGGTCATCACGAAATACATTTATTAAATCCAGGGCATGATAAGTAGGTTTTATTTCACTAGTATCTATTTCATTTAGTTTCTCCATATAAACCAAAATCTGATTAAGCTGTTCCGTGAATAATTCCATTTCTTTTCCAGAAAAAGAAAGCCGTGCCAACTCGGCAATATGCGCCACTTCTTTTTTGGTGATCTTCATCTTACCTCTCTAAAAAACTTTTTAAGAATTTACTCCGGCTAGGGTGTTTTATCTTGCGCAAGGCTTTTGCTTCTATCTGCCTAATCCTTTCTCTGGTTACCGCAAAAAACCTTCCTACTTCTTCTAAAGTGTGGTCTGCTCTCTCTCCAATGCCAAAACGCATTCTTAAAACCTTCTCCTCCCTGGGAGTCAAGGTAGAAAGAACTTGCCGTGTATGCTGGGCTAAATCCATCTTAATTACTGCTTCTTCCGGAGGTATTGTTCTTTTATCTTCAATAAAACTTTCTAAAAAGGTATCTTCACCTTCACCCACTGGTGTTTCCAAAGAAATAGGTTCTTTAGCAATTCTTAAAATTTTGTTCACTTTTTCTAAAGGGAATTCCATCTTTTCTGCAATTTCTTCAGGAGTAGGCTCACGTCCCTTTTCTTGAATTAGTAACCTAGTAACTTTAATTAATCTATTTATGGTCTCAATCATATGCACAGGAACACGAATTGTTCTAGCTTGGTCAGCAATAGCCCTAGTAATGGCTTGTCTAATCCACCAGGTAGCATAAGTGCTAAATTTGTAACCCCGCTGATATTCAAATTTCTCTACTGCCTTCATTAAACCAATATTTCCTTCTTGAATTAAATCCAAGAGATGTAAACCTCGATTAGTATATTTTTTGGCAATACTCACCACTAGGCGTAAATTAGCTTCTACAAGTTTTCTCCTTGCTTTTTGGATCTTTTGCTCTCCTTTCTTAATCCGTCGTAAAACTACTCTTAACCTCTTAATTGAAGTGCCTGCCTGTTCATTCCCTATCCGCCTCAACCCTCTTTGCCATTTCTTAACTTTCTGTTCTATAATTTCCAACTCATTCAAACTTACATTTAAATTCTCTGCAATTTCTTTTCTCTTATAGGGATATTTTTTTAAGTATCCCACAAGTTTTTTCAACTTTTCTCTCGATAGACCGGTCTTTAAAATGCACTGGGCTATCTCAGTCTCATAAACTTCTATCTCATGCATAATTTGTTTTAATTGATTAACAATGTTGTAAAGCTGTTTCCTATTTAATCTGAGGGCCCTCAAATACAGACACAGGCACTTTTTGTTATATTTCAGTCTTTGCTCTATATGCAAACGTTTTTCTTCATTAAGCTTAAGCTCATTATTTCTTAAAAATCGCCTTAATTTTTCATTTTGTTTCTCAGTAGCTGCTATTTCATTTAATATGGTAATCACTTCTTGTCTTTTCTTCTCTATTTCTTCCTCTCTTTCTTCATCTTCATCTAAATCCCTCACTACCTCCTTGATCGTTTTATCTCCTCTTTTTAACCATTCCCTTAATTTCAAAATCTGTTGAAGGGCTATGGGAAAATCCGCTAATGCCTTTAAAACCTCCTCTTCTCCTTTTTCACATTCCTTGGCTATTTTTATCTCTTCTTCTCTACTTAATAAGGGAATTTCTGACATTTCTTTTAAGTATAATCTTTCGGGATCCATGGAGGATGTCCTCTCAATAGATAAAAGATCAGGCATCATTTTCTCTTCAGTGAAAAATCTGAATTCTTGATCCTCAGGAGGTTGGTTTTGAGATAACCCATTTGGCGGCAGTGGAGGGATCTCTACTATGTCAATCTCCATTTCATCAAAAACCATCAGGGCATCTTGGAAACTCTCAGAACCCATGTCTTGGGGCAAAACTTTATTCAATTCTTCATAGGTAAGATACCCCTTTTCTTTACCCTGAGAAATTAAGCTTTTAATCTTTTGAAATAAATCTTTTTCTTTATTCATAAAGAGGCTCCCTACCCTTTTTTAAATTACAAGCAAATTTATTTTTTTGTCTTAAAAGCAGAGACAATCTCTGCCAATCTCCATTTTCTTCGGCTTCTTTTATATCTTTCAATAGTCCTTTAAACTCTCTCTCTTGGAGTTGACGTAAAAGACCATGGGCTATTTCTTCAGGATTAGCAGATTTATCTCTTTCTAAAACCCAACGTGCTATGAACTTTTGGAGTGATGGATCTAATTCTAACATCAAATCTTTAACATCCACCTTACCCTTCTCTTGGTAAGATTTTACTATCTTTTCTAAAAGCAAAGCCAGCTCAGAATGTTTAATCTCTGAGGATAATTTATCTAAGTCAAACCAAGAAATATACTGAGGGTAATGAAGTAAGAATTTGACTACATTTTTTTCAAAAATAGGTAGGGTCTCTTCTAAATTAAATGTTTCTTGCATAGCTCCAAAAGATTTGCTTTTTTTATTCAAATTTAGCAATAAAGAAGGTTCTATATGGAATAGTTGGCAAATTTTATCTCTATAATAAGATTGAGTTAAAGGATTTTTTATAAGAGAAATTATATTTAAGGCCTCTTGGATAAATTGATACCTTTGATTTAAGTCTTTTTTAGTTTCTTTTTCACCTTTTTTTAAATACCAGTCTAAAAGCCCCTGGGTTTGTTGTAATAGTAAAAGCATTGCCTCTTTGCCTTCTCTCTGCACAAAGCTATCAGGGTCATCCCCTGCTGGTAACAATAATATATCTGTTTCTAAATCTTCCTTAAGCAAAATAGACAGACTTCTAATAGCCGCCTTTTGACCTGCAGCGTCTGCGTCATAGACCAAAATCACTTTAGGAGCCAAGCTTTTCAAAATTTTTGCTTGATGTGTGGTCAAGGCTGTTCCTAAGCTCGCCACTGCATATCTAATACCGCAGGCGTGTAAACTTAATAAATCAAAATAGCCTTCTACTAATAATACTTTTTCTTCCCTTTGAGACCATTGTTTAGCCACATGGGCACCATAAAGGTTAAATCCCTTTTTATAAATCAGGGTTTCAGGAGAGTTGATATACTTAGGTAGGGTATCATCCAAAACCCTACCCCCAAAAGCAATGACATTACCTCGCAGGTCAAAGATGGGGAAAATAATGCGCCCTCTAAATCTATCATAGATTTTCCCACTCTCTGACTTACCGAGTAAACCCCCCTCTATAGCTAAAGATAAATCTATTTCTTTTTGTTGCAAAAAGTTGGTAAGGGCATCCCATCGGGGAGGAGCATAACCTAAAAGGTAGGTAACTACGGTATCTTTGCCAATATCCCTTTTTGAAAGGTATTCTCTTGCCCTTTGAGCCTCAGGATTTTGAAGGAGACAGTGATGATAAAACTCTGCCACCCATTGATAGAGGGTCAAGAGGTTTTTTCTCTTTTTGTAATAAATATCTTCTTCGGGTGAAACCTTCTCTTTGGGTAAGGGAATACCGTAATGCTGAGCTACTTCTTCTATTGCTTCATAAAAACTACACTGTTTATACTTCATCAAGAAGGTAAAGACATTGCCTCCTGTCCCACAACCAAAACAATAAAAAAGCTGTTTTTCTTCACTTACTGTAAAAGAAGGTGCTGTTTCTTGGTGAAAAGGACATAGACCAACATAATTCTTACCTCTTTTACGTAAAGAAACATATTCACCTATTATTTCTACAATACTAGCTACATTTTTAACCTCTTCTATAAATTGTGGAGGAATATGGGACATATTATCCCCTTAGGTAATATTCATGTTTCTATTTCCACAATGGTCACTCCTTGACCACCTTCTTTAGGCAAGGCATCTTTGAAAACTGCCACTTGAGGATGTGTCTCTAAATACTTACGAATAGCAGCCCGTAACTGTCCGCTTCCTAAACCATGCACAATCCGCATTTGCTTTAAACCATATAAAGCAGCTTTGTCAATAGCCTTTTCTACTTCCCATAAGGCCTCATCTACCCGTTTACCCAACAAGTTTAGCTCTGTTTTAGGCTTAGTATGAGCATGTATATTTATACCTTGGGACAAAAGAGGAGCTTTGCCAATAATTTCTTCTATTTCATACTTAGGCACCTGACACCGTAACGTCCCTACAATTGCTTCAACCATTTCTCCTTCTACCCGTTTTACCTGAGCTATTTTATGATTGAAACGATAAGAAAGCTTTACCCAATCATTTGGTTTTGGCTCTAATTCTGTTCTAGATGGAGGAAAAGTCAAAAAACTTTTTTTAACCTGTATTAAACGCTGTCTTTGTGCCTCTAGTAGCTTTATATCTTCTTCTTTATCCCTTTTTTGCCTACGGATAACTTTAACTGTTTGCTCCACCTCTTGCAATAGGGAATTAATATTTTTTTCTTTTTTAAGATAAATTTCCCACTTCTTTTCTTCTATTTCCTTAAGCAACCTTTTCTCTTTCTCTTTCAATGCCACAAGGCCAGAAAGAAGTTTTAAAAGATACTCCTTTCTGGTCATCAATTCCTCTTTACTTTTTAATATTTCTTGGAGTGAAAAATGTATATTCCCATCCCATTCCCTTAAATACCCTTGAGCCTTTTCTAAAATCTCTTTTTCTATTCCCATTCTCTCTGCTATTTTTAAAGCACAGCTCATGCCCATAGTGTTATATAATAACTGATAAGTAGGCCTTAGGGTTTTAGACTCAATACCTACAGCCACATTTAGGGCATCCTTCTTCTGAAGGGCATAGGCCTTTAATCCTTCATAATGGGTAGTTACTATAGTCCATGCCTTCTTTGCCTTGAAGGTATCCAAAAAGGACATAGCCAAGGCACTACCTTCACTAGGATTTGTTCCTCTTCCTATTTCATCAATCAATATTAAGGTATGGTCTTGTATGGCATTTAAAATCTCTTGGAGGCGCTTTAAATGGGCTGAAAAGGTGCTCATCTGATATTCTAACGCCTTGTCATCCCCTATATCACTAAAAATTTTGTTAAAAATAGGTAAAGAAGCTTCCTCAGTAGGCACAGGGATCCCTGTTTGCAACATCAAAACCAAGATACCCATGGTTTTTAAAGCCATGGTTTTTCCTCCAGCATTTGGACCAGAAATAATTAAGACTTTAGCAGGAGGAGAAAGTTTTAAATCAACAGGAACTGCCCTACCCTGCCTTTCTTTTCTTTCTTTCCAAAGAAGGATAGGATGATAAGCCTTTTTAAAATAAATTTTATCAGTAAATCTAGGAAACGCACCGTCAAATTCTAAAGCATACTGAGCAATAGCCATATAAGTATCCAATAAGGCTATCAATTTTTGGTTTTGCAAAAGACTTTCACAATGATGACCAATGATATGTGTAAGTTCCAACAGAATTCTTTTTTTCTCTTCTTGTTCTTCTTCTATAAGAAGTTGCAACTGATTATTCAAAGGTAATATCTCCAATGGCTCTACAAAACAAGTAGCTTTACTGCGAGAATAATCATGCACAATGGCCTTGATAAAAGATTGATATTTGCTTTTAACAGAGACTAGATAACGATTATTATGCACGGAAATGATTTTTTCTTGCCAATATGAACTGTATTGGGCTGTATTCAAAAGCTCATGGAGGAGATTTTTTATCTTTGTTTTTAATCTTTGAATGCTCTTCCTTATTTTCTTTAAGGTAATACTGGCAGTATCTATTATCTCTCCTTGAACATCAATGGTCTTTTTTATTTGATGTAAAACCTCTGGCAATAAGTGAAGTTGACTAATAAGAGTATTTATTTTAGGACACTCCTTTTCCTTTTGTTGCCAATAACTATAAATTTTATTTACCATGCTTAAATGCTCAGCTACCAAAAGGATTTCTGCAGGGGAAAGGAAATCATTTTCCACTTTAGTTTTTGGTAATATAAAAGAAATATCCGGAATGCTAGGACGGGGCAAATTTTTATCCCAGAGCAAGCCCTTAATTTCTCTCACACATTCAAGCCTCTGTTTAAGTATATCCATATCCACAATAGGTCTTAAGGAACCTATCACAGCCCTTCCAGGGGCAGAATGGGTATAGGTAGAAATACATTCAAGTATCTGGAAAAAACCCAAATCCTGTAAAGTTTTGGGGTCCATGTTTAAATTAATTAAAGGTAACGATTAAATAGTTAACACTTTTCTCTATGTTCATCTAGGAAAAGTTTATAGACAATACTATCTAATAAGGCTTGGAGACTAGCTTCTAAAATATCATGTGATACTCCTACTGTCCGCCATACACATTCTTTATCCCTTGATTCAATCAACACCCTAACTTTAGCTTCAGTGCCAGATGTTTCAGGTAAAACCCGCACTCTATAATCAATCAAACTCATTTCCTTTAACCTTGGATAAAACTCCTCTAAGGCATTTCTCAATGCCCTATCTAAGGCATTTACCGGCCCCATACCTAAAGAAATAGCATGCCTTTCTCTCCCCTTTACCTCCACCCAAACTTCTGCTTCAGCAATAGGTCTCCCATCTAAAGTATTATAGTCATGCACTCTATAAGTGAGAAGCCGGAAATAATGTTTTTTTAATTCCCCTCGTGCCTTATAAATTCTCAGTTTAAAGGATTCTTCAGCTACATCAAACTGAAATCCTTGATTTTCTAAGTCTTTTAATTCTTGCAAAATTTTTTGAACTTCTGGGTCTTCACTCTCTAAATCAATACCCCATTCCTTGGCCTTACTTAAAATAGTGCTTTTTCCTGAAAGCTCAGAGATGAGAATACGCCTTATATTTCCCACCTTTTGAGGAGGAATATGTTCATAAGTTTGAGGATTTCTCTTTACTGCACTGACGTGAACACCACCTTTATGAGCAAAGGCACTACGGCCTACATAGGGGAGATAAGGAGGATGAGCAATGTTGAGTAATTCTGTTATATATCTGGAAACAGAGGTGAGTTTAGCTAATTGTTCATCAGTAACACAATCAATACCCATTTTGAGTTTTAAAGCAGGAATAATAGAACATAAATCAGCATTGCCACATCTTTCACCCACACCATTAATAGTGCCTTGCACTTGAGTGGCTCCTAAATGAACTGCCATAAGGCTATTGGCCACTGCTGTCCCAGCATCATTGTGAGCGTGGATTCCCCAAGAAATATTGGGAAATTTTGACTTCACTTGAGATATAATAGTTTCTAATTCAAAGGGAAGCGTTCCTCCATTGGTATCACAAAAAATAATACAATCAGCACCAGCCTCTATGGCTTTTTTGATAGTGGCTAAAGCATATTCAGGATTATCTTTAAACCCATCAAAAAAGTGTTCAGCATCATAAAAAAGTTTTTTTACATGTGACCGCAGATAGGCCAGGGAGTCAGAAATAATCTCTAAATTTCGCTCTAAAGAAATTCTTAAGGCATCTTTTACATGCAAATCCCAGCTTTTTCCAAAGATAGTTACTACTTCAGTTTTTGCCTCTATTAATGTTTTAAGATTAGGGTCTGTTTGAGGTATTTTTTGGGGATGGTGAGTGCTACCAAAGGCCACAATTTGGGCCTTTTTAAAATGATAATTTTTAATTCTACTAAAAAAATGAATATCTTTGGGGTTAGACCCAGGCCAACCTCCTTCAATGTAATCTACTCCTATTTCATCCAGTTTTTGGGCGATTTTTAACTTATCTTCTAATTGCAAATTAAAATTTTCTGCCTGTGTTCCGTCTCTTAAGGTAGTATCGTAAATTTCTACTTTAGGCATTTTCCCCTAAATCAAAGGCTTTATGTAATACTTGCACTGCTCTTTCTACCTCTTTCTCATCAATTACACAAGAAACTTTTATTTCTGAAGTGCTAATCATAAGAATATTAATACCAGCATTAGCTAAAGATTGAAACATTCTGGCGGCCACTCCAGGATGATTCCGCATACCCACTCCTACAATAGAAACTTTACCAATATGTTCATCTCCTAGCACTCTTTCAGCACCAATCTTATTGGCTGCCTGACGCGCAATCTCTAAGGCTTTTTTAAAATCTATCTTAGGCACAGTAAAAGTCATATCAGTAATGCCCTCTTCACTCGTATTCTGAATAATCATATCTACCACAATACCTGCTTCTCCAATAGGTTTAAAAAGCTGGGCAGCAATGCCAGGTCTATCTGGAACACCCCTTACTGTAATTCTAGCCTCGTCTTTATTGTAAGTTACCGCGGTCACAATTACCTTCTCCATTTCAGCATCGGTATCTACCACCATCGTTCCCTCCTGTTCTATAAAAGATGAACGGACATGAACTGGGACTTTATATTTTTTGGCTACATCCACTGAGCGAATTTGAAGCACTTTAGCCCCAAGACTAGCCAGTTCCATCATTTCATCATAAGAAATTTTATTAATTTTTTTGGCATCTGAACATATCCTTGGGTCTGCGGTAAACACACCCTCCACATCAGTATAAATCTCACATATATCTGCTTTTAAGGCAGCGGCTAAAGCTACGGCAGTAGTATCTGAACCCCCTCGTCCCAAAGTAGTAATATCTCCATGTCTATCAATACCTTGAAAACCAGCAACAATCACAATATTACCTGTTTCCAATTCTTTTTTTAACCGAGCACAGTCAATTTCATCTATGCGTGCTCGCCCAAAAGCATCATCTGTAAAAATCCTAGCTTGAAAGGCTACCAAAGAAGTAGCAGGATAACCCATATCTTTAAGAGCCATAGCCAAAAGGGCAGCAGAGCTTTGTTCTCCAGTAGCCAACAAGACATCCAATTCTCTAGGATCAGGGTTGTTTGTCATTTGATAAGCAAGATTTATCAATCTATCGGTCTCACCAGCCATAGCAGAAACCACTACTACCAATTGATGTCCTTCCTGATAAAATCGGGCCAACTTTCTAGCCACATTTTTAATCCGCTCAATACTACCTACCGAAGTGCCCCCGTATTTCTGCACAACTAGCATTTTTCAACCTTCCTCAATTTTTTAGATAGTAACCTATCTGTTTGAAGTATGCAATATTAGTAACAAACTCTAAATCTCTCCCTTCATTACTAAAATAGATATAAATTTTTAAATACTGAGGAGGCAAAAGCGAAGCAGGCATTTTCTCAGCCCATTCTATAACAGTTACTCCTTCAGAGAAAATGTATTCTTCTAAACCCAACAATGACCAATCTACATCTTTTTCCAACCGATATAAATCAATATGATAAAGGGGAAAACACCCCGGATAAACATGCACAAAGACAAAACTAGGGCTAGTAATGGGATAATTTTTAGGCACCCCTAATCCCTTAGCTATCCCCTTAGTCAACCAAGTCTTTCCTGTTCCTAAATCACCACAAAGGAGAATCACATCCCCTTTTTGAGCAAGTTCGCCTATCTTCTTGCCTATTCTTAAAGTATCCTGGGCTGAAGGGCTATGATACCTAAACTTAAAGAGTTTTTTCATATAGTATTAACTTAAACAAAAATATAAGATTTTTCAATGTCACCTGTTTCCCAAAATCCGGATTGATTTTTGGATAAAATTTCGATCAATTTTTATTTTAATTGAAGAAGGCGAAAAAAGAAGTTTTCTTTCTTGCCAACCTTAATTTTTCGTTTTATTTTTTATAATTGACAAGTCTTATGGGTTGTTTTATAAAAAGTTAAATGAAATACCTTTTTGGACCTGTGCCTTCACGGCGATTGGGTCATTCATTGGGAATAGATTTAATACCCTTTAAGACCTGCACCTATGATTGTATTTATTGTGAATTAGGACGCACAACACATTTAAAGGATAAACCAGCTGCCTATATGAGTGCAAAGGAAATAAAGGCAGAATTAGATACATTTTTTGCTAACCATCATCCTCCTGTGGACTTTATTACTCTTGGTGGCTCAGGTGAACCCACTTTAAATGCTAATTTGGCCCAAATTGTGGAAATTGTGAAAAATTTAAATAAGGCACCTTTGGCTGTTTTAACCAATGGTTCTTTATTATGGAGAGAAGAAATAGTCAATGCCTTACTTAAAGCAGATGTGGTTTTACCATCCTTAGATACAGTCTTTACAAAAACCTGGAAGAAGATAAACCGTCCACATCCATTATTAAAATTAGAGACTATTATTGATGGCCTTAAAGGATTTAGAAGAAAATATAAAGGGCAAATTTGGCTAGAAATCTTATTTGTTAGAGGTGTAAATGATACTGAGGTTGAAATAGAAGCCTTACATAAAGTATTAGAAGAAATATCCCCTGAGAAAATTCAGTTAAATACGGTTGTGCGACCGCCTGCTGAAAGAGGAGTTGAGCCATTGACAAAAAAGGATTTAGAAGAAATTAAGGAAAAACTAGGCCCAAAGGCTGAAATTGTGGTTGACTTTAAACGTCCTATTGAGGAAAGAGCAGAATTATTAAACTTGAGAGAAGAGATAATTGCTTTATTATCCCGTCGCCCTTGTGTTTTAGAAGATATAGTTCATGCTTTAGGTGCTCACATTAATACGGTAATTAAAATGATGGATGGTTTACAAAAAGAAAATTTAGTTGATACCTATTTACATAATGGAAAAAGGTATTATTTAATAAGAAAAGGTGAAAGATAAAATCTATTTAGGGATAGATGTTGGTTCAACCAGTGTTTGTACAATCCTTTTGGATGGGCAAGGACATATTTTATATGAAGATTATCGCCGCACCTATGGTCAGCCATTAAGTGTTGTTTTAAATGTCTTAGAAGAAATTGACCGTCAAATCAGGCTTACTGAAATTACTTCTCTTTCTTTTACTGGCTCTGGAGGAAAGAGCTTCCTGCCCCTTTTAGGTGGAGAATTCATCAATGAAATTATTGCCCATGGCAAGGCTGTAGCCCATTTTCATCCTGAAGTAAGGACTGTCATTGAAATTGGCGGTGAAGATAGCAAACTCATCTTTCTTACCCCTAAGCCAGGAGGGGGTTCTCGCATCTTGGACTTTGCTATGAATACCCTCTGTGCAGCAGGCACAGGTGCTTTTTTAGACCAACAAGCTCATCGTTTGGGATTAAAGATAGAAGAATTCAGTCGCCTGGCTTTAGAGGCCAAAAATGTGCCTCGGATTGCCGGACGTTGTGCTGTATTTGCTAAGTCAGATATGATTCATCTTCAGCAAGAAGGCACACCTTTGTCAGAAATTGTAGCAGGACTTTGTTATGCTCTAGCTCGTAATCTCCGGGGCAATATTGGTCGGGGCAAGCCTTTTCATAAACCTATTGCCTTCCAAGGTGGGGTAGCAGCTAATTTAGGGATGCGTCGGGCCTTTTGTGACATTTTGAAGTTAAAGCCAGAAGAATTGATTATACCCCAACATTACTTAACCATGGGAGCCATTGGGGCTGCCTTGGATGCCAAAGAAAGACAAATAAATAACTATCACTTTTCAGGCCTGGAAAAACTAAAACAAGCCATTGTTGAAGAAAAAGAGGTAAAACACTTTTACCCTCCTTTGAGGTTATTGAAATCCCGTTTTGAAATGTCCACTTTATTTGAGCATAAGCATAAAAAAATCCCTGTGTATTTAGGCATTGATGTGGGTTCAGTGAGTACCAATTTGGTGTTGATAGATGAGCAGGGAGCATTGCTTGCCAAGCAATATTTAATGACCGCTGGCAGACCATTAGAGGCAGTAAAACAGGGTTTAAAAGCTTTACAAACAGAATGGGGGAATAAAGTAGAAATTTTAGGTGCTGCCACTACAGGTTCAGGCCGCTTTTTAGTAGGAGACTTTGTGGGCGCTGATGTGATTAAAAATGAGATTACTGCCCAGGCAAAGGCGGCGGCAGCCATAGACCCAGAAGTAGATACCATTATTGAAATTGGAGGGCAGGATTCCAAGTTCATTCGTTTAGAGAATGGAGCCATTATAGATTTTGAAATGAACAAGGTGTGTGCCGCTGGCACAGGGTCTTTTTTAGAAGAGCAAGCAGATAGTTTAGGTATTTCCATCTATGAACAATTTGCCAATATAGCTCTCTCTGCTCAACATCCAGCTCCTTTGGGGGAACGTTGTACTGTATTCATGAAATCTGATTTGGTACATTATCAGCAAAAAGGCCTATCCAAGCCAGATTTAGTGGCCGGTCTTTGCTATGCCATTGCTTATAACTTTCTCAATAAAGTAGTGGCAGGGCGTTCTATTGGCCAACGCATATTTTTTCAGGGAGGAGTAGCTGCCAATAAAGGTGTAGTAGCCGCCTTTGAACAGTTGTTGGGAAAACCCATCACTGTTCCTCCTCATCATGAAGTTACTGGGGCCATTGGAGCAGCTTTGTTAGCAAAGGATGAAAGAAACTGGGACAGGAGCCAATTTAAGGGTTTTGATTTAGCACATATTAATTATAAAATAAGTAGCTTTATTTGTAAGGCCTGCCCTAATCAATGCGAAATCAAAAGGATTACTATAGGAGATAAAAAGGGTGTATTATACTATGGAGGTCGCTGTGAAAAATATGAGGTTTCCGTTCAAAGAAAACCCCTTGGGGTGGACTTGGTCAAAGAAAGAGAGAGATTACTTTTAAAATATCTTGAACCAGAAAAAAAAGGGAAAACCTGTCTGCCGAACAGGCATAGAGGCGAAATTGCTATTCCTTATGCCTTTTTTATGCAAGATTACTTCCCATTTTTTGCCACTTTATTACAGGAATTGGGCTTTAAGGTAGTCCTTTCTTTTCCTACCACTAAAGAGATTATT
>Ga0209410_1001120_pt1 | contig 13009 bp, 13 predicted proteins | sample Mar14436cmmetaG_FD_184135 | JGI IMG/M metagenome (GOLD analysis project Ga0209410, IMG submission 184135) | Marine hydrothermal vent microbial communities from Guaymas Basin, Gulf of California to study Microbial Dark Matter (Phase II) - Marker... ... | reverse complement strand
GTATTTGATAAATTTTCTTTTATAACCGTTCCTTTTAAAGAAGCAGAAGTAATCCTGAGCATTTTTAAAAGAAATAAAAAAGGCAGAAGACCCATTATTGAAGAGGCCAAAGAGAAAAAAATCGCTTGCTCCTGATTTGTTTGGCAAAAAATTATCAAATGTTAATTGTGTTGCCATTATGTAATCAGTTTTATATTCCTCAAAACTCCTAGTTGTCTCAGATCCGTGATTGCTCTGAAAGAAACCCCTCAACACCCACTTACCTAAAAGGTGAAAAAACACTTAAGGGGTAACGGTTTGGCGGGTATGTGAAGTTTGCCGAAGGTAAATTTGGGCGAAGCGAAGCGTAGCCGTATGTCCGCTGTTATACGCCGTTTCGCCCATCATTTATTTCCTCCAGTAAATTCAAACAGTTTAGGGGATTTATATTCTATTAAAAATTCTCTTATTCTTCTTTCTGCCAATTTTACATATTCTTTTTCTATGTCATATCCCACATAGTGCCTTCCCGTTTTTATTGCAGCAATTGCTGTTTGACCGCTTCCCATAAAGGGATCCAAAACCACCTCACCTTGATATGTGTAAAGCTGAATCAATCTATAAGGAAGTTCAACAGGGAAAGGAGCAGGATGTCCCACTTCTTTTGCCGATACCGCTGGAAATGTCCAGACACTTTTGGTAAATTCAAGAAATTCCTCCCTTGAGATTGTGCTTCTTCTTTTATTCATATTCTTCCTTGAAAACATCCCTTTCGAGAACACTAAAATATATTCGTGGATATCTCGTAGAGTGGGATTTGCAGGAGAAAGCCAGCTACCCCATGCTGTAGATGGACTCGCAGAAGATGCTTTATTCCATATAATTTCTCCTCTCATCAGGAAACCTAATTCAAACATATCTTTGGCAATAAATGCGTGAAGAGGGATGTAAGGTTTCCTTCCTAAATTCGCTATATTGATGCATGCTCTACCTCCAGGCACAAGAACCCTATAAACCTCTTTCCAGACCGTTTTCAAAAACGATAAATATTCTTCTAGGGTGAAATCCTCATCATACTCTTTTCCCACATTATAAGGTGGTGAAGTTACCATTAGATGAACGCTGTTATCAGGTAACTCTTCCATTTTTTCGGAGGACTTGCAAAATATTCTATTTAAGAACTGTGGAGGGATGGGATTCTCTACATATTTAACCTTCTGTTCCTTAGGCAGTCCTTCATATAATTTGCTTGTGTAAAAAAGCGTGGAATCATGATTTATTCTACCAGGAGAACCAAAGGAACTTGTTTTAGTTCCCCTTTTTCTTCTGTTATTTCTCATTTTAATCTTCCCTCCAGTAATCTACCCATCTTTTATAGGGATTATACTCAATTTTTGTCTTCTGCCAATTTATTTCAATAACTTTGGATAAATTATCTTTAACTAAACTTGATAAGGCTTCTTTGGTTATCTCCACACCTCTTGGATTTGTGCCTGGTTTAGGGAGTTTGATATACCTATTCCTACCTATCCTATCAAAAAGTTTCCTTTGTGCCTCCACTGGAATGTAATAAAACCCTCCTACACTTCCCCAGTTAATTTGAATTAGTATAATATCGCAATGGGGATAATAAGTTTCTCTAAACTCCTTTGCCTTTTGTGCATCAACTGTCCATATGAGTTTAACTCCGCTAAATCCTTTTCCTGTAATTGTTTTTATGGAGACAGGTTCACCAAATAATTTTACATCAACTTCTGGTTCCGTAATTGGTATTTCTGTTTCTACATTTGCCTCTCCAAATTTATAGATAAGCAAAGAGATGATAATTCTTTCACGGAGAGAACCAACTTCCATCCCGATTTTTCCTGCTCTTGAACTCTCTAGCTCTGCAAGCTGAAATAAATACGGCAGTTTATTTTTAATCCTGTTTACGAGTCTTACATCCTCAAATATTTCTATTAATCTACTTGACATCTTTTATTCCTCCCTAAGCGAAATGGCGGCTAACGTTCGGTTAGGCTTCTTTCTGATGTGATAATTTCAGAAAGAAGCTGTTGAACGAAGCTACTACACACCTCCTATGGAGTTTCAATAAAGCAATTTTCTATCTTTTTACGATTATATAGGGTATAGACTTGGTTGTCCAGGATAAACAGGGTGTTGAAAAAGTCATTTTTACCCAGACCGGCACATATAGGCTAACAAGAGCAAAATATTATCCGCAGGCCTGCCTGGGGCAGACAGGAGTGTTTTTGAAAGATCTATAATAAACCCAAGCCATTTGATGGCATAATTAGAGAGATTTGCCACCCCCTGGATAACCTTTCTGGCCTCTTTGTTACCTCTATGAAGAAAAGTCCACATATTTATTGATGAGTCTTAAAATATGGTTTTTGGGAATCATATCTGCCATATTGAAGTAGTAAAATAACGGTTCTTGTGGATTTCTTTTTCATAACATAAGGGTTCTTTCCTTGATATGAGATTATATAATTATACCTTTTGTTAAGTAAAAGTCAAGTAAATTCTTAATATGCATCTGAGTTTTTCAACAGCCTGTCTATCGATAACCCCATCTGAGTATGGAAAACTCCAGTGTTTTTCTTTGGGGTGCCATTTGTAACCCTCAATGGTTTTTACCTTTGCAACATGAGTAAGGTTATAGGAAAAGGCCACAGTTATCCTACCTGATGTGTCTCTGCCGATTTTATTGACTGCTTCATTATTTAAACAATTATCATGACCATTAAAATTTGTAAATAATTTTCTTTATATTGCATTTTTGTAAGCGTTCACCGTCCTGCCTGCGGGCAGGGGCAGACAGGCCTGCCTGTCGGCAGACAGGTATCCAAAAATCAATCGCGGATTTTTGGGGTTGACAACATCTTGATTTTTTTGGAGATATAAGATAGAGATGTAAATTATCACTTTGGTGATAAAGGGGAAATGTGGTGAATAAAGCAAAAATTACTTGGTTAGGACATGCTGCCTTTAAAATTGAGGCAAATGGCATAAATATTTATATTGACCCTTGGCTTGAAAATCCCCAATCTCCGGTTAAATGGCAAGAAATTAAAGATGCTCATCTAGTATTAGTTACCCATGACCATTTTGATCACACTGGTCAGGCAAAAGAAATTACCCAACAAAGCAATGCCATTTTAGTGGCCAATGTGGAAACAGCGCGTAAATTTGGCAATGAAGGCCTTTCACCAGAAAATATAGCCAATAATGGCTATGGACTCAATATTGGAGGTAGCTTTAATTTTGAAGATATAAAAATCACCATGACCCAGGCCTATCATTCTAGCGCTACTGGGGTAGCAACTGGTTATGTAATTCGTTATCCCAATGACATTAATATATATCATGCAGGAGATACAGGTATTTTTAGTGAAATGGGATTGATTGGTGAGCTTTATCCCCTTACAGTAGCCCTTTTGCCTATTGGTGATACTTTTACCATGGATGCCTATCAAGCAGCTTATGCACTAAAATTATTAAAACCAAAAGTAGTCATTCCCATGCATTACGCCACATTTCCTATAATTGCTAAAGACGCCCATAAGTTTTCAGAATTAGTGCCCGAAATAAATCCACAAACAAAAGTAGTCATTTTAAAACCAGGAGAAAGTTATACTCTTTAAAAACAATTGGGCAAAACGATTGGCAAGATAGATAAAGGTATTTCTTTATGAGAATATATTTATCTAACCATGGTGAAAAAAACTACTTATAAATATTGCTTTACCGTCTTACTTATTGGAAACAACCAAATTTGCTGGGACTTTTTAAAATTATTTGAAGACTTAACTCCTGATTTAAGAATAAAAGTGGCTGGGGTTATTATTATCCAAGAAAAACAGGGGACTGGACAAAAATATCCTACTATTAGAGATGTGCCTGTTTATTCTTTTCAGAATGTGCCCTTGGACTTAGAGGCTGATTTAGTTATAGATATGGCGGGTAAGAAAGAAATAGATGGTTTAATTAAAAAATTGAAAATTCCAGTGATAAACTATGAAGGTGCTTGTTTCTTTTATGAAATCATAAATGAACTCCGAAATAAAATCAACTTCCAAAGGATGCTCAATTATAGCCAAAAATTATCTCTGTTAGCAGCCATAGGACACTCTTTGTCAGATGCCCTGAGAAATCCATTAATGGCTATTGGAGGATTTACTAAATCTATTTTAGAAGAGGGTTCTCTACCTGCTAAAACTGTGGAAAAGGTAAAAGTTATTTTGGGAGAGATATCGAAAATGGAAAGTGTTTTAAAAGAAGTTTCTGTTTTAGGGAAACCTCCTGTATTGAAAAAAGAAATGGCTCATATTCACCAAATAATTGAACAAGTGAGTGAAGAATTTTCTTTAGAATGTCAAAAACATAATATTAATATTGTTAAAGATTTAGAGCCACAGGACATAGAGATGTGGGTAGATGTAGAATTATTTAAAAAAGCATTATATTGTGTTTTCAAGGTTTCCATAAATTCTATGCCTGATGGAGGGAGATTATCTATTAAAACCAGATTGAGTTGGGATTCCCTTTTTATCTATATTAGTGATACAGGTGAGGGTTTGGAACCATGGCAGGTAGAAAATATCCAACGCCCATTTTCTTTCTGGGAAGAAGATAGGGAGACATGTTTAATTATGGTTAGGAAAATCATAGAAGACCATGCGGGTAAGTTTATTATCCATAGTGAACCAAATAAAGGTATACAGTTACAAATTGAATTACCCATAGTATTTCCAGAGGTGCCTCCGGTTTAAAAAATGAAAACATTGGCTATTGTCCTAGTGAGTGGTGGATTGGACAGTTGTGTTACAGCGGCTATTGCTAATCAAAGTTACCAATTAGCCTTCTTGCATGTTAATTACGGACAGCGGACAGAAAAAAGAGAATTAAAGGCCTTCATGGACATCGCTGATTATTATAAAGTAAAGCACCGTTTGGTAACTTCTCTTTCCTTCTTGAAAGAGATAGGGGGGTCAAGTTTGACCAATTTTAAAATGCCCATTCCCCAAGGTCTTCCTAAAAGTAAAGATATTCCTTCCACTTATGTCCCATTTAGGAATACCCATTTTATTGCCATCGCTGTTTCCTGGGGAGAAGTAATAAAAGCAGAAAAGATATTTATTGGAGCCATGGAAGAGGATAGTAGTGGCTACCCTGATTGCCGCGAAGAATATTTTAGTATTTACAATCAACTGATTACCCTAGGCACTCGCCCTGAGACCAAGATCGAAATCGTTACTCCTATTATTCACCTGAAAAAAGCACAGGTAGTTAAAAAAGGTGTAGAATTGGGTGCACCATTACATCTTACTTGGTCTTGTTATCAAAGAGAAGATATTGCTTGTGGCAGGTGTGAATCATGCCAGTTACGATTAAAGGCCTTTGCCCAAGCAGGGATAAAAGATCCAATTCCTTATTTAAATCAATAGTAACCCAACCCCAAAAATCCGCAGGGCTACATCAAAGTCAGGCCATAAGTAATTTAATAAAATAAAAAATCCAAATATCAAAATCCAAATATCAAATGAAATCCAAATGTCTAAATGCCAAAACATTAAATCAGCGAGTAGTGAAATAGTGATGGAATGAAATAGTCAAATGTAGTGGAATTGGGGTCTAACCTACAAAATACAGTTAAGAAAATAGAAAACGGGAAACAGAAATTCCCAGTTCCCAATTCTAACATGTAAACGTGTCAATGTGTAAACGTGTTAACGCGCATAAAGAAGGAAAAGAAGGAAAGGGAAACGGGAAACAGAAAATAGAAAATAGAAATTCCCAATTCCCAGTTCCTAATTCCCAATTCCAACGTGCTAACGTTCCAATTTGACAGAAGGCAATTTTGCATTTTTCAATTTGCATTCTGCATTCTGCATTGAGCCATCCTGCCTGTCGGCAGACAGGTGCGCTTAATATTTGGATCTCCGTTAAAATTACTTTGACGAAGTCCTGTGTTGGGTTATTTTTCTACTTGTTTTTTTGAAAACAATACTTTATAATTGGCTTAATTTTTATAAATTTTTTATGGAGGAGGTTCCTAATGGAGGACTTTAGATGGCGCAGGTTTTTGATTGGTGTTTCTCTTTTTGTGTTTGTGGTTTCTTTGTTGGGAGGGTGTTGTTTTCCTACTAAGAAGTATGAAGAGGCCATAAAAACCATCCAAGAGGAAACTGCAAAGGCTGAAGCTGCAGCAAATAAAGCAGAGACAGCTGCTTCTAAGGCTCAAGCAGCTGCGGAAAAGGCTTGCTCTTGTGCGGAAAAGGCTTGTGAGTGTGCTAACAAAGCTGAAGCAGCGGCAGTGAAAGCCGAAAGATGTGCCGAAAAGTGTGAAAGAACATTTGAAAAAGGATTAAGGAAATAATACTATTGATTTGTGCTTCTTCTTGTTATGTCTAGCGGAATACCTTTTTCTTCTTTAAGGGCCTGGTGGAGAAAAGAGAAGTTTATTTTCTCTCCAAGGCCCAAAGAAATAGCCTTTTCAATACCATATTTAGTTAAATTCCCTATTTTGTTATAAATGTCAGGATGGACTTCTACATAAATCCTCCCTTTTTCAAATCCAAACTTTACTGGTTGATATATAATCTTTACAGGCATTCCTATTTTCACTAGGCGAAAAAGCTCTTTTATATCTTCAGGATAAAGCCGGATACAACCATGACTAACTAGTCTTCCTATTCCCCAAGGAGAATTGGTTCCATGGATACCATAGCCATTCCCTAATCCTATCCAAAAACTTCCTAGGGGATTATCTGGACCAGGTGGGATAAAGGTTCTTCCTTGGTAATTATCTCGTAAACCAGGTGGGATTTCCCAAGTAGGATTTGTCTTTTTGTCTAAGACCTTGAAGTTGCCAAAGGGAGTGGGAGATTCTTGGACACCAATGCCAACGGGGTATGTTTTTACCAGACCCTGTTTGGGTAAATACAAGAAAAGCCGGAATTCAGGAATATTTAATACTATTCCTTTTTTATAAAAAAATGGTAAAACCCAGCGTGTAGGGATTATGATAGTTTTTCCCACTGAGGGCAACCAAGGGTCTATTTGGGAATGAAGCAACATCAACTCTTGATATCCAAGGTCATAGTATCTAGCAATGTCAAGCATGGTTTCTCCTTCTTCAATCTGATGCTTTTGGTAAACCCCTATTACAGTTAATGCTTGGGGATCCATTTTCCCTTTTGGCATCCTATATGAATAGGCCCCACTCCCATATACCAGAGAAGGGATAAAAATAAAGAAACATAGAAAATCTACCCACTTCATTATTTTCTATCCTTTTCCCTAAATTGTTCAGAAATTTTACCAAACCGACGTTCTCGCCTTTGGTATTCTTTCAAGGCCTCTATAAATTGGAAACGGTTAAAATCAGGCCATAAAATAGGTGTAATATAAAATTCGGCATAAGCCGATTGCCAGAGTAAAAAGTTGCTTAAGCGGAATTCACCACTGGTTCTAATGATAAAATCTGGGTCAGGCAATCCCTTTGTCCATAAATACTGACTGAAAATTACTTCGTTAATTTCATCAGATTTAATATTTCCTTGCTTGACATTTTCTATCAATACTTTAACAGCATGAATAATTTCCTGACGACCACCATAGCTTATAGCCAGATTGAGTATCATAGTTTGACATTTGGCTGTATTTTTAATTACCTTTTGCAAGACTTCATAAGTATCTGGAGGCAAGAGTTTTAAATCACCGATAGCTATGAGACGGATGTCCTGTTTAACTAAATTTTCCCATTCTCCTTCCAAATAATTTTTTAATAGTTGCATTAAAACAGCTATTTCTTCTTGAGGTCTTTGCCAGTTTTCATAAGAGAAGGTATAGAGAGTAATTACCTTTATACCTATTTCTCGGGATACTTCCACAATTTCTTTTGCCCTCTTGATTCCCTCCCTATGTCCAGCAATACGGGGAAGTTCTTTTTTTTTCGCCCAGCGTCCATTACCATCCATAATAATGGCCACATGAAGGGGTAATTTATATAACCCTAGTGTTCTTATATTTTTCATAATTTTTAATCACTCGTTCCCTAACTAAATTGGCTAATGTATTCTTGTCCTGCTCAGTATAATGCGTAACATCTATAGGTTTGTCAATAACAATAATTGCTGTGCCTGGTTTAATATGTTTACTTGAACGGGGTAATATCTCAAAGGTGCCGATAATAGTCACTGGCACAATAGGAACACCTGCCCTTAAGGCTAGTATGATACCACCTGATTTAAACGCCCCTATTGTGCCATCATAACTCCGCGTTCCTTCTGGAAAGACCACAATAGAATAACCTTTTTTTAAAAGTTCCAATGCCTTCAAAAGGGCAACATAGGCTGCCTTGGGACTCTCCCTATCTACAAAAATAGTTCCACAAGCCTTTATTCCCCAGCCCAATATAGGAATATAGAAAAGGCTTTTTTTGGCCATCCATTTGAATTGAACCGGTAGATAGGCCATGAGAGTGAAAATATCATACTGACTTTGATGGTTGGCTGCAAAGACATAAGGTTTTTGGGAATCAATATTTTCTAAACCAATAATTTTTACCTTGACCCCACTTACCCAAAGGATAGTTTTTGACCAAAAACGGGCAATCAAATGAGGGACATTGCGTTTTGTCCAGGGTAACAAGCTAGCAATTTGGGCAGGAGGATAAAGAATGCAGGTTATTATGGCTATCCATAAAAAGACAAAAAAGGAGCGTAGCATAGGATTCTAATCTGTTAAACATTTAACAAAAACTTTTCTATGTCTAGGGCCATCAAATTCACAAAAGAAAATTCCCTGCCAAGTGCCCAAGATTAAATTACCTCTTTCCACCATCACTGTTACTGAAGAACCAATAATACTAGCCTTAATATGAGCAGGAGAATTTCCCTCAAAATGTTTATAGTTTGCCGTCCAGGGAACTACTTGGTTGAGGATGCTTAAAATATCTTCTTGAACACTGGGATCAGCATTTTCATTAATAGTTATCCCTGCAGTAGTATGAGGCACATATATCAAACACAAACCTTCTCTTATCCCTGATTCCTTTACGATTTTGCCAATTTTTTCTGTAATATCAACAAATTGGGTCTTCTTATTGGTGTTGACATAAATTACTTCCGGCATATAATTAACCTCCTTAAAATTAGCCAATTTATTACCTTTACAAGTGGGACATTTTATCTTTCTCCTGCTAAAACTAATTTTAGCCCAATGCCCTTCTCCATTGCAAGCCCTGACGGTTTTGTCTTGCCTAGGCTTTACCTCTGCCCGGTATTAACTTGATTCATAAAATGGAAATTTGAGGAAGGTTCTGTATTTACTCCTTGCCTTGCCATGTAACTTTTATTTTTATTCTCTACTAAGTATTACTTCATCCTTTCCGTCTTTTTCTGACAGAAATACATCTATTCTTTCTTCTTTGGCGGTAGGCACATAGAGGCCAACATAATTGGTCATAATAGGTAATTCACGATGATTTCTATCAATAAGCACTGCTACTTCTATTTTTTGAGGTCTTCCAAAATCCATGATGGCATCCATCGCCGCTCTAATAGTGCGACCAGTGAAAATTACATCATCTACTAATATTATATTCTTTTCATTTACACTAAAAGGGATGTTGGTCTTTTTTAGAACAGGTTGATAAGTTAAACGTGTCCAGTCATCTCTATAAAGATTAATATCCAAGGTACCTAAAAGAGGGGTCTGTGCTTCAGTATGACTGATTATATTCTTTAACCTTTCTGCTAAATAAGCACCACCAGTATGGATACCAATTAAGACTAGATTTTTCACTCCTTTATTGTGTTCTAGAATTTCATAAGCAATTCGCATCAAGACCCTTTTCATTTCTTCTTCATTCATAATAGTCTTGATCATATTATTTCTATCCCTCGTTTAATATTTTTTCTAAACGTTCAAAATTGACATGTTTACGCACCAGGGTCAAGCCTTTATCTACCTTTTCTTTTTCTTTCAGACTCAAGCGAGCAGCAATATCTTGAATCCTTTGGGCAACAAAATAGGTATTTTCTCTTACTAAAATAATAGGCACCCCTCGCTGCTCTGCCTTAGAGATAATAATTTCATTAGGCATAAGATTGCCAGTAAGGACTAAACACTGCACGCCTTGTTCAATAGAGATCAATTGAATGTCTGCCCTATCTCCTCCTACTATCACACAAGCATTAGGAGTTCGTCGTAAATATTCTACAAACTTGTCTACTTCCATTCCCCCAATTAAGTAATTTTGCACAAAATTATATAGGGATTCTTGCCCACAAATTACCCTTCCTCTCAATCTTTCGCTCAATTCAGCCACTGTTATAGACGTAAGAAAATTGTCATAAGGAATACAACCTAGCACAGGGATACCCTGTTTTTCTAGCCAAGGGATAACCAGTTCATCAATATCTGGTTTTTGTTCTTCTCTTACCCAGTTTATAATTATTCCCAAGAGTTTTTCCCCTAAACCCCCTTTTACTTCGCCTACACCGTCTAAAAAGACTTCTCCTGTATATTTATTTACTAAAAGCACTTTGGCATTTAATTCTTTTATGATTTTAAATCCAGAGATACCTAAAAAACTTCCCAGCCAGATAGTTTCAGCTCCTCCCACTAAGACAATATCCTTATTTTGGGCAACAGTCTCAAATGCCCTTTTTACTTGGGGCATAGGGTCCTCCATCTCACCTCTTAATCTTTTTACCATCAATTCATAAGTCAAGATTACCGGACACAAATTTTTCACATCCTCCTTTAACCCCAAACTCTGATAAACAAAATAAGCCAGTTTATCTGTAACAATATTTTCTTCTGTTTTAAAAGGTATCTTACCCAGTGGTTTAAAATACCCTACTTTTAGTCCCTTATCTAGAAAATACCGGCCCAATCCCAAAGTAATTAAACCCTTGCCTGAAAAGCCTACTGTAGAGCTAATATAAATTACTTTCATTTTTTACTCCTTTTTTATAGTTAATCGGGCATCTACAGCTATACATCCCTTTGTTTTTACCAAAAATGGATTGATTTCTGCCTCTACAATCTCTGGGAAGTCTAAGGCCATTTGATTTAAGGCTAGAATCCCTTCTGCTAAAGCAGAGACATCGGCTGGAGGCTCGCCTCTTATACCCCTTAAAAGAGGATAAGTCTTTATCTCTCTTATCATTTCCAATGCTTCTCTTTTTCCAATTGGGGCAATGCGAAAACTCACATCCTTCAATACTTCCACATAGATACCTCCCAATCCAAACATCAACAATGGGCCAAATTGAGAATCACGAGTAAAACCAATAATGGTTTCTTTTACTTCCTGAATCATTTCTTGGACAGAAACACCATAAATGGCTGCCTTGGGGACCTTTTCGCTTACTTTTAACATGATTTCCTCAAATGCCTCTTCCACTTCCTGAGGGGTCTCTAATCCTAAAATAACACCCCCTACATCTGTTTTATGAGAGATATTAGGTGAAACCACCTTTAATACTATAGGAAATTTCATGCTTTTAGCTGCTTCTACAGCATCTTCTTTTGTTCTAGCCAACTTAGTTTGAGGAAAGCTAAATCCATAGGCCATAAGAATCTCTTTAGCCTCAGTCTCTGTGAGATGAAATCTGCCCTGTCTTTTTGCCATCTCCAGAAGATACCGCACCCTGCCCCTATCGGCCTGGACTGGAAAATATGTGGATAAAGGTTGAGAAAGCCAATGCTGCCTTTGCCACATCCTTTCTAAGGCACTTACTGCATCTTCAGGACAGAGATAATTGGGGACTCCATGCTTTTTGAGATAATTTACTCCTTTTTTCACTTGTAGCTGACCCATGAATGAACAAAGAATAGGTTTTTTTGTTTTTTGGGCATGTTTTGCCACTACTTTGGCAGTCTCTTCCACTTCAATGGTAGCAGTAGGGGTTAAGAGCACTATAACCGCATCAATATTTGAAGCCTCTAATAAAACTTTTAAGGCATTATCATATCTATCAAAATGGGCATCTCCAATGATATCTACGGGATTAACAATGGAGGCCACTGGGGGCAAAAAAGAACGTAGTTTTTGAGCTGTTTTGCTATTTAATCGCACTAACTGCAAGGCCGACTGGTCACAAGCATCAGCAGCTACAATCCCTGGTCCACCAGAATTAGTGAGAATAGCTACTCTGGGTCCTTTTGGTAAGGGCTGATTTGCAAAGGCCAAGGCATAGTTAAATAATTCGTTAACAGTCTTTACTCTAATAATTCCACTCTGCCTAAAGGCTGCTTGATAAGCAGACTCCGAGCCAGCAAGAGCACCTGTGTGGGAAGATACAGCCCTTGCCCCGGCAGAAGTAACACCAGCTTTAATCATAATTATAGGTTTTTTCTTGGAAACTTCTTGAGCTACCTGAATAAAAGTGGCACCATTTTCTACCCCTTCTAAATACCCCAAGATTACCTTGGTATTTTCATCTTCTCCTAAGGCAATAAGCATATCAATCTCAGAGATATCTGTTTTATTGCCTAGACTAATAAATTTAGAAAAACCAATTCTTTCTCCCAAGGCCCAATCCAAAATAGCTACACACATAGCTCCGGATTGAGAAAAAAAGCCAATTTCCCCTTGTTCCGGCATGCCAGCGGCGAAGGAGGCATTGAGCTTAGAATAAGTATCAATAAGACCCAGACAGTTTGGACCTAGAAACCGCACTTTATTTTCTTTAGCCAGTGTTTTTAGCTCTTGTTCAAATCTTGCACCTTTAGCTCCTGTTTCTTTAAAGCCTGCAGAAATAACTATGGCAGCTTCAATATTTTTTTCTCCACAAATTTTAATACTCTCTAAAACTTCTAATGGTTTAACAGCAATGATAGCCAAATCCACTGCCTCAGATATTTCTTTTAGAGAAGGATATGTCCTTAAGCCTAAGATTTCATTTGCCTTAGGATTTATGGGGAAGATTTTACCTGGATACTCATATTTCAAAAGATTTTTTACTAAAATGTGACCTATTTTCCCTTCATGGGTAGAAGCACCAACAAT
>Ga0209410_1001119_pt1 | contig 13013 bp, 16 predicted proteins | sample Mar14436cmmetaG_FD_184135 | JGI IMG/M metagenome (GOLD analysis project Ga0209410, IMG submission 184135) | Marine hydrothermal vent microbial communities from Guaymas Basin, Gulf of California to study Microbial Dark Matter (Phase II) - Marker... ... | reverse complement strand
GATAGATGTGATGAAGGGGGTTCAGGAGCAGACTAGGGAGAGCATCCAACTATTGAAGGCTAGGAAGACCCCATTCATAGTCGCCGCGAACAAGATAGACCTGATCCCTGGTTGGAAGCCTCATGAGCTCGCACCATTCCCCAAGACCTTCGAGGCTCAATCGAGGCCGGTCCAAGAAGATCTGGAGAATAGGATCTATAGCTTGATCGGAGACCTATCATTCTACGGCTTCAGGGCAGACCTCTACTCTAGGATAAAGGACTTCACGAGGACCTTGGCGATAGTTCCGGTGAGTGGGAAGACGGGCGAGGGGATTCCAGACCTCCTCCTAGTCCTCCTGGGATTGGCTCAAGCATTCATGAAGGAGCAACTGACAATCCATGAGGGGCCTGCCGAGGGAGCGGTCTTAGAGGTTCTCGAAGAGGAGGGGATAGGGACTACGATAAACGCGATAATCAGCGATGGAGTGCTCAGGGTCGGGGATAGGATAGCCTTGATGGGATTCGATGGGCCATTCACCACAAAGGTTAGGGCGCTGCTGATGCCTAAGCCGCTTGATGAGATGAGGGATCCGAGGGACAAGTTTAAGCGGGTGGAATCGGTCGAGGCGGCGGTCGGGGTGAAGATAGTCGCGGAGGGCTTGAGTAAGGCCATAGCCGGATCCCCTATCTACGCGATCCCATCGCCGAAACAGGAGCAGGAGATCCTTGAAAGGGTTAGGAGCGATGTTGGCGAGATTCTACTCAGCACGGATAAGGTCGGAGTCGTCCTCAAGGCGGACACGCTTGGAACCCTCGAGGCCGCGATCCTATTCTTGAGGGAGCGTGGAATACCGGTTAGGAGGGCTGGGATAGGGGATGTGAGTAAGAGGGATGTGGTCGAGGCCGAGATAGTTAGGTCGAAGGACGAGTTCAAGGGGGTGATCCTAGCATTCAACGTCAAGATTCCGCATCAGCTCGAAATAGACGCGAATAATAGAGGCGTCAGGGTGTTTAAGGGCCCAGTCCTATTCAAGATTGTCGAGGAGTATCTGGATTGGGTTAGGGAGGAGACGACTAGGAGGAAGCTCAGGGCGTTCGAGTCCTTGGTCAAGCCCGGGAAGATCAAGATACTCGAGGGATACGTCTTTAGGAGGAGTAAGCCTGCGATCTTCGGGATAGAGGTATTGGGTGGAATAGTGAGGCCAAGATACTCGATGATGAACTCGAAGGGGAAGGTCGTGGGGACGATAGCCCAGATCCAAGATAGGGGGCAGAGCATACCTGAGGCGAGGAGCGGGATGAAGGTCGCGATCTCGATGAGGGAGCCCATAATGGGGAGGCATATTCATGAGGGTGAAACCCTCTATGTCTCGATACCCGAGAACGACGCCAGACTACTCCTCAAAGAATATAATGACATGCTGGATGAGGAGTCGAGGCAGGTCCTAGAGGAGATTGTGAAGATTAAGAGAGCTCAGAACCCGCTCTGGGCTAGATAACCGCCTATACGAGCGTGAAGCGTCTATGGATGATGTGAAAGCTCTTTAATTTTCCCCATCACCTAGCTTATTGGATTAAGAATTCTATGCCGGGCTTAATCGCTCCGATAAGTGCGTCATCAAGATAGATATTAGAGAAGCATGAGGAGATTATGGGGCTCCGATCGCAGAACCTTTTATAGTGGCGTTTTAGGATCTTTTGCGAAGATGTCGGAGAAGGCCGCTGGCCCGAAACTGGTCCTATCGAATCCGGAGGATGGGACGGCGAAGACCATAGCCCTAGATCCCAGGGTTTTCTCCCTATTCGTCGGGAAGAAGATCGGAGACGAGTTGGACGGCTCGATCATAGGCTTGAAGGGCTATAGGATCAGGATAACGGGTGGGACGGATAAGGATGGATTCCCCATGAGGCCCGATGTGGGCGGGCCGAGGAGGGTTAGGATACTGTTATCGGGTGGGGTCGGATTCAATCCAAGGGAGAAGCCCCCGTCAAAGAGGAAGAAGCGTAGGCAGCTTAGGAGGAAGAAGGGTTTGAGGAGGAGGAAGATGGTTAGGGGGAATGTGATAAGCCCTGAGATAGTCCAGATAAACGCCGTTTTAGTCCCAGCCAAGAAGACGGAGGAGGTGGTGGCTTGAACATAGAGGTTAAAAGAGATTGGATGAACAAGCTATTGAATAGGAGGGAGCTCGACCTGATAATATCCTATGAGTCATCGACGCCTAGGAGGGATGAGGTGAGGAAACTGATTGCCGAGAAGTATGGGGTCGAGGTTGAGAGGGTGATAGTCGAGAAGCTCGAATCGATGTTCGGAGCCTTGAAGGCGAAGGCCCACATACACATCTACGAGACGGTCGAGGACGCCAAGAGGATTGAGAGGAGGCATATTCTGAGGAGGCATGGATTGTTGGAGGAGGTGGGGAAGACTGGGTAAGCAGGCTCAGCTCTGGAAGAAATACGAGATTCAAGACGGCAAATTGGTCAAGAAGGTGGTCTTCTGCCCAAGATGCGGAGAGGGATACATAATGGCGGATCATGGAGATAGATACTATTGTGGCCACTGCCACTACACGCAGTTCAAGACCGAGAAGAAGTGATCAATCCACATATCTCGCGAGCTTGAGGATGTTTAAGGCGAGATCTCTAACCCGATCGTCAACCCTCACGACGACGCTCCCCCTCCCGGGCTGGCCATAGACGATAATCGTTCGATTAGGTGCGGATAGAATGGCGGCGAGGGCCAATAAATCCTCCTCGCCCTCAACCATCAAAACCGTGTCTCTCAACTCCCTTCCCCTCAAGAGTTTATGCAGCGTCTTGACGGCTTCCGGATTCAGGGTTCCAGCCTCGTTGACAACCCTCACCACCCTCAGATCCTCAGGCTTGAATAGTTCCGTGGCCCTCCTCTCCACCTTTCCGTCAACTATGTAGAGATTAACCCTCGCGCCTACATCTCTAAGCTTCTTCGAGGTGTAGTCTCCGACCGCCACGACGAGCTTAGGCTGATCAAACTCTATGATGGACTTCACCCTTCTCGCAACCTCATCTGGATCCCCCGTGATGAGTTTTCCAGCCGGCCTCCTAAGAACCTTCTTGGCCTCCTCGGGGAAAAAGACCTTCTTTTCAGGAGGCCATCTAGGCGACCCTGACCGCATAGGCTCCAGGCTTCCGTAATCCAAGCTCCTTCGCTATCTCGGATCTTTCAGGATCTACGACTATTATTAGTCCGGCGAAGTTTGTGGTTAGATTCGATGATCCACAGTTGTCGCAGATGTTCTTGGTCGTGATCCGCTTACACTCCCTACAAGCCTTCTCCCTAGCCGGCATCAGCCCTCACCCGCGACTACCTTCGCTTTCTCCTCAGCTGGCTTGAGCTTCTCCAAGCTCTCCTTTATCCACTCAAGCTTTCCGAGATATGGCTGTCTAGTCGTTACCCCGACTTTCCCAACGGTTCCATGGGTCAATGAGACCGCGACCACCCTGAATCTCACATCATCTCCAACCTCAAGCCTCTTCCCAGTCTTCTTCCCGGTTAGAATCGAATGTCTCTCATCATAGGTGATATAATCGTCTATTATCTGGGAGATGTGGAGTAGGGCGTCCAGCGGCCCAACCCTTATGAATGCCCCGAACTCGGTTATCTCCACAACCTCCCCTTCTCCAACCTCCTGAATCCTAGGCTGGAAGGTTAGGAGCTTGGCCTTAACCTTATGATAGGTCGACCCATCTCTTGGGAGGAGTATTCCGATAGGATCGACCTCCACGTCGGTGACCATGACTACGTATCCAAGCCCCTCCACGATCTTCCCCTCATAGAGGTTTCTAAGCTCTTCTAGAGCGACTTGTTTAAGCGGTTTCCCAAAATCCTTTGGGGCTATTCCTATAGTGTCCTCAACCTCTATAAGGTTGAACATAATCCAACACATCCAACACGATCAAGCACTCTTACGCCCAAATCATCAACATCTAGCAGAATATATGTTTATTGTTCTCGAGAAGCCCGGTATAAAAGGATGAATGGCTGTCTCCGCTCAAAACATGGTTTAGGGAACAGCTCCCTCAAGCCTTATCCTAAGCCCTCTCCCAAGGCTGAGGACGGGAACCCCGACTTCCCTCGCCCTCTTTACCAGCCCTGAATCCACTGTTGCAAGAATCAATCCATATCTTCTCGAAACCTCTAACAATTTCTCATCAACCTCTAAGCCCTCTTCAAGATCGAGCCTCAGCAAGGTCATCTTCTCAGCGAGCTTTAACGCGACCCTCGCTAGAGTTGCCCGCTTCCCCCTATGCCTCGAGATCGACTTAAGCTCCTCCAAGCTATCGGGTAGGATGTATGGCTCTATCCTCTCGCCTACCACGTCCTCAGCCAAGCTTATCAAGTCCTTTCCAAGCTCGGCTGAGAGCATTAGGAAGCTCGCGTCGAATAATACCTTCATGATTTTTCAGCTCACTATCCTCCCATAGCCTATCAATCTCCAAGCCGATCCAATCATCCTAGATATCGAGACCCTGTCTCCATCCATCGCCACAACCGGCCTCCTCAAGGCGACCTCAATCCTATCCCCGCTCCTCCTCGTCACGACCCCGCTCGTCACGGCCGAGTAGACGTTTAAGACCAATGGCTCCTTAACGCTTATGGGCTCCACCTTCATCTTCTCCTGAACTCCCACGACATATTCAAACAGATCATACTCCAAGCTCAACGTGTATCTAGTGGGTGGAAGTGTCCCAGGAGATCCAGCCATGTTCCCGATCATCCCGTCAGATTTCGTTAAGGCTGGATCGAGCTTCGTCTCTATCCCGGTTAATCCCCCGCTCTTAGCCTCCTTAACATCTCTCCCACCAGCCCTAATATTGACGACCTCGGTCACCAGTGGCTCATATCTCCCAGACTCCTCGACCTTAACCCCTGGAGCTATCTCGATCTCATCCCCCACCCTCACAACCCCTTGGATGATCGCTCCTCCGATCACCCCACCTCTAATCTTGTCTCCAGGAGTTCCAGGCGGATTAACGTCGAATGATCTGAGGATAGGCATCCTGAACGGCTTGGTCAGGTCGTGGTGCGGCGTTGGGATGAACTTCTCCATGGCCCATAGGAGTGGCTCGACTCCAACCGCATGCTGGCCTGAGATCGGGATTATCGGCGCATCCTCCACCATAGTCCCCTTAATGTAGGATCTTATCTCCTCATAGTTCTCCAACGCTCTCTCCCTATCCACGAGATCGATCTTATTCTGCGCGAAGACCATGTTCTTGACGCCCATGATGAAGGCTGCCTGTAAATGCTCTCTATCCTGAGGCTGTGGAAACCTATGCCTAGCATCCGCGACGAAGATCGCCCCATCGAATAGGGCTGCTCCAGAGAGCATGGTGACCATCAGCGAGTGGTGGCCTGGGCAATCTATGAACGAGACGGCTCTAACGAATTCGGTCTTCGAGCCGCATCTAGGACATCTATCCTCAGTCATGTAGTTGAATGGCTCCTCGCAGGATGGACACCTATAGATGGCCGCGTCGGCATAGCCTATCCTAATGGTTATCCCCCGCTTAAGCTCCTCTGAATGCCTAGCTGGCCAGATCCCCGTGATCGCTTGGACGATCGTACTCTTACCATTATCGACGTGGCCGAGTGTCCCTATGTTGACCTCAGGCTGCCTGGGTAGGGGTTTTAGCGTGGACAACTTCTCAGCCTACATAAAATCCTCTCAACCTATAAACATTTGGCAACCACCATCCATGGTTCTAAGATGGAGAGAAAATAAGAGCCTAAAATGATGAATTATATGAGGTGAGCTGATTGTGGAATTCTGAGAAACCGTCCTCATTTAGTTCATCATAATTCAGTCGATCTAATCACATACAATTCTTCCCCATATTCTTTTTAACTCAGGTCTCGATATCTCTCTATTCTCGCCGCCAGCCTCCTATCATCCGTCACAAGGATTGGACCTCTTCTTAACGCCGCAACTACGTATGCCGCATCATAGAATGTTGTCTCGATCTCGTTAGATATCCTAAGCACTTCTATAGGATCTTACAGCTCGATTACATGCATGAATTTTATTAGGGTTATGATCGCTCTCATTATCGCCCCCCGCCTCATCCATGGTCAATCTCCTCGACAGCCTCGCCTCCCTCCACAACGCATTACCAACATCATAGATCGTTAGCGTAAGGATGTAGTTTTCTTCTAAGATCTTCAGCGAATCCTCTCTAAGCCTCCTCACTAGGTTTAAGAGGGCACTGGCATCGAATAGATACTTCATCACTCCTCCCCATTCCTCCTAATGGACTCAAAGAGTATTCTCCAAGGAAAAGCGTGAAACATTATACACCTTGATGAGCTGATGGAAAAGGACACGATAACTTACTTCCTCGTATATTTGGAATACCAGTTGATGAAAATTATCCAGTATAGAAATAGTAATGCGATAATGCTAATCCAATATGGTTCTTCAAAAGCTGGTTTTGGTAGTGTATTGAGATATGCCATCACACTTATTGTTACTATTATGGAAAGTCCGCAAACGATAATTTTCCGCAGCTTGTCACTTTTTATCACGCATATTCACATGAGTTGTGTCTAGAGGAACCTAAAGAACATTCCGGTATATCCTGAGAAGCCAGCCTTGATCCACCTTAAGTTTTGCTCTCAAACTTCCACCTTTATAGCTATCCCGATATCCTCGCAGACTCCTTAGTCCACGTCCTAACCCGCCTATTTAGCTCCCCCGATATCTAAGGCTTCTAAATATACCATTAATCCGTCTTTTACCTCTCTCCGTTAGAATAAATCTTCCATCTTCCTCGGCGATGAGCTGTTTCTCCAACAACGGTCTAATCAAGTCATCGAATTCTTCCTCGAAGTCGAATCCCTCACCGAGACCATATCTGGATTCACTTAATGTGGGAAAGTATCTCCGCCTAAAAGCCCTTTCCAACGACTCGATCAAAGCTTCTTTCGTGTTTAGACCATCCTCGACCGAATACAGGATCCAAATTCTAAATGTCTCAAGCTTGTTTAGCCTCCAATGTTTTTCAAGTGGTATCCCGTATCTCGAGAGATCAACAGTCCCTCCCCTAATAAATGTGGCCGCCTCTCTTGATAGCTCAATCCCATCTCTGAAGATTCTAATGCTAATATATGCTCCAACAAGAGCGTCGACGAAGTTTATGTTATAGATCGAAAGGGCGGCTCCCACTATAACTGCAATTGCTATGTAGATATGGTTTTTGGAATCGATCGACTGAGCCAGAAGGACTAGGCTACCATTCCTCACCCCAACATAACGTTGGTAAAGGTAAAGAAAGCAGGCTATCAGAAGCGCCACCCCCTCCACCAAAATTACTAGGTGGGGGGCGGAGATCTGGGAGACAGATGTTGTCATGATGCTCACGACTCTCGTGATCGACTCATAGCCGATGGTGATGGAAGTTATGAACATCATGGAGATTATTACGAGCGTTCCTAAAGCCTCTCTCTTGATCCTCTCTCCCACCCAGACTATGGAGGCGGAAACCGCATCCACCGTAGCATCTGCTCCATCAGCGATTAAACCAGCGCTACCACTAAATAGCCCGGTCAGAAGCTTGATTATCGCTAAACACGCATTAATGATAACGGTGTTTCTTACCGCGGCAATTGGGCTTAAAACATGTTCCTCAAGCAAAGACACCTTCTTTGCCATCTCCTTTACGACTTTCTCAGCCTCAACTTTTCCACTCTCAGTCAGCTCATACTCACCATCTTCGCCCACTCTGATCAGACCATCCTCAATCAAGCGTTTACACCCCATCTCGACATCTACTTTTTCCTCAGTTCTCTCACGCCACTTCCCTGTCCATTCAACAGAATCAGTTTTAGCTCGATGTTTGAGCCGTAGAATAAGCTTACGTATTTTCCCTATCAGTTTATTATGGAAGATATATCCAAATGCATGGAAGTGATAAGTATACGTGAAGACCCTCTCTTCCAATTCTTTCAAAGTTAGTTTTCCCTCTTTCAGCAAGATGGGGAGGATGAGCTTTCGATAATCGCTTCTCCTCACTTTCCCGACCCCTTTACCTAGATCTTCTCTCACGTGTGCTCTTAATGATCCCAGCCAACAGATTTATTCTTGGAACCCTTCTCATATAGTCTTTGTATGCATCGCCGAATTTCTCTATATTCCTCTTATCCTCTTCAACAATTTCGGAGCATAATAGGAGAAGTAATACTAGCCCTATGGCCGCGCTGATGGGATGCTGCGCCATAAGCATTAGCGACGTTATAGTCAGCATATGGCCTAGGAACTCCGGATGCCGCACATAAGCGTATATCCCGCTCTGGATGAGGGCCTCCCCTACCCGATGACCCCTTCTCCGCGTTCGACTCGAAATTATCAGGATGGTTAAACCGCAGGCAAAGATAACCCAACCAGCATATAGTAATGTGGCTAGATTTGCGGAGTTGTAGAAGATTATTGAGGACGTGATCAAGGAGATGTATAACGTGATGTAGATTATATGGCCGATTAGATGAAGGGTCCTCTCATCTTTCAAACGATCCCATCCCAGGTTATGATGGATCTCGCAGCTATTATAGTTTAGATCTTCTCAGCCATCAGATATACGTTGCCTAAAGGTTCAATAGGTCTCCAGTTCATCTTCGGAGAAGAATATCTTATGCTCTCTTTGATAGGATTCTCGGCTATCGGCTGCGTGAATTAGGTTGTCGGTGATGTCAATTGCCAGATCTCCTCTAATGGTTCCAGCCTCGGCCTCGGCTGGGTCGGTTGCTCCAACGAGCTTCCTGACAACGCTTATCGCCCTCCTACCCTCTAGGATCATTAGGACCACGGTCTTTCCCGCGACCGTGTTTATCAGGTTTTGATAGAATGGTTTTCCACGATGGACTTCATAGAGTTTCTCGGCTTTCTCCTTGCTAAGTTTCTCGACCCTAAGCTGAATTATCCTCAACCCTTTCCTCTCGAATCTCGATATTACCTCCCCGATGAGCCCTCTCTTCACACAGCTCGGCTTAAGCATAACGAATGTTCTCTCAACTTCCATGCAGATCTAAATGTTGGGGGTTAATTTTAGCCTATCCTCCCCTCCGTTCGGTTCCATAATACTTTGTCCACTTGAGCTTCCGAGGATCGCGCTTGAAATCTATCATGCTAACCTTACACTTCCTTGAGCAGAACCAGAGCTGGGTTCCATCGCGCTTGACGTAGAGTATGCCTTTTCCATGAAGGAATTCTCGGCCGCAGAAGGCGCATCTATGCTTAGTCGGCATCCCGTTCCCCTCGATCCCAAATCACCGAAAATGATCCATCTAATGAAGATTCCCAGATTTCTCACCTAATCTTCTCGGCCTCTCTCTCCGTGTCCAAGAGCATTAAGACGTCTCCGACCCTGACAGGGCCCTTAACGTTCCTAGATATAACTCTGCCAGCGTCCCTCCCCTCGAGGATCCTGACCCTCACTTGGGTGACCTCGCCCGTCACCCCAGTCCTGCCCACTATCTGCTCGACCACCGCTGGAACGGGTTGCTCCTCCTTCTCAGCTCTGGCCCTCTCCTTCGCCCTCCTACTCATCCCAAGCTCGTCGTGGAGAATGATTTAATAGCTCTTAACTATTTCCATCACTCAAGCTCCATCTTAACCGCGGCATAGCCGACGACGGCGCTCCTATCGCCCGTCACATCCCCGCTCGTTGCATGCTTGAGGACTTCAGCCTTCTTCGCTCCAAGTCTCCTAGAGGCTTCGAGGACCGCGGCGACAGCCCCATACCCGCACATGGAGATATTTTTTTCGCGGATCACTTGATAGAGTCCCTCGACATCCAGCTCTCGAATCCTCTCTAGGGCAAGCGAGTCCTTCTCCTTAGCGACCTCATCGGGTTCATAGTGGGTTAGATCTGTTGATGCGACTAGCAAGAAGCTCCTATAATCCTTTAAAGCCTCCGCAAGGCATCTGCCAACCTCAAGACAGGTATTGAGCCCTTGATCTAAGAGGCATATTGGGAGAAGCTTGAAATCTCCGAGAACGTATTGGAGGAATGGTATCTGAACCTCTATCGAGTGCTCTCTAAGATGCGACACCTCATCGAGGGTGAATATGTCTGAGAGCTCGCCGAGCCTCAACGCGAGCCTCTCATCGATCTTAACGCTTCCAAGCGGTGTTATCCACTCGCCCTCAGGATAGATCGAGACCGGCGACCCAATCCCATAATGATTCGGCCCCAAAACCACCACAACCTCCGGCTTCACCCTATCCTCAAGCTGGAGATAGCTATGAGCGGCAACCGGGCCTGAGTAGATGTAGCCGGCATGCGGGGAGATTAGGGATGGAGGCTTACGCTCACCCATAACACGCTTCGGCAGTCTCCCGGGCCCAATCCTATGCTGGAAGCAGCTCTCTATCTCCATCCTAAGGCTCTCGGCAGATGATGGATAAAACGTTCCAGCTACCGCCGGCATCCTCCTACCCATATTCTCACACCCAATACTCAATCCGCAAATATTTATCATTCTTCATCCTCCTTTATCGGAAGAGTCATGAAGTTGAGGAAGAGGGATCATCTGAGGCTGAGCCTAGAGCTTGATGTGAGCTTTGAGGGGAAGACGACTTGGCTTGAATATGTGGAACTCATACACAGGGCGTTGCCAGAATTAAATCTAGATGAGATCTCAACCGAGACGAGTTTCCTCGGCGAAACATTCGGGATGCCGCTTCTCATAGAGGCGATGACCGGGGGGATTCCCGAGGCTGTCGAGATAAATGGGAATCTGGCCGAGGCTGCTGAGCGGTTCTCGATCCCGATGGAGGTTGGGAGCCAGAGGGCGGCGCTGGAGGATGAGAAGCTTGAATACACGTTTAGGGTTGCGAGGGAGAGGGCTCCAAACATCTTCCTAATAGCGAATCTGAGTGGTGTCCAGCTCGCCGAGGATGGGGTTGAGGTGGCTGAGAAGGCCGTTGAGATGATAGAGGCGGACGCAATCTCAATACACTTAAACCCGCTTCAAGAATCGATCCAGCCAGAAGGGTCAACGAGGTTTAAAGATGTGTTGAAGTTGATTGAGAAAGTATGTGAGAGGTTGGATGTGCCCGTGATCGCGAAGGAGGTTGGATGCGGGATATCGTCAGAGGTCGCGAGAATGCTTGAGGAAGTAGGTGTCAAGGCGATAGATGTGGCCGGAGCGGGTGGAACATGCTGGGCCAAGATCGAGATGCTTAGACTGAGAGAGGGCGATGATAGGAGGGAGGTGGCGAAGAAGTTTCTGGATTGGGGGATACCGACGGCGGCGTCCATAATCGAGGTATCCTCGGCGGTTGGCATAGAGGTGATCGGATCCGGGGGGATCAGAAGTGGGGTAGATATCGCGAAGGCGTTGTCGATAGGTGCGGATATGGCCGGCGTGGCCCACCCACTGCTAAAACCCGCGACTGAGAGCGTTGAGAGCGTGGAGAAGGTTTTGAGGAGGCTGAAATCCGAGCTGAGGATGGCCATGTTCTTAACGGGCTGCAAGGATGTGGATGAGTTGAAGAGCTCACCCCACGTCATACTTGGGCCATTGTTGGAGTGGAAGAGGCAGAGAACTTCAAAGGTTTAAGAGATGGCGAAGAGACCGTTAAGCGATGGATTATGGGCGAATTGCATGAGATAAGGATTGAAGAGGAGTTTAAGCCATCTCCGAAGCTCGTGAAGCTCTACTTCATCTATTATCTCCTCGCGATAATCATCGGATTCCTCCCATGGTATATTCCCACGGTGATCCTCGCTCCACCAGTAGCCTCGATCCCCGTATCACTTGTATTCATCCCGATGATAATCTTCGCCGGAGTATGGATTCCAAAATACTATGACTCGATATTCTATAAGGTCACGGAGCATGAAATAGTTTGGAGGAGGGGAGTCTGGTTCAAGTACACGGGTATCGTGCCATACAATAGGATAACGAACATAGATATAGCCCAAGGCCCGATCTCGAGAAGGCTTGGGATAGCGTCGCTGAAGATACAGACGGCCGGATACTCCGCGGGAAAGCCGAGGGCTGAGCTTAGGCTCGACGGAATAGAGAGGTTCGAGGAACTTAGAGACCTGATAATGAGCTTCGTTAAGAAGAGGAGGCCTGAAGCGGTCGAGGTATTTGAGGAAGAAGAGCCTGCTCAGAAAATCTTAGAGGAATTGGTTAAGATTAGAAGGTTGCTGGAGGAATACGTTAGGAAATAGGCTCGCTCTAGATTATCATATACCTCACATTTTTCTCCACGCATATTCTCCTCGAGATAGTTTCGAGCTTTCTCCGATAACTTAGCGTAGGCTCCCCTCTCCCCGAATACAGTCTCTCATACTTTGGCAGATGCTCCGGGAAATATCTCCCCAAGACTCCATAATAGAGCTCTTTGCCGGATCCATAAAGCGTTAACGCCCCAACGAAGATGTAATCTGCTCCAAACTCCTTGGCGGCTCCTATCATCCTCTCCAACTCCTCCTCACTATCCGAGATGAATGGCAGGACAGGTATGTACGCGACGCCTGCCTTAAACCCGGCATCCCTAACCTCCTTCAAGGCCCTCAACCTCTCGAGCGGGCTGGGGGCTCCGGGCTCAAATATCTTGGAGGTCTCTGGATCGATTGTTGAGAGGGAGAATGTTATGAGGGCTCCGCGTCCAACGATCTTCAGATCATCTGGAAGAATCGCCCTCTCATCGATCTCCTCGAGTATGTCGAGGTCCCTCAGGATTAGAGGGGACTTCGTTAAGCAGTGGACTGGAAATCTATGCCTCTTAATCACTTCTAAACATCTTCTCGTGACCTCATATCTCTCCTCAGCCGGCTGCCAAGCTTCCGTCGCGGAGCTTACTGAGATGAAGCCATATGCCCCAAGTCTTTTAGCCCTTGAGAGCTGCTTTTGTAGGATGTTTGGAGAATTCACCTTCACGGCTAGCTCTCCACCCCTTCCATATCTGCTCCCATGGATATAGCAGTAGACGCAGTTATACCGGCATCCCGTATACGGGTTTATCGAGTAGTCGTCTAGGAACC
>Ga0209410_1001118_pt1 | contig 13015 bp, 13 predicted proteins | sample Mar14436cmmetaG_FD_184135 | JGI IMG/M metagenome (GOLD analysis project Ga0209410, IMG submission 184135) | Marine hydrothermal vent microbial communities from Guaymas Basin, Gulf of California to study Microbial Dark Matter (Phase II) - Marker... ... | reverse complement strand
TGTTGCTCATGCACTCATACAAGTATTTCCCTAAAGACACCATATTTGTTGCAGTCGTCGACCCCGGAGTAGGTACCACACGTAAGCCTATACTTATAGAGGCTGATGGTTACTATTTCATCGGTCCCGACAATGGCATATTTTCATTCATTCATCCCGATTCTATCACCAGAATAGTATGGCTCACCAACGATAAGTACTTTCTACATCCAGTATCACGTACGTTTCATGGCCGTGATATATTTGCACCGGTAGCTGCACATTTGTCGAAAGGTACACCAGTTGATGATTTTGGCCCCAGGCTTGACACCATCGTACGTATTGAGTTACCACAGCCGAAGCAGGTAGGTGATAAGCTTATCGGTGAGATCATCCACGTGGATAGGTTTGGCAACCTCATCTCCAACATATCGGAAGATGCTTTCAAATCCTTCATCGGCAATGCGGGGTTTGAACTACACGTAGCAGGTAAAGTGATAACCCGGCTTTCTCCTTCGTATGGTGAGGCTAAAGATGGTGAAATCATCGCATTATTTGATGCTTTCCATATGCTTGAGGTCAGTGTTAAGAACAGTTCATGTGCTGACGCCCTCGGTGCAGGTATCGGCACTCCTATTGTAATCATTCGTATCACCCAACCATGCAGTGGTTGACTTTCATCCGGTTTACACAAAATTTTTAATCAATGGTACTCAACTATTTACTTGGTATCATAAAAGAGCGTGCTGGCTTTTTGGTGTTAATCGACCCTGACGATCCATTTCCCTCCGAATCCGCCCTACGTGAGTTCGATCGTCATGCTGATGCAGTGTTAATCGGTGGTAGCACCACCGGTATTGATGACTTTCACGAGTTTGCACATCGTATTAAGGAAAGATTACACATACCGGTGATCATATTCCCCGGTAATGCGTTACAGGTGACCCCACACGCAGATGCGATACTGTTTCCGTCACTCCTTACCGGTAACAACCCCACGTACCTTATAGAGGAGCAGGTTAAGATGGCACCACTCGTCTATCGATACAAGCTCGAAGCAATACCGCTTGCGTATCTGCTGGTGGAAGGTGGTACGATGACCTCTGTACATTATGTAACACATACCCTACCGATGCCACGTGATAAGGTGAAGCTTGCCCAATATTACGCGTTAGCTGCACAGTATCTGGGGTTCAAACTCCTATATCTCGAATCCGGTAGCGGTGCCAAACTCTCGCCACCTACCGAGCTTATCCGTGGTATCAAGCAATACGTGCAGTTGCCACTGATTGTTGGTGGTGGTATCAAATCACCCGATGACGCGCATGATAAGGTGGTAGCGGGTGCCAACCTCGTTGTCATTGGTCAAAAGCTACAAGAGGATCATACTTTGACAGCTGAATTCGCCAACGCTATCAAACACAAGTAACTGCTACCTATGCAACAAGAGGATAAATTTATCCAAGCCACCAACCTCATAGCAGATGCAAACCACCTACTGGTGTTCACCGGTGCAGGTGTATCACACGAAAGCGGTATACCTGTATTTCGAGGTAAGAACGGGTTATGGCAAAAATATCGACCTGAGGAGCTTGCCACCCCAGACGCCTTCCGTAAAGCTCCACGTGTGGTATGGGATTGGTATAGATACCGTAGGGCACTCATAAGGAAAGCTAACCCCAACCCCGCACATATAGTGATAGCGGAACTCGAACGCATAAAATCCACATTCTTACTTGTAACCCAAAACGTAGATGGCTTACATAGGGTTGCTGGTAACAAGAAGCTGGTCGAACTCCATGGTAACATTTTCTACACAAAATGTACCGCTTGTGACAACTGTATCTACGAATATGAGGGTGAGAACTGGTCCGATCTACCCTACTGCGAATGTGGTGCACTCATGCGGCCTGCAGTCGTATGGTTCGGCGAACCCTTGCCTGAGGCTGCACTCACACAGGCGTTTGAGTTTGCACGTACTGCAGATGTTGTGCTGGTGGTGGGTACCTCTGGTGTGGTCTATCCAGCTGCATATGTACCATTGATAGTTAAGCAACACGGTGGTAAAGTTATCGAAGTAAACATAGAACCTTCAGCTATCACTCCACACGCAGATATCTTTTTACAAGGCAAAGCGGGTGATGTTCTAACTCATATTATGAAACTATTAACCCGCAGCAAATGAATTACCAACATCCACTCTGGTGGGTGCCATCCATCATAACTTTCTCCTGTAACGCTTTTTGATAATAGCTAACGCAATAAGATACAACCCCACAAACGGTATCGCCATCAGTAACTGTGTAAATATATCCGGTGGCGTAAGTAATGCCGATATCACAAATATTGCGATAACTACATAACGCCATGAATTCAAATAGAAATCTGGTGATACGATACCGAACTCCACAGACAGTACAATACAGATGGGGAATAGTATCAACACACCCGATGCTATGGTTAGCCACATAAAGAACGTGAGATAGTGTGATACATTGATAACAGGTAGCATCTCACCAGCTGCAAAGTTGAGCAATACCTTCCATATCACTGGTATGAGGTAGAAATAAGCGAGCAACACACTACCAAACACTATAGGTATCGCCACGATCAAAACCACACGTAACATACGTAACTCGTGTGGCTTAAGCCCAGGTTTCAAGAACCTAAACCCCTGATACGCAATAAATGGTAACGTAAGATACAACGCTACCCATACCCCCACACGTAACCGTACAAGGAATGGCTCCCAAGGTGCAAAAAAATACAACCTGGTATCCTTTGCTATTACATTGAGTAGCTTAGGTGCTAATTGATACCCCAGTATAAAAGCTACACCAAACCATACCAATATCCATATAATATAACGACGTAGCTCCTCGAGATGTTCCCAAAACGTCTTCTCATCCATATAGCTCTATAAGAGCTGTAACCACTTGAGTTTGATCGCACTAACCGTAGATACCGCATGTAACCGACCATCAGCTTCGTACCATTCATCATTCATGACCACATACAGGTAGCTTTTTGGTGCTATCTCCCAAGACAACAGGTAACCCAATCTCAACGATGGTATACTGTGGGTGGTATCCTCCCACTGTATGGCGATATCAGGTCGTAACGTTAACTCCAGGTATGGGTTAAAGTGTATACTCAAACGTGGCTCCATATGTGTAAATATAAGGTGTAACCTATTCTCAGGCGTAAAATATACGGAAATATCCGGATGTATGCTGAAGCTCACCCGCGGTGTGATGGAGTATTCCATACCACACCATATTGCCAACTGATAGCTTAACCACTCAAGCCCCCATATCCATGAACGGCTGAGGTTCAACCCCCCATAGTAGCTGAGCTTACCTCTGAAGCCTGACCAATAATTGAAATTCGTACTCCACATGAAATACGACGTATCCATGTATATGCTACCAGTATCTGTGGTTATACGAACCTCCTCGTGTACCTTACCACCATTAGCCTCTATATTGAACCCACCCGTAGGTCGTAGATTCATGCCAAAACATAGCGCTCCAAAGTACGAACTGGGTAACTGCTTGTATTTCGACATACCACCACCTGTCAACACGTATAACATCTTTACCTTACCCCTGGGTGACAGCTTCATCGGTCCACCAATAATCCACACCATCCGGGTGCCCGGCAGCTCACGGTAATAACCGACCTTGGAGATATCAAAATTATCACTTATGGATTGTGCACGCCCTATAACCATATAATTCCCATAAAATCCGTGTATACCAGAATTAAACGCATACCCTGTGAGTGTATCATTTTTGGTTGTAACTGCTTGACATACGAACTGCAATGAAGGGTTCCTCAACCCCAAGTCTATACCCATCGCATACGTAGGTAACGATGTAAGCTTACTACTTTTGCTAACAGCTAAGAAGCCAATTTCTGAATTACCCAGCACCTGATGCTTGTATCGTAACACGGACCAGTGATACGGGGGTTCACCCACACCTTCGCTGTAGGCTGAATCCGTATACACGTACAATAGACCGGTTTGCCAATCTGTCCCTTTACCGGTGAGTTTCACCCCCAATTTTATAGGTACCTCCACACCTCCCGGTAGCTTTTTACCTATACGCCTGGAGTAAAATACCTGTATAGGGCGATAAAACCCCATCTGCCTACCGAAGCTGGCAGGTTGGAATATCTCCATACCCTCAAGGAAGAACGGACGCCTTTCCCTGAGGTATAGTTCATAACGTGATAGGTTCAGCGAAAACGGATCTGCTTCTATCTGTGCAAAGTCTGGATTATACGTTAGTGACAACCGTAACTCAGGTGTGATACTCCAGTTGAAATTAACCCCCACGTCTGGCCATATGTAGGATGTATCCGTGTAGTGCTCGGAACGTACAAACCCTATCGGGTATACCTCCATATTGCGACCCACCACACCTGGGTTTATACCTTTAAGTATACCGAACTTCGACACCCGTAAGCCTTCCCTTTCATCCGGTAGCTTCCAGTATAGAATTTGGTTAACCGTCGGTATACGGCGGTAGAAATTTATCCCCCACCTATTGAGCCCACGTTTATATCTTATGGATTTAAATGGTACCTTAATCTCGACAACAAACCTATCCGAATATACCTTCGATGCACAATACCAAACACCATCCCACGATTCGTCCTCCGAACGTCCATCATTCAATATGAGTTCATCACTGTGCGAACCGCTTGCACCTACACCGAACCCATACGCGGTTGTATGATCGAGAAACGTATCTATGTAGAAACTGACGTAATCCTCTGCACCACCGAGGTTAGCCCATACATCACGTTCAGCTACAAACCCTACGAATGCCACGTAGAGATTATCTTTATCGTAGAGTACAAACACATATGTGGATTCGGCTGGCTGCTCACCGTAATGAGGTGAGAATTGCATGAACTGTTTCACCGTATCCGCTGTATACCACACATCTTCCAGTATACCATCAACCCTTATGGGGACGCTGGCTATACGGGCTTCGAGTTCAAACTCATCAGCATGCGCTTCTACAACCCCGGTATTGAGTATCAATGGCAAGATCCACCACATTTTACCTCCTTATGGATTATGGGGCGGCGTAGTTCACTTCTATATGTTTAATATTGTAACGTTCGACGTCAATAATCTTGGCCACAAGTTCAACCGTAGCCTCCAGCTCATCATTAACCACCACATAATCAAACATACGCCATTCGTTAATCTCTTCCGTAGCGGCTGCCATACGTTTGTCGATATTCTCTGCACCTCGCATCGTCAACCTACGTCGCCATTCCTCCCACGACGGTGGTATAAGGAATATATACAATGCGTCTGGAAATATCTTACGCATAGATTTCACCCCCTGTATATCGAGTGCCATTATCGGGTATCTACCTTCGTTTAGTATTCGTTCGACGTCTGGTTTCGGTGTAGCATAGTGATACCCATATACGGTAGCGTACTCGTAAACATTGCCAGTGTTGACCCAATCCCAGAATTCTTGTTCACTGACAAACTTGTAATCCTTACCCGATATTTCACCTTTACGTGGTGGCCGCGTTGTGAGGGTAGCCACCTTCTCCACATAGGGGAGACGTTCCACCACCTTTTTTATAACCGTAGTCTTACCTGTACCCGATGGTGCTGACACTATAATAGGGAAAGGTATAAGCTTTATTTGCATCACTTGATATTTTCGAGCTCCTCATGCATACTTTCGACAATAAGCTTAAGATCTACCACAAGATGTACCAATTTATCGTCCTTGGCCTTCGCTCCAAGAGTGTTAAGCTCGCGTTGCATCTCCTGCAACAAGAAAAGTGCCTTTTTACCACATACACCACCTTCGTTAAGTGTACGTTCGAGTTCATCCACATGTGATGCAAACCTATTTATCTCCTCATCAACCGTATATTTTTCACTCAAAAAGTATTCATTGTTTAGTATCTCATCACCATGTGTCTCCAACGCTGTACTGATACGACGCTTTATCGCTTCGTTACGTACAGAGGCTTGTTTACGTACTTCATCAAGTATATCACGTAGCTTCTGTATTTCAGCCATCACCCGTTCATATATCGCCATACCCTCTTTTCTCTGCATAGCACGTACCTTACGTAAGGCACGATTTAAGCTCTTACGTAGTTGTGGCCATAAATTGCGTTCCACTCGCATAGGTGACGTAAATTCGGTAAGGTACGGTAGAAAATGTTCAAGTTTAAGCTCACCGGAAACTCCCAACCTTTCTTTTACTTGAGATAGAAACTCATTAAATGACTGCAATTTACTCTCATCCAGTACCCACCGTTCCTCTTTGAACCTAATAGCTACCGTTATCGCACCACGTTGTAGCTTCTCCTGTATAAGTTTACGTATACGTACCTCGTAAGGCTCAAGGGCTGGCGATAACTTCAACGATAGGTTCATAAACCTATGGTTCACACTCTTTATACGGATGTGGAACAGCTCATCCTCTACTTCACCAAACCCTGTCATACTGTATATCATCGTTCCAGCACGAAGGTTACCGGGCCATCGTTTATAAGCTCGATAGCCATTTTTGCACCGAACACACCTTTCTTTGTGGGTACATATTGGTTAAGTGTATCCACAAACCTCTCATACAGCTGTATAGCTTGGTCAGGTGGCATGGCATTGTCGAAACTCGGTCGTCTCCCTTTACGTATATTGGCTGCTAACGTGAATTGCGATATAGCTAACGCTTCGCCTCCAATATCTATCACGTTGAGGTTCATCTTACCCGCACTGTCTTCGAATATCCTAAGGTTAGCACACTTGTTCGCTATGTATTCTATAGCCTCCATGGTATCACCTTTTTCGATACCTACCAACAGAAGTATACCACGTCCTATCTCTGCAACCTTTTCGTCACCTACCCAGCAAGCTGCCTTACTCACTCTCTGTAGTACTACCCGCATATTTTTTGAGCAACTGCCAGATTGATTCACCAAACTTCTCAGCAAATTGTGGCCCGCTCGCTGTCACTATGCGATCGGTTATCACTACACCGTCCCTCACATATCTTACGTTGTTGGCTTCAAATATTTGCAGGCTGGTCGATGTTGGAAACACAGTCGCCCTTTTGTTGGTTAATACACCCGCATTCGCCAACGTTGCAGGTGCAAGACATATAGCGGCAACCACCTTGAGCGAGTCATACGCTTTCTTTATCATGCTATGGACTGAATCATCCTCCCAGTATATTGTGGAGCCTACACCACCCACCAGCACGATGGCATCGAAATCCAGCGGATCCACCTGGTATATCACCGTATCAGCTTGTATTTTAAGCCCTAACATACCCTTGAGCTCACCTTTACGTGTGGATGCTACCGTAATATATGCACCGCTATCTTCCAGTATACGACGTGGTATTATATATTCTTCGTCACGAAACCTATTGGGTGCCACCAACATCAACACCTTAGGATGAAATTCCACTACCGTAAGTAAGAAAATCATCAAAAGCATCACCCCTCCTACCTTTATTCTTTATATTCCAGTATTTCTATTTTAATTTTACCTACAAGTTCCATGATCTTAGCTTGATGTTCGAGCCCACCCAGTACCAACCCAATATGTGTAGCATCCGCCAGCACCTGATCAAACGTAGGGTCGACATCCACCCAACGTCCAACATACACACGATTCCATGCGTGGTAGTAGAATCCACCTTCCATGTAGACTATACCAGCGACTATCTCACAGGGTATACCCAACGCACGTGCTAACGCACAGAATAACACCGCATGTTCGTTACAGTCACCTTTCTTCCACTTGAGCACATCAACCGCTGACGGTACCGATACCGTGGGGAAATCCTCTACATAATCGGATACCCAGTGTACTAACTTCTGTACGCGACTCCAATTGTTTATCGACCATCTCGTTACCTTACGTGCCAATCGTTTAATCTGTGGGTCATCCGCCTGTATCAATGGGGTTGCTTCAGTATGCCCTTCTATCACCCGATATGGTGGTATGGGTTCAACCACACGTACGATGAGTGTATCACCACGTAGGGATTGACGTTCATCCTGTAGGAATTCACCCTTCACTATAGCTTTAAGGTATTTCACCCTACGTGGATGCGATATGGTCACATTCGTCGGTATAGCTGCAAACGCCATTATCTCACGGGTTTCACCTGCCAGCTTTGTTGCAAGTGATTCGGGTTCCAACTTACTCAATACACCCATTGGACCTTCTTCTTTGAGTACAACCCCGGTGGTATCTACCCACATATGTGTGGTGGTACCAAGAAAATTTATGGTCAACTCCAATGTATCACCCCTGTTGATATTTACCGTCGCATACTCTACCGATAATGTAGTGGGGTCGAACAACAAATATCTATCGGTGAGGTTACCCTCACGTACTGCAATGAATGGCAGTATGGTCAACGCATAAAGTGGCTCCCTTAGTGTAACACGTTTATCACTATGGCCAGCATCTGTTGTGATATCAAGGAGCAAACTCCCATCATCGACTGTACCTTCACATATTAGGTGTTGTGCTTCGGATCTAAACTCAAACGTAAATTCGTTTATTTTCAGCTCTTTGTCTGTATGGTATACCACAAATGATGTAGCCACCCTACGTACACCCATCATGTTAAGCTCAATATGTTGTAGTTCACTGAATTTGTACCCTACTGCGGTGGTATCGACTTCACGCCGTATGTAACCAACCTTGGTTTCACCCAAATAAGTACCATACCAATAGGGTAGTAGACATAGGAGAAGCGAAATTATGTTCATCTCATAAAAATACTTCATAATATGGGTTAGTCAAACATTCAGCTGTTAGGTGGCCAGTTTATCGATCCACACTATACTTTAAAAAGCATGTGCGGTGTCTTACCGTGTACTTTCTACGCACGTGATCCACGTGATGTGGCACGTGATTTACTCGGTAAGATACTCGTACGGCGGTTGGGTGCGGTCTATCTGAAGGTCATGATAACAGAGGCTGAAGCTTATTATGGGCCAGACGATCCTGCCTCACGTGCATATGGTGGTAGACGTACCAAGCTTACTGAGGTGATGTGGGGGCCACCTGGCAAAACCCTCATATACATGGTGCATGGTGGGTGGTTACTTAATATAGTTACAGAACCTGAAGGTACACCATCCGCCGTCCTCATACGGGCGGGTGAACCCTTAACTGGTATCAATCTGATGAAACGTTTCCGTAAAGAGGCTAACCTCTACAACTTAACCACAGGCCCGGCCAAACTCACACAGGCGTTAAGAATCACCAAAAAGCATCACAATATCGACATATGTGATGAGACCTCTGACCTGTTCATTGTGGATTCGGATTATAAACCGATAATTCTAACCTCCAAACGCATAGGTGTGAAAGGTGACCTTCCCATCGATATGCGATTTTACATAAAGGATAGCAGATTTGTCAGCCGTTAGTATGACGCTGTTGTAGTAGATCGAGGAACGCCTCCACACGTGTCAATAAGCCAACACTTTCAGTGTGTTCATCCAATGATATACTGAGCAGCGGTATATCGTATCGGGTGCTCAGATTCTGTAGTATAGGGTAGGCTACATTTTCTGGCATACAGGTGAACGGATGCAGATGTATGACACCATCGTAACCTTTACGTTTAGCCATGATCGTGTAGCCAATGGATAGCTGTTCCTCACCACCCAAGCAATATGGTAGGTAGGGTTTTGCGAGCTCACGTGCGTAAGCTTCACCTTCTGGCCCGTATCTGCCTGCACGTATGGACCTGAACGTCCAATTATGTATTGTCGTGAATGGCCTCACCAGCACACCATGCTCACCGAGATACTCCACTATGTGGAAATTGGCTTCTGGTTCCAGCACCATATAGATTTCACCTACTAACCATATTTTTAAGGGGTTACGAGTTTTATCCACGGGTATGGATTTGAACATCTCCGTTATCTTACCACGTAGATACCGTACTTCAGCTACAGTACGAGCTTTACGTATTAACTGTAGGGCGGTACGTTCCACTCTGGTGGTATCGCCACGGTTGAGTTCAAATGGTCGTGTGTTGAGTGCCAGTTTCTCAGTGAGTTCAACCGCTTTCGACTTACTGTAAGCTATGCGTACGGCTTTAACGAACCGCATTGTATCGAACTTCAACGCTTTACGTGCATCACGAAACGCATCTATGGGGTTACCCGAAAATATAAGGCTATTAAACTCATACCCGAGATCTTTCAATATCCTATGCTGTAACCTACCATAATAACCGAACCTACACGACCATGCACCTTCAAACCATACCAACGTGTTAGCACCAAGCTCGAGCGCCATCTTCAGATCCCCTAATGTAGCCTTAAACGGGAAACATATAAATTCAGGGCTATGTGAGATACCGAACTCAATACTTGCACGTGACGGTCGTGGCGGTACAACAGGTGTGATACCTAATTCCCGTACCAATGTCTCAAACGCTATGTAGAAGTTACCCATGTGTGGTACACCTATCCTTACTTCCATTTGAGCATATCACAAAACGCTTCTATGCGGGTTAATAGACCGATTTCAGTTGTGTGTTCATCCAGCACCAACATCAACAACGGTATACGTTTAGCTATAATACGTTGCATGAACTCAGATACTACTGAACTGGGGCCACACCCGAAGCTTACACAGTAGATTATGCCGTTGAATTTGCGATTTGTAGCGAAATAGTTTGCTGCACCTATCATCTCACGTTCATATAGCCAGTACACATCATAATCCTGCTTTATATATGTATCCAGGATGGTGTGATCAATATCTGCTGACGTGACGTAGGTTACCCCCATATCGGAGAGCTTGCCAAGCAGGTTAAGACTCAGAAACTCATCATAAAGTAAATATGGGTGACCTACCACACCGAGGATGAGGTCACCTTCAACCCTGGGTGTGGGGTTGGGTTCATCTTCCAGTAATATGTTTAATGCATTAACCACACGTGATTTACTAACCCCCATAGCTTTACACGTGGTGACAAATGCTCGCCGTAGTTTACGTGGATCGAGTTCCACATCTACCGCGATGATGGGTGGTAAATCCGGTACCGTGTTTTTGACCAACTCCGGTAACCCCATAAACTTTGGACACCCATATCGACGTCTACCGTGAAGTTCACCCCCCAATATTCGAGGTATAAAGATATAGTCAACCTTATCACGTAGATACCACACATGCCCACATAAGACCTTCACCGGTACACAGAATTCGGTGTTGGATAGTTTCAACCCCTGCTCCATTATCTTGCGGTTGGTGGGGGGTGATACAATCACGTCGAACCCAACCTGTTGCCAAAACCTCACATATTTATCACCGTTATAATAGTAAAACAATGCACGTGGTATACCGATGGTGGACATATCAGAATATTTTATCCCGCTATGGGGGTGGTCAATCAGTATCAACCCGCTTGCAACTTATGATTGACCAGCAACCACATCGGGATAAATTTTAGGATGCGGAGAGGTTTACCCTATGTGGTAGTATTGGGTTTTATGTTCATATCCTGTTATAAAGGACGATTGTTGCCCATCGAAGGTAATGTGAGATTCAATCTGATCAAATCCGATACTTATACATTACTATACATGGAGACGGAAAAAGAGTATCCAAACTTCAATTTAACCATCGAATTCAACCTCATCCAACACGATAAAGCCATAAAGGTTGAGCTACTGGGGGTTTATGAACCCCACATACTTTTACCTGCGTTTGGGCCTGCACGTGGGATCGATAGCTTGACGTTAACCACTGGGTCGTATAACCTGCTTTTCACATATGGTAGCTATACAGACTACTATGCGGTGCAGGTCGATACTTGTATACATGTTATACCGATAATCACGAACTTCACAGTGTACGACTCCACACTCTATGGTGGGTTGGTTAGGAAGCCCAACATATATCTATATCCTACATCACCCTGCACTGTCGTCGTAAAGCTATCCCCCAATGGTAGGTTGGTGAAGACCATACCCGATTATGATGATGGGTTCAAAGTCTATGCGTATCCGGATGGTTCAATATCCGGTACAGAGGGTTATCTATTCTATGAAGCTGAAATCAGGGATGTTGACCTCGGTACCAGCGGGTGGTGTGTTTCACAACCAGAAATCATGTCCTTCCTACAGTGGTTGTTACCAGAATATGGGTTCAACCCCAGGGAGTGTGATGATTTCATCCAGTACTGGGGTGATAAACTTACGGGTTCTCCATATTACGAGATATATCCAATAACTTTGGAACAGATCGAGCTTATCTGTCCCATGAAGGTATCACCAGCACCTGACAACGTGTTGAGATTGTGGCTATATATAGTGCCGACAAAACAATACCGGGTATTGACGCCACCTGATATACCGAAGTTCACACGTGATGGGTTTGTGGTCACTGAATGGGGTGTGATAATAGAAGAATGACCCATCCAGAAGTTCTACAGAAATTACGTAGTATACCATCTTACTCGGAAGAGTTGGGGTTGGATCTCACCCAACCTGAGGATAGGTTCAAATGGTTTATCGCCAGCATACTATTTGCTAAACGCATATCAGCGGATATCGCCAAATCGACGTTCAGAAAGTTTATCGAGGCCAACCTCACCTCACCCAAAGCTATAGTAAATGCAGGTTGGGATCGTCTTGTGCAGGTGTTGGATGCCGGTGGCTATGTACGATATGATTTCTCGACTGCATCCAATCTAATGGCTATATGTACGAAATTGCTCAACCAGTACGGTGATATTGACGCCATACATGAGTATGCACGTGATGGCGACGATCTCGAACATAGGTTGCTGGAGTTCAAGGGGGTAGGTCCCACTGCTGTGAATATATTCTTGCGTGAACTCCGTGGTATATGGGAGAAAGCCAACCCATCAATATCGCAATTCAGTATCGAGGTTGCTAAAAGGTTGACCCTACCCGATTCCTATATCCCAGATGTGGAATCACAACTTGTACGCATCTATCTGGAATATTGCAAAAAACGGCGTTGTGAAGCCTG
>Ga0209410_1001117_pt1 | contig 13019 bp, 11 predicted proteins | sample Mar14436cmmetaG_FD_184135 | JGI IMG/M metagenome (GOLD analysis project Ga0209410, IMG submission 184135) | Marine hydrothermal vent microbial communities from Guaymas Basin, Gulf of California to study Microbial Dark Matter (Phase II) - Marker... ... | reverse complement strand
GCGCCTAAGATTTCCTTGACGAATAGAGAATCTAATCCTCCGGTTAATCCGGCAATGAGAGTTAAAGAGACATTCCTAACAGTAAGCACTTTTATGTTTCCTTTTATCAGAGCATTAGTCTTTGCCAGCGCATCTTTGATAAACATTATTCTTCAGCCAAAGGATTAAGACAATCGATCTTCTCATTAATTAAGTTTGCCATTTTCATAGTAGCCTCAAGACGATGCGCTTCCAAAGGAGACGGCTTGATCAAATGTTAAATATGACCGATCGAATGGTTAATGGGTGAAAAATCATGATCAGAATTGGTTTTGTCGGCTGTGGAAGCATGAGCCACGGTCACGTAATCAGACTCTCCTGCCTGGAGGAAGGAGAGGCGGAGATTAGGGGCTTATGCGACGTTAACATCGAGAATGCCAAGAAGCTGATGAGGACTGTTAATAAGTTTCGGAATATATCTCCGGAGCCTCTGACGGAGAAGAATCTATACTCGGATTATTTAAGGATGCTTGATAGCCTCGAACTTGATGCATTAATAGTCTGCACACCTCACGTATTCCATTATGAACATGTCATGGCCGGGCTTAGAAGGGGACTGCATGTGCTCGTTGAGAAGCCTATGACTCTAAGCGTAAAATATGCGGAGGAGATGAGAGACACTGCAGAGAAGAACGATCTAGTATTGGCCATAGGCTATCAGAGACACTTCCAGCCGGAATACTTCTATGCAAGGGAGATCATAAGGTCTGGGAGGATCGGTGAGCCGCACTTTATACTTGCATGGCTAACTCAGGATTTAAGGAGAGCTATAGGTCGAAGGAGCTGGTATCTAAACCCAAAACTTTCAGGTGGAGGACAGGTTATTTGCTCTGGAACCCACTTGAATGATATAGTTCTATGGGTAACCGGAACCGAGCCTAGGAGGGTAAAGGCATTCATGGATCTTGAGGGAGCCGAAGTTGAAATGTATGCTACTCTATCTGTTGAGCTTTCTAATGGAGCCTTAGCTAGCATCTCCCTGCTTGGAGATTCCCCTGAAATCGACGTGAGGGAAGAGATGAGAGTCTGGTGTAGTAAAGGAGCAGTATTCGTTAAGGAGGGGAGAGTATACATTCAGGAGAAGGGAGGGGATCTAATCATGATCTCACAGGAGAATCTGCCAAGTCCTCCAAGCCCAAATCCGGATGTAAACTTCGTTAGAGCCATCCTTGGAAAGGATGAATGTCTGGTTCCGGCTCAATGCGGAGTAAATGCTACGAGACTTGAGCAGATGGCCTATCAAGATGCAAGGCCCATACCAAGCAATCTTAAACCATACATTTTAGGCTCAGAGTAGGGAATAGATTCAAATGTCTGAGCGGCGGCAGTAGATTCTCGGTGACGCCGCCGTTATGATGAAAAATGCAGTGTTAAGCGGGGATTTACCCGATTTTATCCGTAGAAGGCTGTATGGTCAGCGTTGAATGCATAGATTTTCGTGATGTAAATCTCTTTTCTAGAGTTGAGGAGAATGGCTATCCAAGATTAGATGCAACCCCGAGGATCAAGAGGAGACTCAGCAAGTTCGGCTTATAGATCAACCGTGCAACATTACCCAACATAGCTGAGAGATTCATGAAAGACGGAGGGGCGGAGAGAAGGAGCTCGAGAATTCATGTAAGGCTTTAGAGGAGAGAATCCGCGGCCAATTCACGAATTGATAGTATCCTGACGCTTCTGGAACTTGAAGACTGCGAAGACGCTTCCATGCGTTTATTAGCGTCTAGCCTCCATAGCTGAGGACTATGACGTTAAGGTTGAGATTCGCCCTCCGAGCTACATTAGGAGGATCGAGGAAGCTCTCCTAGAGAATGGGGACATGAACATATTTAAGATAAAATAAGGTTGGATTTGATGGATGCTTAAATTTGATCATGTCTCGAAGATCAAGTGCGGCGAGCCTTATGTCCATCAGATCCTTGCCCATTCAGTCGGGTATACAAAGGTGCTGCTCGTAGCTCTCGCCGCTCTATTGACGGAAAATACATTTCATAGGCGAATTAGAAAACTGTTAAGTTACCTTCCGTTTCTCCGCTCAGTTTATATCTTTGAGCTGATCCTAAAGCATATGGGATGATCTGGAATGGCCTATGAGGAACCCGGATTTCTTCGTCGCCATTGGATCTGGATAGTTTCAGTGATCATACTCATCGCCGTTCTCCTCTATGGAGTCTATGTTTGGCTTAACTGGGTGATCCTGCAGACTATGTATGCCAGAAAGGCCGGCATAGACTGGTTTAATACGGTCTTCTATAATGGCTTGACTTTTACTTTAGCGGCTATTCTAGCGTTGTTCTCAGTAAATCCGCTTTTTGGACGCAGCGACATATACGAGGCTTGGCAATCCATAAAGGTTGCAGTAACATCTGTATACGGAGCCTTTGAGGCTGCAACTCCTCCTCTTTCAGTTAAGGCTAGAGGGGCCATCTGGGCATTCTGGCAGCTCATTAAATGGGCATTTGCATTCTTTGTGATCTCGTCTCTAAACGGCATACCATTCCTTGGGAAGGTCACTCCGATCTTCTGTATGACCCTAGCGGGGATTGGAGATTGGAGTTTAATACCGAGGATACTCGTCTTACCTGTCCTTCCAGCCTCAAGCTCCGAACTCATCCATTTGATGCCGACGTTAGAGGTTGAATACCGCCTCTTATATGTGATCTCAGCGTTGACCCTCACGGTTATAGCCGTTAGAGTCTCAATAAAGCTCATCAAGCATTTCTTCACTGAAGGACAGAATATTTGGATGAGAGACCTATTCATCATATTCTCCTGCATAATGTTAGGCATAATCTTAGGTTCTCCATACTGGAGCATGGATGTTACAACACCCTACGATTATGTGATTTGTGTTACGCTTTTTGTTGGCTTTATTATCGCGGCTTTATTCTTCCATCGCGGCGGATTTAGAACCGAAATGAGAGATAAACGTAGAAGGATAATCACATTCACCGCCATCATAATAATCGGGATAATATTGGCTAATGCGGGTATCATAGCCTTCTTCAAAGTTAACTGGAATAACAATTGGGTTCAATATGAATGGAAACCCCTAATGGAGAAGAGGATCGCCGTGACGAGATGGGCTGCAGGAATAGACGGGATAAAGAGACGTTTAATCTCAGAGATCCCAACTGGCAATGTTACCAAAATACTCTCGCTGATCAGACAGTGGGATCAGAGAGCGGCCTACACAAAAATGAAGAATCAGATAGGGGTTAACTGGATGACACTGAGCGATTCAGACATAATTTATATTGGCGGAAGGGAATACTGGGCGGCTCCAACGACGATCATGTATCCAAGCGACGATTGGATCAGCAAGCATCTCATCTACACGCATACCTCAAAGATCATAGTCATTGATAGTCATAGCGGAGAATTCGTGCCGGTCACAGAGGCATTCGGCGTTAAGAGGGAACCGCTTATATATTACGGCGAAGGATTCGACGTGAACGTCTATACGAACGTTAGGGGATTTGTGGAGATAGGGAATGTCTCATACCCGGGAGAGCCGGATTACGTCCTTTCAGGGTGGCAGAGGATCCTATGGTTCCTCCTTGAAGGGCAATTAGGATTTGCCTTCTCCCCGCCCCAAGAGAAAATAAATATGCTATATTGCAGAAACGTCCTCAAGAGAGTAAATAACATTTTGATTTATGGCTTAAAGGCCGATCCAGACGTTTATTTAGTCAGCGACGGAGAGAGAATATACTATGCCGTTCAAATCTACATTGACTATCCGCTACACTCAGGGTTTGCCTCAAGCTCATACTTGAGATTCTTTGCTGTAGTGCTGGTTGACGTTGAGGACGGCAGAATGAAAGGATATATTTTGGGCAAACCTGATGGATTCCTAATCGACTTCTATAAGAAATACTACTCGCATTGGAGTAGCCCTCCAGAGTGGCTCATTCCACAACTGAGATATCCAGAGGCCCTCCTTGGAATGCATGATCTACCAGGCCAGCTGGATGTAGACTTCCACTATCACGTTGAGGATCCGTTCGTTTGGAGGTCAGGCTCACAATTCTATGAGAGGCCCGGAGCAACTGAGGTTTTATATGTGCTAATGATCAAGGGGAATAAGCCGTGCTTCGTAGGCCTACAGCTCGTCGAGTTTCAAGCATCTCCGGGGAGAAATCTCGCTGGAATCTACATAGCCTACGGAGGATCCGAGCTTGGACGTATAGAACTCTACAGCGTTCCAAACGCGACTACGCAGTTTATAGGTCCATCCGCAGCGTTACAGGCATTCGAGACTGACGATTTTGTTCGAACCCAACTGACCCTGCTCACGAGCAGAAGATTCGGTAATATCCTATTATACTCGATTGGAAATAGGCTATACTATTTCATTCCGGTATATGTTGAGGCTGAGATAGCCAATGCCGTGATAACCAAGATGGCATTCATAGGTGTCATCGACGCTGCAACCGGAACTAAGGTATCCATAGGATCGGATGCCGCCCATGCATACTATGCATTAACAGGGATCTCCATGGAGATCGGAGCTAAGGATAGGCTTCGAAAGATCATAGATCTATTCGCGGAAAAGGGACTGAACGTGATCAAGCCCGCCAAGATCAGCGGGGACGTATGGATAAGAGTCGATAACCTCACATACACTAGTGAAAGGGAATGGGAAGAGGTGAAGAAGGGCATATATGGATTTATTCAGAAATACGCTCAGAACTGCGATGAAGTCTATCAGTGGAGAGAGGATGAGAACATCATAAATATTGGAGTTCTGGTCTCAAAGAACGGAATAGTAAAACTATATTATATAAGCATTAAGTACGCATAAGACGAATATCTTTGATTAGCAAAGGTCTCTTAAAAATGGATATATGCATGATTTGGGAATCAGAATAACCATGCTTTAGAGCCTCGTCTTTAGCCTAGGAGGATATGCTATGAGCCTTAAACAATACTATTTCTCCTATTTGGGTAATGGGTATTTGGGGGTCCAGACATGTATAGATGGTACTGGAGCATACTTTAAGCCTAAGAGCTTCATTGCAGGCGTGTATGATGGAGAGTATGAGCGGATAGTTGAGATACCAAGATGGAGCGGGATATCCTTCTCCATTCGGGGGGAACATCCATTCTCAAGTCCAGAAGATATAGGGGATTATTCTCAAAAGCTGGATTTCAGAAGGGCTGTTTTATTAACAAGGTATACTTGGATGAAACGGGGGAACCCGATAAACTTTAACATTTCATTCTTCGTTTCAAGAGCTGATCCGCATGCAGCGGCTATCTCATTTGCTTTCTCTTCCGAAGAGAGTGAAAGTGCTATTTTAGAGACTCGCCTAGATGCTTCTAGGCTGGAGAATTTAAGGGCCATAGAGAGAAACGCCGAGAAGAATATGTTATGGCTTGAAGTTGAGACTGAATCTTCTAAGATAAGGATTGCGGAGGCAACTAAGATACTCTGCAGGACGGATCCCTCGGCAATAAATGGAGAGGCCGATAGGAGATCCGCTAAGCTGAAATTAAATATTGACTTGGAGAGCGGTAGAGAGTATGATGTGCATAAGTATACTGCATTCTACACCTCGTTAGATTCGGATGATCCCCTAGAAGATGCGATTACGAAGGTTAAAGACTACACAGCTGAGAGCTTTAATAGACTTTTTGATGAGCACTGCAGAGAGTGGGAGAAGATATGGGAGAGAGGAATAGAAGTTGATGATCCCATTACCCAACGGAGGATAGATGCTTGCATATACTCCCTAGTATCTAGCGTCCGTGAAGGGCAGGATCATAGCATACCGCCGATGGGACTATCAAATGATGGGTGGGGAGGACATATATTCTGGGATGCAGATTTCTTTATGTTCCCAGCTCTTATTCTTCTCTTTCCAGAGTTGGCTAAGAGCATGGTTGCTTATCGCTGTAGAACGCTTGAGGCTGCTAAGGAGCATGCGAGAAGACATGGATGGGACGGTGCTTGGTATGGCTGGCAGACAGCCTCTTCTGGAAGAGAAGTATCTAGGGGAGGATACTCGGATGAGATACATATAGTCGGAGATGTAGCTTGGGCTCAGTGGCTATACTATCTAGTAACGGAAGACAAAGAATACCTTAAGGAGTGCGCCGCTCCTGTGATAATTGAGACTGCGAGGTTCTGGGCGAGTAGAGCCACGTATAATCCTAAGCGGGATCGCTATGAGATATTGAATGTCGTGCCGCCTGACGAGTCTATTTATGAAAGGTGGGGAAAGAAATCGATCGATAATAGCGCCTTTACAAACGCGATTGCACAATGGAATTTGAAGACGGCAATTAGAGTCTGCAGATTACTGAATATGGAGTATCCGGAGAAGTGGAGGGAGATAGCCGAGAAGATGTATATTCCCCTGGACAGGGAGAAGGGGATCATCCTCGAGTATGAAGGCTATGATGGACACGCCATTAAGCAGCCGGATGTTCTTGAGATGATATTTCCGCTCGAACATCCCATGAGCAGAGAAGTCATGGAGAAGAGCTTTGAGTACTACATAGATAAGCCAGACTGGAATCTCGGACATGTCTTCTGCCCTTCAATACACTTAGCCGTTGCATGTAGACTTGGCAGACGCACAGAGGCCTCGGAATTCTTTAGGATGTGGGATGATTTCTTCCTTCCTCCCCATAATGCAGTTAGGGAGATATTGATGAACACTGAGGGGATAGTATTTCTCACGGGCGCAGCGGGTTATCTGTTGGATCTAATCTATGGCTTCGCCGGGATTGGAATATCCGAGGATGGAATTGAGGTTAAGCCTCTGCTTCCAGAGGAGGTATCACGCATAGTTTTCAAGAAGATCCTCTATAGAGGAACGGCTTACAGGCTGATAGTGGAGAAAAGGAACGGCGTAGAAACCTACGACTTAAAGGAGATCAACAAGTAGCATTCTGACTTCAAAAAAATGATCATTTCGCATTTCATCTTGAGATTGATTCTAAAGAGAAAGATGTAAATCTGACGCAAAGCTAATATCTTTTTGGGAGAAGAAATGGACATCATAGTTCAGAGGGACATCTCAGACCTCTCTTCTAGGAGGCTCTATGCTCAGATAGCAACTGAGACATTAACACTGAAGGATCTCGTGCTTTCCTTAAGCGAAATAATCGATAATGAAAATAATGGATATCGCATTCTACCATTTGTGAATGCGAGGGGCGAGGGGCTACATCGCCTCGACATATATACATCATTAAGGAAAGAGAGGGCTGATAGGGCTTATATCCTATCCAATGGAAGAAATACCATCTACATGCTCGATTACATCGTCAAGACTAGGAGGGTATATCATGATCCCGTGCTCTGTATAATAGGACCGGACGCTGAGGAGATAGCTGAGCACGCATTGAAAAGGCTATCGAGGATCCTCCTATCAAAGACTTATCGTATAGAGTTGAATCAAGAGGCGATCTGGGAGTTCTCGAAGCTGATGGGCTATGAAAGAGCAGAAGTTATGAGGGCGCTCTCTGAGATCTTCAAGGAAGCTGAGATGGCCCTGAAGATTAGGCTTCTCAGGGGAGGAGACGGTGAGGAGAAGCATCCAGGCGTAGGAAAGAGATTATCGGAGAAGCTCATAAGGGAGATCGAGAGGAGACCCCTATCCTTCGAGCCTATAAGACTTGAGGATATAATCCCATTTGGAGCGACTATAATCCTAATTATAATATTACTAATCATCCTAATGAAGGTCTAAACGTCTCCATTCAACGGTGATCAGCATGCAGAAGGAGAGAAGCGATCAGATATTTGAGGACTTCAATCTGTGGTTGAAGACGAAATTTACAAATGTATTCTGGTTTAGAGGTCATAAATTCGAGAAGGCTGAGGGGGAAGGGATACTCATTGACGGAGGCTTCTTTACTGAGGAAGAAGCTAAAGAAATATTTAGAATGCTTAATTCAAAAAATCCCATTTCAAGGTTAAATGCTGCATTCATTATTTGGGAGCGAAATGGAATTCTACTGAAGCTCCTGATAGTTCTATCCGTCGTCGCTCTAATCCTCATATACATAAGGATTAGAAAGTGATCATCTGAATTTTTGAAGTCTTCCGAGCAGTTCTTTATCTCCCTCATAATCTCCGACGCACGTAGCTATTATCCCATCTACGACATCCTCAAGTTTCTCAGCGAATTCCACGGCGTTCTCCATTGTAGCCGTGACTGGCCATCCGATCATCTTTATGATCTCGGCATTCCTAGGAGTTCCAACCACGAAGTATGCATATATCGGCTTTTCTAGACGCTTACATTCATCCGCGATCTGTCTCAGCATTGGAAGAGACTTCTCCTCAAGCCTCATGAAGAAAAAGAAGTCCCATGCATCTCTAACCCTTGCAATTGCATCCTCAACTGGTCTACGCGCAGTTAAAAGGCAGCCGATCTTCAAGTTCTTTACGCGCACAGTCTTACGAAGGAACTCTCGGGCCTCCTCAGAGGACTTGAGCATGTGTATCGGCTCGCCATACTTTGGGGGATCACCCATCGTGAGGACTATTCCATCCAAACCGACGGCGTCTCCGGCTAGAGCTAGGCCTCCGGCCTCCACAGGTCCCTTATAACGCAACACGAATATGGGGATCGCCATCTTATCTGGATACTTCGTCTTTAATACGCATCCCACTGCTGTTCCGCTTGGAGCTGGTCTTCCAGCCGCGCTATCTGTTATGTTCCATCCGTCAACCAAATCCTTCGTCTCCTCAGCCATCCTCAGAAATTTGCGGGTTGGAACGAATTCGTGCAGGATCTTCATTGCGGACACCATACGAAGATGGTAATATCAAGAATAAAAGATCTTTGCTCGTTCGTGAAGCGAAGAGACCGAAAATTAATTTAGGATCCCGACCATTCCAGTTTTGATGTGATTTATATGGATTTAGTTGATACTCACGCGCATCTCGAAGAGATAGAGAACCTCGACGGGGCTATTCGGAGGGCTGAAGAGAAGGGTGTAATAGCCATAATAACGATGGGGATGGATGTAAAGTCGAGTTTATGGTCTCTGAATGAGAGCGGGAAATATGAGACTGAGAACCTTAAGATTTACCCGGCGATTGGAATACATCCATGGAATGCATCGTCCATAAATGATATAGAGGGGAATCTTGGGTTCATTGAGGAAAACGCGCATCGCACAGTTGCTATTGGAGAGATAGGGCTGGATTATTGGTATGAGAATGCACGGGAGAACTTGGAGGTGAGAAGGAGACAGAAGGAGGTCTTCCGTAGGCTTCTTGAGATCGCGAAGAGATACGATAAGCCCGTCTCGATCCATAGTAGGGGGGCGTGGATCGATTGCGTTGAAACTGTGATAGAGATGCAGATTAGAAGGGCGGTGTTCCACTGGTTCTCCGGACCGAAAGAATCCTTAAAGAGGCTTCTCGATCATGGATATTACATCTCGGCTACGCCTGCTGCAAGCTACAGTCAAGAGCATAGAGCCGCCATTAAATATGCTCCCTTAGAGAATCTTCTTTTAGAAACAGATTCGCCTGTCAATTACCGCGGCAGAAAAGCCGAGCCTGCGGATGTAATTAAGAGCCTATCTGCGGTTGCGGAGTTGAAGGGCTTGAATGAGTTAAGGGTTGCTGAGGAGACGACGGAGAATGCTAAACGAGTATTCGGAATTACGTGACTACTTTGACTACGTTTCCGAATCTTTGAACTCCAAGATCCTCCGCGACTAATATGCATTTAGCCCGTAATATATACACGATTGGTTTTGAGATTAAATGTTCAAGATCTGTTAGGCTCTCGTAGTTTCCCTGCCCCTTCGATATTATCAAATCGACATTCCGTAGGAGATCAAGGAATTCCCTTGATGATTCTTCTAGTTCGACGCCTACGTGATCGCTGCCGGTAGTTATTACCTTCGCCACCTCGCTTAATCCGATCTGCTCAGCATCCTCCAGAGTTGCATCATTCAATATTGGACCGGCCTTCACAGCCGCGAATATCTCAACGGGATATTTCACCTTGATGATCTGCATTAGGAATTTATCGAAGACTATCTCTCCGGCATTATCCAGCAAATATAGGATTCTCCTCGAGTTTGAAAGCGCATTCATAAATTTGTCCGTGTCATCTATGGCTAGACAACCGTCTAGGCATCTCTTTAAGTCCTCTTCAAGTCTACTCATTGAGAACTCATGTCCCTCAACCTCGAAGTCTATGGTGTTTCCGCAGATCGTCCCCAAGACTGAGAGTTTAAATGCATCCTCAAATTTCGCCTCTTTGCATTTATGCTCTAAGATCCGTATCACCCTTAGAGCGATCATGTTAGATTTGCGCTTCAACTCTCTAAATGGATCAGCGTTTCCCGTGATCCTTCGAGTCATTCTCTGGACGTATGTATGAAGACGAGGCGGCGTGATCTCTGTTAAATCGTATTTTTCGGCGAGCCATCTTAACGTCTCATAGATTATCTTCCTTCTCAAAGCCTCATCGACCGTAGATTTAACTGCGATATCATAGGCGGCTCTTACAGTACAGGGAATACAGAGCAATTGAGCCTTCAATATATTCCTCCCTCATCTTATGATCCCAGAAGCTTATAAGAGGGAGTAAATAAATTTGAGCATGATCATCTTAGGTGCCAGCTTTGAATTCTCCACCATATAAATGCAGGGTTATAGTTGATGAACGTGAAAGAGCCTCCAAAGTTCCTGAGTTACTAAGAGAACTCGGCGTGATCGTTGATTTTAGGATGCTTGAGATAGGAGATTATATACTTCCCGGATACGCGATTGAAAGAAAGGAGATCCGAGACTTCTTGAGGTCGATTTTTTCGAGGAGAATCTTTGATCAAGCGATGAGATTAAAGGAAGTTTATGAGAATCCAATATTAATCGTTGAGGGAGACACATCATCCATAATTGAAGGGAAGATAAATCCGTCGGTTCTTTGGGGAGCCTTAGCGGCAATCACCTTAGATTATGAGTTAAGGATCTTCTTTACGCCAAACCCTGAGCAAACTGCAAATCTTATCTATACTTTGGGGAGAAGAAGGCCATCGGAGGTTACGGGGCCAATAGTAAAGGGGAAGCCGAGGATCGAGGATTTAAGAGCCATGCAGATACACATAGTTGCTTCCCTACCGGGGATAGGGCCTAAACTCGCCGATAGGCTTCTGAGGAGATTTAAGTCTGTCAGGAGAGTATTCATGGCTACGGCAGCTGAACTCTCAAGCGTCAGCGGGATCAGCAGGAAGGCATCCTATAGGATCAAGAGGGTTTTAGATGCCTCTTACAGTCCGCCCATTAAGTCAGCGGTACAGATGAAACTTAACGATGATCCAAAAGGTTTAAAAGTCTAGAAGACATGAAAAAATTCAAACCTCAATTTGAGGTTTTGCAGCGTCAGTTTGCTGCTTAAACTTGTATCCATAATCTGGGAAAAGATGAAATAAGATGCGGGCGAAATGGAAGAAGAAGAGAGTTCGCCGTTTAAAAAAGAAGAGACAGAAGAGGCGTGCGAGATACAAATAGAGGCTCAGCAAAGTTAATAGGTTAACCCATAAAATATGGATGTGAGGGAGTAAAGAGGCTATGCCGAGATTCAGACATACTGAACGCATATTGAAGCTCCTAAGGAATAAGGAGAACATACGTGATATTGGGATAATTGCCCATATAGACCATGGAAAGACCACGATGACTGACAGCCTCCTAGCGGAGGCTGGGCTTCTATCACCGAAGATAGCTGGAGAAGCCAGGGCACTGGACTATCTGGAGGAGGAGCAGAAGCGCGGTATAACAATCAAAACTGCGAACATATCACTGCTGCATGAAGCGGATGGAAAGAGCTATATAATTAACTTGGTTGATACTCCAGGGCATGTCGACTTCACGGGGAAGGTTACTAGGGCTTTAAGGGCTATTGACGGGGCAATTGTAGTCGTCGATGCAGTGGAGGAGGTTATGGTTCAAACTGAGACTGTGACGAGGCAGGCTTTAAGCGAGAGAGTTAGGCCAGTTCTATTCATTAATAAGATTGATAGGCTCATTAAGGAGCTGAAGCTCTCGCCTGAGGAGACCCAGAAGAAGCTCGCCCGCATAATCCGCGACTTCAACAACTTGATAGATCTCTATGGAGAGCCGGAGTTTAAGCAGAAATGGAAGGTTGACCCGGCTAAGGGAAGCGTTGCCTTCGGCTCAGCGCTTCATCGATGGGGATTCACAGTTGAAATAGCAAAGAAAAAAGGCATAATGTTCGATGATGTAGTTAAGGCCTACAAGGAGAATAGGTATGAGGAACTCCAGCAGATAGTTCCACTCCACGAAGCAATCTTAGAGATGGTTGTGAATCACCTTCCAAACCCAATCGAGGCCGCAAAGTATAGGATTCCGAAGATATGGAAGGGAGACATAGACTCTGAAATAGGGCAGGCTATGCTGAACTGCGACCCAAACGGTCCGACGGTGATGTGTATAACAAACGTTCAGATGGATCCACATGCTGGAATAGTCTCAACTGGAAGGCTCTTCTCAGGCGATATAAAAGAGGGAGATCAGGTCTATTTGGTGGGCGCTAGAAAGGAGTATCGGGTGCAGCAGGTCTCAATGTATATGGGTGCATTCAGGGAGGTTGTTGATCATCTAGACGCTGGGAACATAGCCGCGGTTCTCGGACTTGACTTGGCTAGAGCAGGGGAGACCCTCGTAGACGCAAGGTTTGCCGGCGACATGATCCCATTTGAGAGGATAACATACATCTCCGAGCCTGTTGTTACAATAGCGCTTGAGCCTAAGCATCCCAAGGATCTGCCTCGGCTCGTAGATGTCATGAATAGGCTCTCAATAGACGATCCGAACCTCGTAACTACGATCAACAAGGAAACGGGTGAGTATCTTCTAAGCGGGATGGGAGAGCTTCACTTGGAGATTGCAATTAAATTCATGAAGGAGTATGCTCCTGGACTTGAGATAATCACTTCGAAGCCCATAGTCGTTTATAGGGAGACCGTTACAA
>Ga0209410_1001116_pt1 | contig 13021 bp, 15 predicted proteins | sample Mar14436cmmetaG_FD_184135 | JGI IMG/M metagenome (GOLD analysis project Ga0209410, IMG submission 184135) | Marine hydrothermal vent microbial communities from Guaymas Basin, Gulf of California to study Microbial Dark Matter (Phase II) - Marker... ... | reverse complement strand
GCCGAAGAGCCTAATGTTCAGTATCGTCGTCGTTATCGCTCCTGGCCCCACCAACAATGGTATTGCTATCGGGACTACGCCGACACTCTCTTGGGAGACCTTCCCTCCATTCCAGCTTCCGGTTAGCAGCATCCTCATGGCTATTAGTAGGAGGAGTATTCCCCCAGCTATCATAAAGCTCTGCAGGGATATCCTAAAGAGGATGAGTATCTGCTCGCCTAGAAGAGCAAAGAAAAGCAACAGAATTATGCCTGTAGCTGTGGCTACCTGAAAAGTCCTCTTTCTCTCCTCCCTATCCATATTCTCAGTTAGACTGACTAATATCGGCAGGTTTCCAAGAGGATCAACTATTATGAATAGAGATACGGTTGCCTTAATAAGATCTGGAGCCGCCGAGACTATTACTTCATACATAAAATATTATTTGTCAAACTTAAACTTAAATCCAGTCTCTGCCTCTTCAGTAACCTTTTAGCGTTAGATTGATGAATAAATGTAATAGCAGAGCGAAGAGGGACATTCTGGATTGCAAGAGGAGGATATGACTCCGAGGGAAAGGTGGCTTGCGATACTTAGGAGGAGGAAGCCCGACAGGATACCGATGGATTACTGGGCGACACCCGAAGTTACCGAGAGACTCATGAGATACTTGCATGTGAAAAGCCTAAAGGAGATGTATGAGAAGCTTCACATAGACGCCGTGATTACTGTAAATCCCAAGTATGTTGGACCTCCAATTCCGGAAGACTCTGACATTTACGGCTGCAGATACAGGAATGTGCATTATAAGGGCGGAGTATATAAAGAATGCATCTACCATCCGCTTGCAGAATTTAAGTCTGTAAGTGAGATTAAGAGGAAGTATGAGTGGCCGACAGTCGACATGTACGATTACTCCGTGATACATGATCAGATGATTGGATTTGAGGATTATCCGATTCGAGGCGGGGGATCAGAGCCCTTCCTTATATACAAGAAGCTTAGAGGCCAAAAGCAGGCCTTTCTCGACTTATATCTCCACCCAGACATCGTTCATTACTGCCTAGACAAACTGTTCGATTTCTGCTATGAGAATACTAGGCTCATATATAAGGAGGCTCCTGGAAAGATAATGCTAAGCTATGTAGCTGAAGATTTCGGCTCTCAGACCGACCTGTTATTCTCGCCCAAGCATATACGCGAATTCTTAATTCCGAGAATGAAGCGTATGATCGATCTGGCCCACAGCCATGGAGTATACGTATTTACGCATAGCGATGGGGCGATAAGGAGGATAATTCCAGATCTGATAGAGGCTGGAATTGACATATTAAATCCCATCCAGTGGAGGTGTAGGGGGATGGATCGAGAATCACTAAAGAGGGACTTCGGAGATAAGATAATCTTTCATGGAGCCATGGATAACCAGCAGACATTAGCATTCGGCTCAGAGGATGATGTCCGCCGGGAAGTCCGGGATAACCTTAGAATACTTGGGAAAGGAGGGGGATACATATTGGCTCCATGCCATAATATTCAGCCAATAACGCCTATAGAGAATATAATCGCAATGTATGACGAGGGCTACAAGATGGGAGCATCATTCCTATAAATCCTCGAGATGTTTGTTGTGTGGATTCCTCACTCTCCCCTTCGGACTTTTGCGACTTGTCCTACCAACATTCTTTTGTAAAGGCTGAAGATTCATCATACTGAAATATGACGGAGGTGCATCCATAAATAAGCGTGGTGCACTTATACTCGTGATGGTGCACCATTCAGGCGGTGGATGCAGTTGATGGTGGACGTTCAAGTTTACTGCCCGGACTGATACGCCTAGGTAAGGATCGGAAAAGCCGAGGTTGACGAGGATATGCTTGAAGCGCTTCGGAGACTGCTTGGCCACGTCGAGTTCAGGGGCGTGCAGGAGGGCGCGAGCCCTGTTCCCGTCGCTGGCCGAGGCAGTCACGCTCGACCCGTATAGAGGGCCAATCCGGTGGCTTTTTACGATAAGGAGAGAAATTGAAAACGCAAAGAACAAGACATACGATGCCTAAACCAGAAGATGATGCCAAGGAAAGTCAGCTTCCAGCGAAAAAGCAAAGGAGGAGATGATGGAGGCCGTGATAAACACTAGGATCATGACGGATCTGATAAGCAAGTGAGAGGCAATAGAGGCCGCAAACGAATTCTGGACCGACAGGCTATTAATGGAGATGGTGTCGGAGGACTTCGGAAAGACATTGAGCCCCCAGATCTAAAAGAACGGCTCTAGGCTCCTCCCGATCCTCGTCCTCCTCAGCCTTTCCTTCTGATCCTCGGTTAAGACGCTACAGATCTCTCTCAGGGCGATCTCGAACCACAGCTCCTTCTTCTCCAGTTGCCTCTCTACCTTGCCGCAGATATTACACCAGTCCTTAACCTCAACCCTGTCGGGATGGCTATAATCAACACTCTAGTCAATAGCTATCCTCACACCCCTGTTTTCTCCCCTAACCTCGACGACGAGCCTCCCATCCCTATCCGTGAACCAGTTGACATACTCGCTGAGCGGTGTCCTGTACTCCTCCAGCAACTCAAAGAATCTCTGCTTCACGTTCTTGGCGACCAACTCCCTGAGCATAGCGAGCTCCTCCTCAACAGCCTCCTCTATCCCTCCGTACCTCGTAAAGCCCTCCTCGCTCTCCATAACCTCCCTATAGCACCTCTCACAAACCTTAATTAACTCGCCAGAAATACGGTCCCTCACCGTATAAATTTCATTCTCGGAAAAAAGGCTCCCCGCACCTCTCACAAAAACCAAACTCCAAATCCCTCTTCACATCAACCACCCATACACAAAAATTTTAAAATACACCCAAATGAATAAGCGTTGCGCATGGGAGACGTCCTAATGAAAAGCCATAACCGATGACGTCGCCTAAAATTTAATGGCGAGTAGAATATCAGCTGTAAGTTAAGGACGTTGCTAAAGAGGTGGGAAGATGAAAGTATTCGTTTATGTAGTGGCTGCCTCAAAAGACCCCAATAACGTGGAATGTGTTGTCCCATTTGAAGTAAATGATGATCTAATCTTTTTTGAACCTTGTAAAAAACGCTTGAGAGAAAACTTTTACGAATGGTATTTGAAAAGTTCCCCTAATGGAGAGAAAGATGTGTCTTCTGAGGATTTGTATGTCATAGGTTTAAATGGAAGCAATTTGAGGAAAGAGAGAAAAATCATCTGGGTTGGTAAGATTCTAAAAATCTTAACTTTTGAAAAAGCATATCATATCTGCTCATCGGACAAACGATTTAAAGATATGATGCAACGGCAAGATTCCCCATTACATTTAGAGCCTATATATGACAGCGGGAAAACTTTTTTATTGGATATAAATTGCGCTCCACGGAGCATGAAAAGAATGATGAATGGATTTTAGATGTTATCAAAAAGAGAAATTACCCGAACGTTGAAATAGATTTAAAAAATAAGACTATAATTTTGAGAGATCCTTCTGAGCGTAAAGAGATATTTCTTAGAGATTGTTGCTTTCTTTGTGAAAATATATTCTTTGCTAAAGGGAAAGGAATAGACATAGACAAAGAAATACTCAACATATTTAAAAAGGCTCAACCAAACAAAAGTGGCATAGATAATTATGCCATCTTTGGATTAAGGAAAGACGGTAGTGCGGATGGTTTAAGAGGAAATTATAAGAAGATCAATGGAAAATTGGCGAAGAAGATGATAGTAACTGTAACCAAAAAAGCAATAAAAATTGGACATACAAGAAGATCATAAAAAGAAGATACATTTTATCGAGATAAATGCCGATGAATTAGATGAATCATGAGTCTGATGAACATCGCCTAACAGGAGGACATACGCGGGGGCTTACGCCCTACCCTTCTGGACATTGCTCACTAAGGTCGCAACGAGACTAACGATTACTGGAATGTTGCAACCCGCTTAAGGCCGATGATCGATGACCCTTATATAGTGAGGCGCAAAACCAGCATAATCGAAGGATGGAGGTGAGAGAAGGCAGAAACGGGTTGTAAAGAGGATAAAGGATCGAAAAACCCATCGGCAGTTACAACAAAATCAACGACTATCAAAAAGTATTGCAACTCCAGAACAAGTAAACTTTAGTCTCCGCCAAAACTGCCAAGCGGCATAGGACCTTACGATCACCTCGAGACTCTGAATCTCAATCCACCTCTTGAACTCCTCCTTACTTGGGCATGCCCTTCTCGTTGACATGAGCCTCTTATATTGTCCAGTCGCAGTCAATGCATCCTTAACCCGGCGCATCTCCTCACATTCAGATCCTTTAGCCTCTCAAAATTATACTGGACACTCATCAAGAGATATCTTTTAAATCCGAGATCCTCCAAGACTCTCAGCGTCTCCTTGACTCTTTCTGGAGGTCTCCTCTCAGCGATCCTGATCATTCCTGCTTTCTCGAAGAACGGATTATACAGAGCCATAACCGCCATCGTCTCTATGTATTTTCGGCCTACAAGCGGAAGGGTCTCCCTTACCAGCCGGGAGCCCAAGCCTACGCTCCTATATTTCGGGTGGACTATCACGCGGCTAATCGTCGTCCAATCCCTATTTAACTCTTCAATGCTAACCCGCCTGCCAACAGCCTTCTTTCTTCCGAAGATATTCGGCGGAGGACAACTGTACAGAATTACGCCTACGCATTCTCCATCCGCCTTCTTCAAAGTGAATATCTTAATTGGAATTGGACGCGTCTCCGGATTTCTGTAATGAAACTCCGCTAGGCACTTGTAATCTTCGATCGTTCCTTCTTCAATGCGGAGATTACGCGTTACTCTACAGAATTTATTCAGCCCATTCGGATAGTACTTGATGCATATGCGTTCTCCCCAGCCCTTATGGACATGAACACTAGGCGCTAGATCCTCCAATAGATCTGTATGCGTTGTGGCCGCTAAAACAGCCTTCCCCAATCTTCTCGCCTGCTTCTGAACGTTAAATGTGACTATCTTTGCTGTCTCCCTGTCTAGGGCCGAGCATAACTTATCCATTATCCAGAATTGCGCATTGCTCTCCATGAGCTTTGCAAGTCTATAATGGTATTTCTGACCATCGCTAAGCTGAGTACATCTTCGTTAAGATTCCAAAGAGCTTGATTGAGGAGGTTGATAGGGTTATTAGTAAGCATTGATATCACTCTAGAACAGAGTTCATTAAGGATGCTATTAGGAGCCTATTGAGGGAGTATGGCGTATATAGGTCTGAGGAATGAACTGGCATGGAGACAAGGCTTCTCGTTAAGGATGATCTTAAGAGGCAACTCTTAGAGTTAATTGAGGAACTGGAGGAGCCATTCAACATCGAATTTATAATGAGGAATTGTTTGAGGCCCATCTCCAGAATGGAGATATACGATATATTATGCGAGTTGGTTGATGAGGGAAAGATAGTAAGGGTCGACGGCGAATATTACATGCCAGTTAAGACTCTGATTGGGAGATGGCTAAAGGGTAAGATCAGAAGGGTAAGAGATGAAGTGATCCTCGACGGATTAGAACTCCCAAAAAGCCTAGTAGAGGATGTTAGGGAATTCGTAAGGAGCAGGGCTGAGCTCGGCCATGTATACGAGACTAAATTCATCCGCGATGCGATCAGAAGGAAACTTAAGAGCCTACGTGAGATTTAAAAATCAAGTATATCCGTCTGCGAGTATGCGCGGTAAAGAATAAAGCTTAGGGTTCCATTAGTGTAATTTATGTTTTCAGCCCTCGGAATGACGGGGACTGGAAGCGAGATCCTGCCATAATATCTGATCGCCTCACGCTGAGCTGAGATTATAACCTCCCATTCATGAACCGTCAATTCTATATCGGCCAATCTGACTCCAGGCATGAAGGCGTAGACTCTGACGATCTCATCCTCAACTATGACGTCGACAAGCGGAGTTCTCGTCCACGGAGTCACAATAGGCCTTCTAGCAGGCCTTGGCCTCCTGGCCTTAGGCTTCACGCCGAAGGCCTTAACCGCGAACATTCCAAATAAGAAGCCTCCTATGTGAGCCCAGAATGCAACCGTTGAGGGAACTCCCAGTAGGGAGACGAATCCCATCATGAGCTGATACAGGAACCAGAATCCGAGGTAGAAGAAAGCTGGGACGCTGATAACAGTTACAAAGTAGAATAGGAAGACGAGAGTTCTTATTCTAGCCCCCGGAAACAGCAGCATATACGCTCCTAGAACAGCTGAGATCGCCCCTGAAGCCCCGACGCATGGTACATGAAGACCTAAAATGACATATGGGATCGGATTGAAGATTATTGAGAGCAACGCCGATAGTATGTGCATGATTGAAGCGAATACTCCGCCAGCAAGATAGAACATTAGATATCTGCCATGTCCAAAGGCATCCTCAACGTTATCCCCGAAGATCCATAGATAAAGCATGTTGCCAGCCAAGTGCATGATATTCGCATGCAGAAACATGCTCGTCAGTAACGTCCATAACCTGTCACCACCAAGTATCAGAGATGGAATAACCCCGAAGAGCCTAATGCCAGCGTTTATACCTCCGTCCAAGAGAAAGAAAAAGAAGAGCGCTACATTTATGATTATCAATGCATAATTGATTATCGGCTTCCTCGAAGGCCTATTCTCATCATGAATTGGGATCATTCACAAATCATCACCGTCTCAGCGCTAAAGTAACCCAAAATACTCATCACCCACCATATATAATAAATGCACATTTACGGATCATAACAATTAATCTTATATATTTTGAATCTTTCAACAGGCCAGTTCTTTACTTTTATACAAGGCCTCTTCTCATGTTGAGCCTTTTAACTTCCTTTTTGGCTCTGCCCGTTTTTTACCTAATCGACGCATAAGCCTTGCTCATCCAGTCTATTGCACATTTTGAGCCAGAATTATTAGGAAAGTTAATAAAATGAAAAGAATATTGATTAGCATTCCCGACGATGCCTTGAAATAATCGAAAAAGACTTAAAGGTTTATGGAAGAGATTCAGAGATAAGAAATATTGTTTTGGCTTATTTGTCTGAGAAAAGCTACTTGAAAAAGAATGGATGAAAATGAAAAATGAATGTAAAAATGATTAAGATTAAGGCTAAGAAAGCTTTTACTCCAACTAAAATTCCTGGAGCATCTTTTGTTATAAATCAATATGTTGGATGTCAACATGCTTGCCTTTATTGTTACGCAAAGTTCATGTGTAAATGGTATAACTACGGGAAATGGGGAAGCTGGATTGTTGTTAAGGAAAATTTACCAGAGCTTGTTAAAAATGAAAATGTGAAAGGAGAAGTTTACATGTCAAGCGTTAGCGATCCTTATCAACCAATAGAAAAAGAAATCGAATTGACCAGAAGGGTTTTAGAAAACATGAACAAGAAAACGAAACTGGAAATTTTAACAAAATCTGATTTGGTCTTGAGGGATATGGATGTTTTTAAAGAGTTTAGAGATATAGGGGTTGGTTTAACAATCAATAGTTTTAATGGTAAGATTAAAAAGGAAATAGAGCCATTTTCTCTCAGCAATGAAAAGAGAGAATTCATGCCTTGAAAGAGCTTTATGAAAATGGCATTAAAAATTATGCGTTTATTTCACCGATAATTCCAAATTTAATTGATGTGGGAGAATTAATTAAGGAGACGAAAGGCTTTGTAAATTTTTACTGGTTCGAGTTTTTGAATTTAAGGGCAAGCGGTAGAGAATTTAGAGAATGGTTGAGAGAAAATTATGCGGAAAGCTATGAAATACTTACACGCAAAATAAAACTTGAGAAATACGTAAAAAATGTGATGGAGATCATAAAAAATAGCAAAATTTGTGTAAAGGGCATCTGCGCTCATTATCCAAAACTTTTTTGGTGAGATGAAAGTGAAGAAGGAAAACCGTTCAAACTGTAGAGCAATCTGTTAAGATCAAAATTGATAATATAATCCCGCTCTTTAATTCTGAAGAAGAATCCCCGTATTGGATAAAATAACATGAATTATGCGATGGGTCATATAGTAACCGATGATAAGCTCTAGAGCGTCCTATTCGGAATGCGGATCTAACGCATTTATTTAATGAGCATCTTGAATAACCACTTAAATCCCAGAATCCTAATGGAGCTCATAATTATCTCTTTAACCGCATATCTTATGACGTCTACGCTTAGCCGATAATCCAAAACTCCCTCCTCGCTTTCGACATACCTATATCCTCTTATTATGACCGCTGGGATTCCCTCGTCTGTTTGGCCCATAAGCAGGGCTGAGGCACAGGCGATCTCATCGGCTACACAGTCTACACCGCCGAACTTCGGCTTGCCGTAAAGGTCTAGATCACCGAAGCCTTTACGTATGACCTCTATGCCAGAGGAGCCCCTCGCAAAATCCAAGGATCCAAGCGAGAACCACATCTCCGTGTCAGTTATGACGACTGCAACCTTCCTTCCAGTCAGCTCCTTGATTCTACGTCTAATCTCCCATGCATACTCATCCAGATTCTTAGGTGGGATGCTCATCACGCCCTCAGGATGATTCGAGGAGTCCAAGCCTGCATCACTGTAGATCTGCCCTCCCCTTCTAACGATGAGAGTGTATGGAGCCCTCTTTATAGCCTCGTAGGCCCCCTCAATATTCCTTGAGATCTTCTCCATTCTGATCATGCCCTTCTCAATCAGCTTTACGAATGGAAAGACGAAGAGAACCTCATCGCTATTATCTAGAATGGCCTGTATGAAACGTGGGTCTCCACCGGTCTTCTCCGCTATCCTAAGAGCCCTCCCTGACGGCTTAACCTCATCCAGTCGAATCAAGAATCCATACGCCTTCGAGATTACCTTGCTCGTTACAACGAGAACATCTCCATCCTCTATGCCGCCAGCTTCCTCAGAAGCAGCATCCACCAATAACCTCGCTAGGTCATCTCCGGGCTTAACCTCAGGAAGCCTCAAACCATACAATTCAATCTTCAAACCTCAACCCTCATTACATCCAATCACCCACTTCATACTAAAGAAGCTAATAGGCAAGCCACGTAATAACCACTCCGTTTCTACAGTTGATTCCACATCTGAATAGGCCGAATAACAGTTACAAATGAAAATTCCCTAGCAAACAACAACTTAAATACAAGCACTACAAAACTTTCAACAAACAATTTGTATATTAATTGAACGGTTGGTGACCGGTTTTGATTGGATACTCAAGCCTTGCATCCCTGCCATTCCTTAGGGAGTATAGGAGCCGAAGGATCTCAAGCTACGACAAGACAGGAGGGAACATGGACGCGTGGAGGATACAGCCCGGAGAGAGGAGGAGAATAACCGACATAACCGGTCCCGGATGCATAAAACACATATGGATGACTCTTGGGATTCCAAGGGAGGACTATACTAGGAGGATTGTCCTCCGCTTCTACTGGGATGACTGCGATGAGCCAAGCGTCGAATCTCCAATAGGAGACTTCTTCGGCCTCGGACATGGAATAAGAAAGAACTTCGTCTCGCTACCCCTCCAGATGAGCCCTCAGGACGGAAAGGGATTCAATTCATGGTGGCCCATGCCATTCAAGAGCTCAGCCATAATAGAGGTTGAGAATCAAGGCGATGAGGCATACACGCACTATTTCTACATAGACTACGAGGAGTATCCGTCAGTCGATCCAGTTAGGGATGCAGCCTACTTCCACGTTCAGTGGAGGAGGGAACCGGATACAAAAGGATGGGCATACATGGATGGATTGACCCTAGAGGAGGCTGAGAAGGATCCAAGATACCTCAATAGGGATGGAAGGGGAAACTATATAATCTTGGAGGCTGAGGGAAACGGGATCTACTGCGGAGCACACTTAGACATAGACTGCTTCCACAGAAACCCAAAAGACTGGTATGGAGAGGGCGACGACATGATCTTCATAGACGGAGAGAAGAAACCGTCAATACATGGAACTGGAACCGAGGACTGGGTGAACTGCGCATACAGCCCCCGACAGGAATACAACGCCCCATATCATGGTGTGATCCTATACTCAGGAACAAAGGACTGGCCATGGAGGGGGAAACAGACAATATACAGATACTACATTGAGGATCCCATCAGATTCTATAGGAGCATAAGGGTTACGATTGAACATGGACACGCAAACACATTCAGCAACGACTACTCAAGCACCGCATACTATTACCTTTCAGAGCCGAGGAGGGGAGGACATCCACTACCGCCAGTCGAGGACAGACTTCCAAGACCAAACGAGGAGGAATACAAACCAAAAAAGAGAACTAAGGATTAATCCATGAACAAAGCTCACGCTAATAAGCCCTCCCTCATTTTTCCATAACTGCTACCTCCGTATAGCAACGGTTGCAATTGAAAGAGCAGCCTAGATACTTGTTTACAGTAAACGGATCCGTGTGAGTCCATGGCCAACGTTTATCTATTAACGTAATTTTTGCATTTTATGGTGAAATGGTTTGACTAGAAGGAAGATTGTTCAGACAGAGCTTGAAATGAGGGAATATGAGGCCTTCCGGAGGGTAGTTGAGAAGAGGGTTAACGATAAAGCAGGGTTTACGTGAAGCTATCCAACAGTGGATTGCCACACAGATCCCCCTTAAAGAGGATCCCCTATTCAAGGTGAAGCCCGTCAAGACGGGAGTTGAAACAGACTCATCAAATCTTGACAGAGCCTTTTACACGGGAAGTTTTACACGTTTGATAGACGCTCCGAGATGAGGACTTCCAATCCATTCTTTTTAACCATCTCATATAAGCCGGTGGATCTTCAACCTCCCATTCCATCATCTCATATCTCATCCGATGAGTTTAATATTCCAGACCATCAGAAATATGCGGATCAAGTTATCACGGCCATGGTTAATAGATACAAGAAGCATCCGGCACTACTTGGCTGGTATCTTCACCATGGCTATACTAACGAGAATAACTATCCGGGAGGACCGAGCCTCCGCCATGGCTCCATTGGCTGGTATGATTATTCAGAGTTTGCAAAAAAGAGATTTAGGGAATGGCTCAGAAAAAGATACAACGATAATGTTTCATCTCTGCAAAAGGCATGGGGCGATCCTTCAGTAACATTTGAAAATGCTGAAACGCAACGGCCATTGCCCAAGATCACCGAGCTTGACGAAGCGATAGAATGGATAAATGGACCCGGAGATACAAGAAGACAATGGTATGACTGGCAACTATTTAGATTGGAGGAGAAAAAGCTTTCGATGGATCATTTTGCAAAGCTCTATAAAACTCTTGATCCAGACCACATCTTAATGATATCTGCGCAGCCTCCTCTATTTTCTGGCTTTCAAGGATACATAATGACGATGAATTATTACGATTTTGTCTTCTCCCCCTATATTGATATAGTTCTCTTTCATCCCGGAGTGACGGATGATCTATGGGAAAATCCAAAAAGAAAAACAATACCTTACAATTTTGTGAGGTACTATGAGACTCGTGGGAAGGCGGTATTTATGAAATGGGAGGGAGATCAAAGACTTACCCCCAGCAATTTAGAACCATTAAAGGGCTGCGCTGAGTTTGCCAGAAAGACTGGTACAGGAATAGCCCTATGGGAAGGCAACATAACTATAGAAAGCGGCGTCGGGATTCAACCCGAGTTTACTGACATACAAATAAAGACGGTTGCAGAGACCTATCATTCAATGCCGGAAGGAAGATTAAAAAAGAGCAGTTTTGCAATTATAGAACACCCAATACTCGGCGCTTTTGATTATAGAGCAGTAAGCGGAGAATCGACTACATTCCAATTTTACAAAGGAAGAGATGTGATTATGTTAGGAATACTGCTTAACTCCGCCGGATTGGAATATGATGTAATTTCAACCAACGAGATTCTGAAGAACCCGAATATTTTAGAGAATTATAAGGCAGTAGCCCTAATTAACATATACAGGATGAACGACAAACTATTGAAGGCTCTTCTCGACTTTCGAGACTCCGGCGGCGGCCTATTTATTGTTGGCAGAACAGGATTGTTTGATGAGTATGGAAATAAAAATATGACTTACCTGAAGAAACTTCTGAACGTAAGTGATGTACGCGAGGAAAAGAAATCCCTTTACTGATGGAGTTTCACTGCCGAGAAGGATCCATTACTAGATGGTGTAGAGGGCGAGAAGGTGGGAAATGGAGAGTCTCTGTATTATATTCCCACCTTCGATTATGAGAGGGAAGGATATAGGGTCTTAGGGCGATTGGATGATGACCCCGAGATCGCAACTGTTGGCTATAAGGGAAGGGTCGTCTTCTGGTTTCCCGAGATAGGAATAAAAGTAGATGAGCAGACCCTACAAAGATTCCTCAGAAACCTATTCGATTTATTCAATTTGATGCCGTAAAAATGAAGGTTATAGCATAGGACTGGATAGTGAAAAGATAGATTTAGAACTACAAACCTCTGCGTTTAGCTCACGCCAATTTCTTAAATTGACATATAAGTGCCAGTAGGAGAGGAGACCACTCATCAAGTTCATTTGAGAACCTTTAAGCACCTCTCATAATTTTCTATTACATCTCAGCCTTAGGAGTAAGCCGTGGAGAACCCGATTGTAGAAGAGGAAGATTTATTTAGTTAAACTCTCAGTTATACTTTGTGATACTTATGGTTAAACTTAAGTTGAAGGTAGGGCCTAAGGGTCAAATAGTGCTCCCAAAGATCGTTAGGGATAAGCTTGGAATTAAACCTCGTAGCTATGTGATAGCAGATCTCAGGGAGGACGGGCTTACTTTACAGAGGGGGCTGGACATTGAAGAGCTCTTAGATTGGTTAAAGAAGTCTAGGAAGCCGATAGCAAAACTCGTCTCCAAATTCAGTCTAGAGGATGAGGCTCTTGAAAATCTTCCTTGACTCCTCCTACCTGATATATCTAGGGTATTCTATGAGCGATGAGATCTTCAATTACGTAACGAACTTTCTGAGAGAATCAGTTGAACGCGGGGATCGCCTATTTGTAAACATGATCGTTGTAGATGAGGTTTTATGGATATTAACAAAGAA
>Ga0209410_1001115_pt1 | contig 13027 bp, 12 predicted proteins | sample Mar14436cmmetaG_FD_184135 | JGI IMG/M metagenome (GOLD analysis project Ga0209410, IMG submission 184135) | Marine hydrothermal vent microbial communities from Guaymas Basin, Gulf of California to study Microbial Dark Matter (Phase II) - Marker... ... | reverse complement strand
CCCTCATCTTCACCCCGGAGGCCACGGGCCCCCTGTCCCGTCCCTCCGGGATCCTCCGCCAGAGCTCACGGGCGAGATCATAGGGGACCACCTTGACCCCTTTCACCTCTATGGGTTCGAGGCTCAGAAGGCCTTGCTCCTTTTGCTCCTTGATCAACTGGTCAACCCACTCGGGCAGAAACCCCCCCTTTATGGTCACCGTCTTCACCCCTTCGATATAGCGGGGCATGGTGACAGGCTGGGGGTGTCCGACGTAATGGAGCCGACAGCGACCGAGCGGTTCAGGAAACTCCACCCATTCTTCGCCGCTTCCCGCCTCCACAAGCTGCACCCTGCCATCCAGGTACTGGGGCACCTCGCCGAGGTTCATGTAGAGGCTGTGATCCCATGCCGCCCCCCAGGTTGCCCGTTCCCCCAGATCGGCAAGGCCTATCACCCAGTAAAGGGAGATCTCCTCCACATGGTCGAGTCTGTCGGCGTAGTACTTGGCGATGAGGTTGTTGGTGCCGGGATCAGACCCCATCCCTGTGAGAATGGTTATGCCAGCGCGCTTGGCCGCCTCGTCGATCTCAGGGGTGAAGAGGAAATCGATGACCTCGTAATCGTCGCAGATGTCTAGATAATTGACCTTCGCCTCTATGGCTGCCCGGGCCACCCTGGGGCCCGTACGGAAGAAAGGACCCGCACAGTTGACCACCACGTCTACCCCCTCCATCGCCCGGAGGAGGCCTTGGTGATCGTTCACGTCCATCTCAAGAAGCTCCACCTTTTCGCTCGAGCGCAACTTCTCGTGAAGCCTCCCTCTGTCTGTGACGATGTCGCCGATTCTGACCTTCTCGACCGCCTCCTGACCGATCAGGGACCGCACGACCGCCTGCCCCACCATCCCGACTCCGCCCAGAACCAGCGCCTTCATTTATCCCTCCTCCTTGAATTCTCCGTATTTTTCGTTCACGTAGGCCAAAGCCTCGTCGATGGCCCTGGCAGCTTCCTCCAGATCTTTCTCCGTGTGCCTGTAGCAGATGTATCCGTGGTGGTAAGGGGCCAGGAAGACCCCTCGGCGAATGAGCTGGGTGTAAAAGTCGGTCCGTCGCTGCCTGAAGAGTCCCTCTCTGTCCCTCTTGAAGGTGATAAAGTACATGGGGGCGACACCGCTCAACTCCGCCCCCACGTTGTACTTAGAGATGATGCCCCGCAGCCTCTCGAGGAAGCGCCCTCCCTTCTCCCAGAGGTTCTGGATGACGTTCTCCCTTTCCATGATCTCGATGGTTTTCAACGCCGCTACGTAACCGTCGCTGTTCCCAAAGTAGGTGGAGGAGACGAAGACCTTGCCCTCGGCGATCACCTTCATGATTTCGGCCTTCCCCGTGACGGCGGCTATGGCATAGCCGTTGGCCATCCCTTTCCCCACCACCGCCAGATCAGGAACGACCCCGTAAAGCTCCTGGGCCCCTCCCAACCTGAGCCTGAAACAAGTGCGGATCTCGTCGAAGATGAGGACCGCACCGTACCTCGTGGCGAGCTCCCTTACCCCCTCGAGGAACCCGGGGGCTGGCTCCTGCATCTTCTCGTGCAAAGGGTGACCAAAGGGGGTCAAGGTTATCGCTGCCACATCGTCCCCGTGTTTTTTCATCAAGTCCTCGAGCTGATCCAGGTCGTTGTAGCGGAACTCGTAAACATCTTCGTAGAGCTTCTTCGGGATACCGCCCTTCACCTCCACACACCAGTCATGCCAGCCGTGGAAGCCACACCTGATGACCTTGATCCGATTGGTGTAGGCCCTTGCTATACGGACCGCAGCCGTCATGGCATCGGAGCCAGTCTTGGTGAAGATGCTCCTCTCGCAGCAGGGAATGATCTGCTGGAGCTTCTCTGCAAGCTGGGGCTGATAGGGTGGGGTGATGGAGAAGCAGAACCCCCTCTCCCTGATCATCTCGATGACGGCGTCATCGACCTCCTTCTCCCTGTAACCCAGGCTTATGGGTCCGTAGCCACACATCAGGTCGATGTACTCGTTCCCGTCTATGTCCCACACCCTGCCCCCCTTGCCCGCTTCGAGAAACACCGGGTACTCCCCCTCGACGAAGTTCCTCGGATGTCGGGCACCGACAACTCCACCGGGGATCACCTCTTTCGCCCGTTCGAAAAGCTCCATATTTTTGGTCAGGTCCAGCTTTCTCGCTTCCTTCAATTTCTCACCTCCTGAGTTGATGTTTTAACCTTCTTGCAGGTCTCTGGCCGCCTCCACGGCCTCGACGATCTTCTTGTAGCCAGTGCAGCGGCATATGTTGGAGGAGATGGCCCTTATGATCCTCTGGCGATCGGGTCGGGGCTCACGATCAAGGAGCGCTTTGGCCGTCAGGATCATCCCCGAGGTGCAGAACCCGCACTGGACCGCCCCCTTCTCGATGAAGGCCTTCTGCAGGGGATGAAGCCTCTCTCCCTCCTTCAGCCCCTCCACCGTCACCACCTCATGGCCCTCCACCTCGGGGGCGAGCACCAGACAGGAGCGTACCGGCCTGCCATCCAGGAGAACGGTACAGCTACCGCAGGCCCCAAGGCCACAGCCCTCCTTCGCCCCCGTGAGGTCAAGCCGATCCCTCAACACCTCAAGCAACGTCTCGTAGGGCTTCACCTCCAGGGATACCTCCTCGCCGTTTACCCGAAAGTTCACCCTCACCTTCTCCATCATCCCTCCTCCAGCACCCTCCTCATCACCCTCAAAGAGAGGACCTTGGCCATCCTCTTTATATAGGGAGGGGAAAGGATCGTATTGGGGATGGGGGACACCTCCGCTGAGGCCCTTTCTGCCGCCTCCTCAGGGTCCTGGACCGGTAGGGAAATGGGCTTGGGACCCACGGCCCCGAGGGCCAGCCTCCTCTCCCCGTTTCGGGCCGTAAAGGCGACCCCCAGGAGGGGATAATCTATTGCCCCCCGAACCCTCAGCTTCTCATAACCCCCTTTTGTCCTTCCTCTGGGGAGGAGGATCTCCACCAGGATCTCCCCCGGGGCAAGCCCCAGGGGCCTCTCCCCCCTTCCGGTATAAAGCTCCTCTAAGGGGAACTCCCTCTCCCCCTGTGGACCCACCGTCTTGAGCCTCGCCCCCAACGAGAGGAGGGCCGGGGCGTTGTCGCTCGCGTAGTTGGAGAGGCAGCGGGTGCCTCCCGTGGCGTTACAGCGCTCCCCTCCCATCTTCAGACAGAATCCCTTGGCCTTCCTCCAGAACTCAGACTGATTGTAGAAGAGGCAGCGGCTCTCCTGAAGGAGGTTTCCCCCGATGGTCCCCCGCATCTGGAGCGTCTCACAGGAGGTCGCCTCCAGGGACTCGAAGAGCGCCGGGTACTCCTCCCTTATCCGCTCCTCGGCCCTGAGGTCATATAGGGGCGTCAAGGGGCCTATCCTCACCCAGTCACCTTCCTCCCTCACCCCTCTTAGCTCCTCTATCCCCTTGAGGTCTATCAGGGCAAGGGGCTTTGCAAGCCGGAGCTTCATCCTGGGGATGAGGTCCGTCCCTCCGGCAAGAAAGGCCGCCCTCCCCTCGTAGTGGTGGAAGAGGGCCAGGGCCTCCTCCACACTCCTCGCCTTCCGGTATTCGGCCTGAGGGAGGATCATCTCCTTCCTCCTTTCCCCTTCTCGATCGCCTCAAGGACCCTGTCCGGCGTGGCGGGAAGCTCCTTGAGCGGCACCCCGAGGGCGTTATATAGCGCCGCGGCCACGGCGCTGTGGGCGTTCATCCGGATGGTGAGCCCCCCCTCCTTGGCGCCGAAGGGCCCTTCAGGGTCATGGGATCTCACGATGATCGGCTCTATCTGGGGCATATCGCAGGCCAGGGGAACCTTGTACTCCAGGAGATCCGGATTGAGCAAAAATCCCTCATGCCACCGACACTCCTCCATCACGGTGGCGACCCCTGCCTGAGCGACGGACCCCTCCATCTGCCCCTCCACGGCCATAGGGTTTATGGGGTTGCCGCAGTCATGGGCGGCCACAAATTGCTCTATCCTCACAAGGCCGGTCTCCTCGTCCACCCTAACCTCTGCCACCGAGGCCCCGAAGGAGAAGGTCCCCGCCATCTGGCCGTAGGGGTTTTTCACCCACTCCCGCTCGAAGTCTATCTTCGGCATGTAGGCACCGATGCCCATCACGGGCCTTCCCATGAAAAAGGCCTCCCTGACCACCCAGCGGAGGGGCATCTTCTTGGAGGGATCCTTCTTAGAGATTACCATCCGGTCCCTGAGCTCCAGCTCTTCGGCCGGTACCCCCAGCTTGTCCGAGGCTATGGCCAGGATCTGGCGCTTAGCGTCCTCGCAGGCAAGCCGCACCGCATTCCCCCCGACGAAGGCAGCAGCCTGGGAGTAGGCCCCGGGGTCGAGGTTGGTGACCTCGGTGTCGGCGTTAACGAGGTTTATGTCCTCCACCGGAATGCCGAGGATCTCAGAGGCGATCTGGACCATCATCGACTCGTTCCCCTGACCGTTGTCCACCACCCCGGTGACGATGGTCGCCTGACCGTCGTCATTCAGTTTCACGTAGCAGGAAGAACCGGATCGAAACCCCATGGGGAAGCCGCACATGATGGCCACACATCCCATACCGATCCCCTGCCCCCTGGGGAGCTTCCCCCGCTTCTCCTTCCAGGAGGAGCGCTCCGCTGCCCTCAGGACCGCCTCCTCGAAGCCCGAGCTTATGATCTTCGATCTGGTGGCGGTCTCCTCTCCAGCCCTAAGGCCGTTCTTGAGCCTCATCTCCACGGGGTCGATCCCCAGCTCCTCGGCTATCATGTCGAGCTGTACTTCGTTTCCCGCCAGGAAGGCACGGCCGTGGCAGCCGTACATCCCGCGGATCCCCTTGTTGGTGAAGACCCGGTAGCCGTCATAGCGGACGTTGGGGAACCGGTAGGTCTCCTCGTAGACGTAGTAGGGGATGGAGGTGGCAATGGGACCGGTGGAGCTGTAGGCCCCGCCGTCATAGATCACCTTGAACTCCTTGGCCACGATGGTCCCGTCCCGCTTTACCCCGGTCTTTATGGTCGCCACCATGTCGTGGACCTGACGGATGGAGGTGGCGTTCTCCTCGCGGGTTAAGACCAGCTTCACGGGCCTTTCCGTCTTGATGCTGAGCAGCGCCGCAGCGAAGTCCGCGGGCTGGACCTCGCTTCTTCCGCCGAAGGCCCCGCCGATGGCGATCCTTCTGACCCTGACGCGGTTCAAGGGAATCTTCAGCAGGTTCGAGAGCGCCTTGGCCCTCACATGGGGTCCCGCATTGGGCATCCAGAGGTCAAGATACCCGTTCTGGTAATGAACCACCACGGCATAGGGCTCCATCATGGCGTAGGCCTCCCCCGAGGCCCTGAAGGTATCCTCCCTCACTAAGTAGGCCTCGCGGAAGGCCCGATCCACATCGCCCACCTCGATGTGGACGTGGATGTTGATGTTCCTCGGGTACTCCTCGTGAATCAGGGGGGCACCCTCTCTCATTGCCTCCTCTGGGTCGAAAACTGCCGGGAGAGGCTCGTACTCCACCCTGATCAGTTCCAGGGCTTCAAGAGCCGTCTCCTCGTCGACCGCAGCCACTGCAGCCACGTCCTCCCCCACGTAGCGGACCTTGTCGGTGGGAAGCATGGCGTGATCCTGGGTGTATTTGAAGACCCCCCATTTCACTCCGTGGCCGTCAAAGCCCGTGACCACGGCTTTGACCCCCGGGAGCCTCTCAGCCCGGCTCGTATCTATGTGAAGGATCCGGGCATGGGGATAGGGGCTCCTCAGGACCTTGGCCACGAGCATCTTCGGGAGCTTGAGATCGGCGGTATAAAGAGCCTCCCCCGTCACCTTCCCCAGGGAGTCAGTCCTCGGTATGCTCTTCCCTACTATCCTGTACTCCTGCACCCCTGCTCTCCTGATGGTTTTTGTATACCGTATACATTTTTCCCCTTCGGGTCAATAGTTAATTCGTCGTCAAATGGCCGATTGACAAAGGGATTTTTTGTGCTATTCTTGAAGCGATGTCAAAATTTCTGCCCCTTCTTCTTCTCTTTCTCCTCTCATGTGGAGGGGGGAGGACTCTTCATGTCGTAGGGATCCTGCAATGGACTGAGGAGATAGAGGCCTATCGGGAGACCTACCGGGGGGTGCTGGATGGCTTAGAGGAGGGGGGATTCTCTGAGGGGAAGAACTTAAAGATCATCTACATCAATGCCGAACAGAAAAGAGAGCGGGCCCTGAAAGCGGTCCGCACTTTCTTGAGACAACGGGCAGATCTCATCATAGCCCTGGGGACGGGATCTGCACTGGCGGCCATGGAGAAGACGAGGAAGGTCCCCATCGTCTACTCGATCGTGGGAGATCCGGAGGCCACCGGGATAAAGGGGCCCAACGTGACGGGCACGAGCATGAAGGTCCCGGTTAAGGATCAGCTGAAGGAGGCATTGAAATTCGTCCCGCAGGTGAAGAGGATGGGGGTGCTCTATTGTCCGAAGATGCCCCAGGCGGTGGCCACGGCGAAGGAGGCCATGGAGGCGGCCAGGACCCTGGGTCTTCAGGCCGAGGAGATAGCCGTACCCGAAGAGGAGCTCTCCGCCCTGGAGATGAGGCTCTCGGGAAAGCTGCCCCATCTTGACCTGGTTTACATCCCCACTGATCCGATCCTTCACCGTCCCGAACTCTTCGAGAAGGTCTTAAGTATCTGCTCCTCCTATCAGGTCCCGGTGGTAGGGGTATCGGAGGACGTGGTGAAGAGAGGGGCGCTTCTGGCCTACCATTGCAGCTTCTACGAGATCGGAAGGCAGGCGGCGGCCCAGGCCGTCCTCATCCTCTCAGGGATGGAAGTGAAGAAGATACCGCCTGAAGGTCCTCACATAAGGTTGCTCTCCCTCAACCTCACCACGGCCAGGATCCTGGGCCTGCATATACCGAGACGGCTCATCCAGAGGGCGGATAACCTGTATCAGTGAGGAAGGGGGATGAGGCCCCTTTACAGCTTCAGGAACAAGATCCTGCTACTGGTCCTGCTGGCAGCGGCGATACCAGTGGCAGACCTGGTGATCCTCCATTACGGTTTCAGTAAGCGCCTCGAGAGGAGGATAAGCGAGGACTTCCTCAGGGTGCAGAGGGAAGAGCGCCGAAGGGTGGAGAAGACGGCCAGGAGGATCATGGAGGTCTTCGTCAGGCAGAAGGCGATGGACGTGGCGAACCGCCTTGACCTTTATCTCATGGAGAACAGGAAGGGGATCGAGGAGCTGCGGAAAGACCCCGCCTTCCGCCGCCTGGCCCTACAGCCCGTGGGAAAGGACGGCTATACCGCCGTAATAAACTCCTCGAAAGGGACGATATACTTTCACCCCTGGAGAAAAATAGAGGGAACCACCCTGACGGATCTCTCCGATCGCCTCCCTGCCCTCCGGGCCCTCTTCCTCGCCCAGAAGGAAGGCCATTATGTGGGAGGTTACTATCACTGGATAGACCCCGATGGAAGGATGAGGGAGAAGTACCTCTACTTTGCACCCCTTGAGGTGAGGACGGCGGATGGGGTGAAGATGAGCGTGGCTGCCACCGCCTATGTGGAGGAGTTCCTCACCCCCCTCAGGGCCTCCCAGGACGTGCTCCACATCTCCCCCTATCTCGCCGATCTCTTCCGCAGGGAGTTCAGGAATTTCCACCTCTGGAGCTACGGGATATTCTTCCCCCTCTTTGGCCTGGTCCTCCTCATCGCCCTCTCCATCGGGAACAGGATCAGCCGTTCGGTGACGAGGCTGAAGGAGGCCATGGATGAGGTGGTGGAGAAGGGGAAACTCGATACTCAGATCCCTACCCGCTCCTTCGACGAGATGGGCGTCCTCTTCAGGACCTTCAACATGATGGTCTCCGCCCTGCATCGATCCACCGTCACCATGAGGGAGTGGGAGAACACCTTCAATGCCGTCACCGATCCCATCGTCCTCATAGATAGGGAGTATCGGATCCTGCGCTGCAACAGGGCGGTGGAGTCTTTCGTGGGAAAGAGCCAGGAGAGGATCCAAGGGGATAAGTGTTACCGGATCCTCTGGGAAGAGGAGGAACCCTGTAAGGGATGTCCCCTCTTGGGTGGGGGAAGGATAATCGTCCCCTCCTTCGATGAGAGGACCTTCCGGGGAAGGGAGCTTTACGTCTCCCACTTCCCCACCTTCGATGAACGGGGGAGGGTGGAAGGGGTGGCCATCATCCTGAGGGACATCACTCCGCTCAAGGAGAGGGAGAGGACCTTAAAGGAGGAAAAGGAGAGGTTTCAGGCCCTGATCGAGCACTCCCCCCTTGCCATTGCCCTCGTGGGCAGGGACGGGCGTTACCTCTATCTTAACCCCAAGTTCACGGAGTTCTTCGGCTATACCCTGGAGGAGATACCCACAGGAAAGGAGTGGTTCGAGAAGGCCTTTCCCGATCCGGAGCTAAGGAAGAAGGTGATCAGGGCCTGGGTGGAGGACACAAAGGAGGCCGCCCCCCTGGATGAGAAGGTGAGGGTGTATCCTGTCCACTGCAAGGACGGCTCCGTCAAGGAGACGAGGTTCGTCACCCTTGTCCTTCCTGACGGCAGGTATCTGGTGATGTACGAGGACATAACGGAAAGGCAAAGGCTGGAGCGGGAGCTGCTTCAGGCCCAGAAGATGGAGGCGGTGGGAATACTGGCAGGGGGTATAGCCCACGACTTCAACAACCTGCTCACCACCATAAAGGGATTTGCCCAGATCCTGCTCCTTCAGATGAGGGAGGGGGACTTCGGGTACAGGGAACTGAAGCAGATAGAGAAGGCAGCCGACTGGGGTGCAGAGCTGAGCCGGCAGCTCCTCACCTTCAGCCGGAGGGTCCCCTCCGAGACGAAGGTGCTCGACCTGAACGAGCAGATAGAGCAGATATCCTACATCCTCTCCAGGACCCTGCCAAAGATGATAGAAGTGGAGCTAAAGCTCTCCCCCCATCTCTGGCCCATCCAGGCCGATCCGGCACGGATCGAGCAGGTGATAATGAACCTGGCGGTAAATGCCAGGGACGCCATGCCCGAGGGGGGGAAGCTGACGATAGAAACGAAAAACGTGACCATAGGCAGGGCTCAGCGAAGGAACCGTCCGGAGATCCCCCTGGGCAAATACGTGCTTCTTCGGGTATCTGATACGGGGTGCGGGATGACAGAAGAGGTGAGGAGGCGGATCTTCGAGCCCTTCTTCACCACCAAGGGGATGGGGCGGGGTACTGGCCTTGGCCTCTCCATAGTGTATGGGATCGTGAAGGATCACAAGGGTTACATAAACTGCAGGAGCGAGGTGGGGCGGGGGACGACCTTCGAGATCTTCTGGCCTGCCCTCCAGGAGGATACGAAAGGTGGAAAAACAGAAGACCGTCCTCGTGGTGGATGATGAGGAGACGATAAGGACGATAGTGGAGCAGGGGCTTTCCTTCTTCGGCTACCGGGTGCTCAAGGCCTCCTCCGGGGAAGAGGCCCTCAGGATTTACAGGGAAAGGGGAAAGGAAATAGACCTGGTGCTCCTTGACCTGATCATGCCCGGGATGAGCGGGGTGAGGTGTTTCGAGGAGCTGAGGGAAATGGACCCTGAGGTGAAGGTGATCGTGATGAGCGGTTACCCCATCGAGGAGGAAATGCTCAGGAGGGCCACCGGCTCGATAATGAAACCCTTTGGGGTGAAGGAGTTACTTGAGGTAATAAGGGAAACCCTGCCGTAACCTCACCGATTGAAGCACACCTCCACCGTCACAGGCCCTGCCTCAGTCTCGAAGGGAATGGCGATGGTGGGGCCCTTCCCGATGTGCTTTATCTCATGGGATGGGCCGGCCACCACTGTGGGGAGGGAGCCGTTGAGGGATATTCCCTTTTCGGAAAGCTCCCTCCTGGCATCCCCTGAGATGATGTTGGCCAGCTCACCCACCGCGTCCTTCACCTCGTCGTTTATCTCCTCCACCTCCTCGCCGAGCATGTTGGAGACCACCTTCTTTATGCACTCCTTGGAGAAGCTGATGGAGAGAGACCCTTCCACATCTCCTGTGATGCCTATTATCCCCGAGACGTCTCCAACGGCACTGGAGTTCTTCTTGACGTAGGGCTTGCCCGGACTGACCTTTAAGAAGGCCATAGTCTCGAGGACCTTCACCGTGGCGTTCAGGAACGGGTTTATGTACTGGACGTCCATCTCAAGCCTCCTTGAGCGCTTCGGCTATCCTTTCGGGTATCTCCTCCAAGGGGGCCACCTCGGCTGCAGCCCCCATCCTTATCGCCTCCTTGGGCATCCCGAAGACCACGCAGCTCTTCTCGTCCTGGGCGATGGTATGGGCGCCGGCCTCCTTCATCTCCAGGAGTCCCCTTGCCCCATCGGCCCCCATCCCGGTCATCAGGACCCCCACGGCGTTCGACCCCGCCGCCTTGGCCACGGAGCTGAAGAGCACGTCCACCGAGGGCTTCTGATGCCATACTAAGGGACCGTCCTTCACTGAGACGTGATAGCGGGCGCCACTCCTCCTCAGCACCATGTGGTATCCCCCAGGGGCTATTAAGGCCGTACCGGCGAGGACGGGGTCGCCGTCGGAGGCCTCCCGGACCTCTATCTGACAGAGGTCATTGAGCCTACGGGCGAGGGAAGAGGTGAAGCCCGGGGGCATGTGCTGGACGATCACCATCCCCGGAGAGCTCGGGGGCATCCTCTCAAGGACCACCCTCAGGGCCTCCGTCCCACCGGTGGAGGCCCCGAGAGCGACGATCTTCTGGGTGGTCTTGAAGGCCACCGTCCCCTTGGCCTTCACCGCAGAGGAATCACCCTTCCTGAAGAAGCGGACCTTGGAGGCGGCCCTCACCCTCTCGGCGAGCTGGACCGTTGCCTCCCCCACGCTCAGGGGACCTCCCGGTTTGGCCATCACGTCCACGGCCCCTGCCTCCAGGGCCTCCATGGCGAGTTCGCTCCCCTTGGGGGTGAGGGAGCTGAAGATGACCACGGGCATGGGATGGTACTGCATCAGCTTCCGCAGGAAGGTGATCCCGTCCATCCGGGGCATCTCCACGTCGAGGATCAGCACGTCGGGCTTCAGACGCACGATCTTGTCCCTGGCGATGTAGGGATCAGGAGCGGTTCCCACCACTTCGATGTCGGGCTCCCGGGAAAGGTCCTCCTTGACGATCTTGCGAACGATGGCGGAATCATCCACCAGCAGGACTCTGATCCTATCCACCTCTCCTGCCCGTCGCGTAGACCCTGAGGATCTCCCCGTCCACGTCGAACTCGCAGATGGGCTCAAGGCCTATTACCATCCCGTAGGCCTCCACCCCCTGATAGACCTGAGAGAGGCCGAGCTTCCATTTCCCCCTCTTGTCGAGGGCGCTCACCAGGTTTCCCCCCACCATGTTGGCCGCCTCCTTCAGGACATCAATGATCATCGGCGGGGAGACCTCTCCCTCGGCGAGGAAGTTTGCGGCCATCTGCTCGGCCAAGTTCGAGGAGAAGGAGAGGTATATGGCCGCCTTGGTGCCACTGCCCTCGATAGGGATCTCGGCCACGTATTCCCCTTCTCCCCTTGGGGAGCCTCCCTCCAGGTCCTCAGGTACGAGGTAGAACATCGTCTCCAGGACCTCGGAGGTGACCTCCTTAAGCTTCCTGACCAGTATCTCTTTCATATTCCTTCCCCATCACGCTCATGAGGATCTCCTTTATCTGCTCGGGGTTGAAGGGCTTCTTCACGTACCCCTTCGCCCCGAGCCTCTTCGCCTCCTCGATCACCTGCTCTCGGCCCTCGGTGCTCACCATGATCACCGGGATTCTCTTCCACAGATCCTCCTCGCTGAGCCTCCTGAGCATCTCTATCCCGTCCATCTCAGGCATGTGGATGTCCGAAAGGATCACGTCCACCCAGTTGGAGGAGAGCACCTCGAGGGCCTCCTTGCCGTTCCCTGCTTCGAGCAGCTCCCCCACGTCGAAGCCCGATATCTGGATCACCTTCTTTATCACCTGACGCATGGAGGGAGAGTCGTCCACGATCAATACGTTGAAGCTCATCGCCTCACCTCAGTTCAGTTTTATCATCTCAGCCGCCCGCTCCATCTCCGCAGGCAGCTCGCCCATCACCTCCAGGAGGTCCCTATCCCGGAGGTCGAACCTCCGCAGGACCTCGTCCTTCGCCCGGTAAAAGAGCCCATCGGCCCCGGTGCCGATCCCCATCTGCAGGCAGAGGAGATCGGCCAGATAGACCAGCGGAGTGATGGCATCACCCTCCGGCGCCAGCTCCGGGCGATGGTGCAGGGCTATGGCCCTTGTCATCTCTTCGGGGAAAGCCCACCGTTCGGCAATCTTTCCCCCGAGGGTGGCGTGGTCTATCCCCACCACCGCCTCCTCGGCCTCGAGAAAGGAGAACCCTTCCTCCACCTTCCTCCTTATCTCGTCGAAGGCCTCGGTGACGAAGTGGCTGAGGACCACCTTCCCTATGTCGTGAAGCAGGGCGGTGGTGAAGAGGAGCTGGCCCTCAGGCTTCCCCAGCTTGCGGGAGAGGAGCCTTGAAGCGATGGCGCAGGCCACGGAATGGCGCCAGAGCTCCCCCTGGGCCAGGTCATATCCCTCCTGCCTCTGGCGGAAGTAATGGGAGGATGCCATACCAACCACTACCTCCATGAAGTACTTCTGCCCCATGTAGACGAGGGCCTCCTTCACCGAGGAGATCTTCCTCCTCAATCCGAAGAAGGGAGAATTGCATATCCGGAGCACGTTGGCCGTTATCGCCTGATCGTACTGGACCACCTCGGCTATCTTTCCAAAAGAGACGTCCTCGTCCTGGACCATCTCCATCACCCTCAGGGCCACCTGAGGGAAAGGGGGGAGCTTCTCCACCGAGTTTATGATCTCCTGTACGTCCTTCATAGCTCCTTCACTCCATCTCCCGAGATCTTCACCGATACCTTCCCCGTCGAGAGCTCAAGCCTCATCGTCCTGTTCACACAGCCCCCGATGTCCTCCCCATCTATGAAGATCCTGTTCTGCCAGAGGACCTTCCTGAGGGCCACGTAGTTC
>Ga0209410_1001113_pt1 | contig 13035 bp, 11 predicted proteins | sample Mar14436cmmetaG_FD_184135 | JGI IMG/M metagenome (GOLD analysis project Ga0209410, IMG submission 184135) | Marine hydrothermal vent microbial communities from Guaymas Basin, Gulf of California to study Microbial Dark Matter (Phase II) - Marker... ... | reverse complement strand
TCCATCCTGATGGTGCATCGAACTCTAACTTCACATTGGTTATGGTGGATTGTCCCTCATTATGAACTGAAGCTATAGCTTCGCATTCTCCTCCTGCCGTGACCCTGACGTTCAGAGGCATCAACCTTAGAGTCAGCCTGTAAGCGCCTTTCACTTGTAGCTTTAATGTGATGCTGTCGCTTAGTTGCTTATCTTCCGTCTCGGCTACTATTGGAATCGTGTACTCGCCCGGTGTGATTCCCCTGCGGGTTGCGACGGTTACTGAAAGGCTTAATGATTCTCCTGCGGCAACCTCCACTTCTCGTGCGGAGAATGTTATGTCTAGGTCGGGCGACGTAACGTTCGTTGAGAAATATATGTGCTCATCCTTATCTCCTTTATTCGTCACTATTATGTCATAGGTTGCCGCGTCGCCCGCTTCAGTAGTTAGCGAAGGATATCTGCATATCAGCCTTATCTCCCTTTCGATTTCAATTGGTTCAACTGTGATTTCGAGTTCGATCTTCTCGCTAAAGCTTCCAGTGTTAGCCGTGAAGTTAAACGAGTAGTCGCCCTCTTCCGCACTTTCCGGGATCTCTACGTTTACTCGGATAGTGGCTGAACCTCCGCTTTTGAGTGCTAAACGGGCTATTTCTCCTTCCCCATGGAAGAAATGCGCCTTCCATCCTGTGGGAAGCCCCTCTAAAATTAGATTGAGGACAACCTCTTCCGTACCGGAGTTCTTAATCTCGACGTTGAAGTCTACGCTGGATCCGGCTTTCGCTATTCGAACGGGCGTTACAGTCCACAACTCCAAGTCATGATGTGATTGTTCGGGTGGCTCTACAGTGATCGTGAAGTTAAGCGATGAGCTAATTTTGTTGTTGGAGGTTGCTGTTAAGGTTAGATTATGGGTTCCAAGCGCATCCTTGGGGATTGCGACCTCGAGATTTAGAGATAGAGAGCCTCCACTCGGCAGGCTCACTTTTCTAACTTCGCTAATTTGATCGAGTATCTTCGCCGTCCAGCCCTCAGGTTTCATTACGAGCAGGTCTACTGTCATTGTCTTTTCGCCGATGTTACGCACTGTAAATGAAAATGTCAGTTTGTCTCCTGGGTTTGCCACCCGGCTCAAGATGGGGGAGGAAAGCCTTAAAGCATTGAGTAAAACGATATCTCCAAGACTTATTTTTCCGGTCCCATACATCCTTATAGGGATGCTTCTCGTTTCCTTTGTATATCCCTTCTTTGAAAAGCGGAGAATGTATTCTTTTCCGACTGTTAAATCGATAGCGAAGGAGCCGTCGGATGATGTGCTTGTGCTCTTAATATAGGCTTCATATCCTTCTTCGGATGAGTATACTTTGATCTCGGCATTTTTCAGTCCTTGACCATTTTCATCTACTACTCTGCCTGTAACTTTTACTTTAAGTGCTCCCTGCACGTAGATTGGAGATGCTACCGTGGAGGGAAGTGTTAAAACAATTATGAGAAAAGCGGATATTCTTGCTAATCGAACCATTCCACAGACTTTCTTCATCATTTTCTCCTCCTATCGAGTTTCACGCTTAGCGGATCTCTTGTCTCATGAAGAGCAGGTAGGAGGCGGCGAAGGAGGCGACGAGCACCACCACTATCACGGTGATTTCCGGCCAGGATTGGGATAGACACTCAAGCAGGCTCGGCGGGGCTGGCATGGGCTTCCCCGGCTCTATCATTACTAGGCCGCCGCTGCGGAAGGGGCTTCCAAGCACTGATCTTGCTACGTCGCGGTAACAGCATGTTGGAGAGAATCTTGTTATTGCTCTAAATACCTCGAAGTGCCTCTTCCATTCTATCTTATGCATGGTGATACCGCCGCCGAAGGGGGCTACGATGCTGGCGATCAAGCTTGCAATGCTGTATATTAGGTCGGTGCTGACGAGCCACGTTATTATGGAGGCGAGGAGAGATGATGTTGTATCCGGCATCATAACTGAGAAGAGCACGCTTACACCGAGCCACATCACCAAGTACAAGCTTGAGATTACCGTGAAGGTTAATAGCCTCGCTATCTCATCTCCCGTTGGAGCTACACCGGTCAATGTGATTACCGTCGTTAAGGCAAGCGCTATCGAGGTGAAGGCTGCAAATGTGAGTGCGCATGCTCCAGCTATGAGTTTCCCATTGATCACGGAGTCCCTGAATACGGGATGGGTTAGAAGCGTCATCAGCGAACCACTGTCTCTTTCCTGCGAGATCGCGGCGAACCCAATCGCTATTCCAAGAAGCGAGCCTACGATTGCTATTTTCTCAGTTATTCCCCACGTGAATACCGCTAGGAAGGCTGATTGGCCCGGTATAAGCATCATGCTACCTTCCTTAAAGTATTGTTGCACGCCCTCGTATGCTGAGCACAAGATTAGGATGGTTAGCACCGCGAAGATTATGATGAACCTTACGCTGGTGAGGTGATCAATCAACTCCTTTCTCGCTATCGTCCACATTCCAGCCACCTAAATCCACCCCCTTCCATAAACCTTCAGGAAGACCTCTTCTAGGCGCGGTTGAACGATATGCATCGTCAATATTAGTGATCCCGTTTCTGCTATTGCGGCTGCTAGCTTCTCTCTTAAGTCGTGATCTGCATGGATCATCAATCCATTTCCATCCCGATCTACGCTTCGAATTCCCGGAATATCCTCAATAGACTTCATCAATTTATCGTCAAGTTTGTTAAGCTCAAGTCTTATGCGGACGCCCTCCTCGGGAGCCAATCGCTTCACTAAGTTTTCAAATGTATCCACGGCGATTAATTTTCCATCCTTCATGATTCCGATTCGGCTGCATAGCTGCTCAACCTCTGGCAGAATATGAGAAGTCACGACGGCTGTCAGACCCTCCTCTCTGCATAGTCTTTTAATCAGCATCCTCACCTCTCTCGTGCCTTGCGGATCCAAGCCAGCCGTCGGCTCGTCTAGGAACACGATTTTCGGCTCGTTGATTAGGGCTTGGGCAATTCCAAGCCGCTGCCTCATCCCGCGAGAGAACTTTCCAACCTTGGTGTCTTTCCACCTGCTCAAGCCCACAACCTCTAAGAGACTGTCGATTCGCTTAGCCCTCTTCGACTTCGGTATGTCATTGAGTTGGGCGTAGAAGTCAAGGTTCTGCCTTGCCGTTAGATTATCATAGCAGGCGAAGCGATCATGCAGGTATCCGGTGACCGCTTTGACTTTGCGGGGTTCCCTAGTCACGTCGAATCCGGCGACTATGGCGTTTCCAGATGTGGGATCAATGAGGCCGGCAAGCATCATGATCGTAGTAGTCTTTCCCGCGCCATTTGGGCCTAGAAGGCCGAATATCTCCCCCTCTCGCACCTCGAGACTGAGGTTGTCAACAGCCGTGAATTCGCCGTACTTCTTAGTTAGATTATTCGCTTCGATTATTGTTGACACTGCTTGATCACCTCGCTACTTTGCAGGCGGCTTCCCTCGTTTTGTATGCTAGTATGGAGGCCGATACACCCACGATGACCGCTAGGACCATAGCTATGATTCCTAATTTCTCGAAGCTTGCTCCGCCGCTAGCCTCCTTTAGCCTCTGAATTTCCTCCTGTAGCCTCCGATTTTCATCTTTAAGCTCCATGTTCTTGAGGTTCAGCTCTGCCATACGTCCCGTTAAGACTTCAACCATATTCGTTTCGCTGCTTTTACCAATCCGGATAATGTGACTGATCTTCACGGTGTTCCCTTTATGGGTGATCTCGATATTTACTGGGTATGTTCCGAGTTTCTGATCTTCTGGAACCTGAAAACTCAAGGTCCAGTTGCCATTTGAATCAGTTGTTGTTTCTAAGCCGCTTATGCTGAAATCCTCGATGTTAACGATCACCTTTGCACCTTCAACGGGCTTACCGTCGAAGGTGATTGTCCCATATATTGTTACTCTTTCTCCTGGCATGTAGAAGCCTTTGTCGAACCTCACGGATGGACGGTAAAATTTATGCTGGGGCTGTGCTAGCGTGGATGCGGTGAATGTTGGCAGTACAAAGAGGGAGAGAGTCTTTAATGTCGCCGTAATATTCACGTTCTTTTTTCTCACCCTTCTCTGTCCTGATCGCGCTTTAAGCAAATGCGATTTCACTCCTACTAATTTAGTACGTAGTTATTATCTCAAATAGTTAGAAAAAAGTATATAAGTATTACTGTTCAATAGTAGCTACTGAAATGTCTAGTAATCATTCAAGATCAGAATATATGCCATCCGAATATCGCATCGGCGAAGAAAAATTAGAGAGCGTTCTCGGCCCTTTAGAGGCTCATGTAATGGAAACAATCTGGGAAATGAAGAGGCCTGTTTTCGTCAGGGAAGTGTATGAAAAACTCAGAAGGGAAAGAAAAATCGCCTATACAACCGTTATGTCAACTATGGATGCCCTTTTTAAGAAGGGCCTTCTAAATCGAAAGATCACAAGGGGTAGAGGCGGGCTACTTTATGTCTACTGGCCCAGGTTCAGCAAAGAAAAAGTAGAACGCTCAGTAGTTAAGCACGTCATCGATAGCTTGCTCAGGAACTTCGGAAACTCTGTAACTTCATATCTGATTGAGATCGCTGCCTCCGATAAGGAAAAAATTAAAGCTTTCAGGAAACTATTGGAGAGTATCGAGAAAGAGAAGAAGGATAAATAAAATGATAACTTGGCTTGATCCAATATCCGATTTGACTCAACCCTTCTTCCTCTATTCCATCACCTTCACAATTTTATTTGCATTGTTAACGTACATCATCCTTAGGATACTTAGGGTGCATAATCCCAGATTCAAGAGCTACTTATATATGATACCATTATTCATTCCACTAGTGATTTACGCAATATTTCCACCATTTTACCTTGTAGCTGAAATCTCCTTTTGTAGTTTCTCGTCCATTGTCGATATGCCTGCCCCGGCCAAAATTAAAAATGCCTCCCTTCCAGGGATGCTTTTCAGTGAAGTTTCTCCATTCAAGCCTGTTCATCTCGAAGTTTTTAAGACGCACATTTTTTCCTTAACGGGTCTACTCTGCCTTACGGGCTTAACAGTAGGCACAGCCCTCCCAGTTTTTCTTTACTTGTTTGGCAACAGAATAGTATGCTGGCTTCAGGGAATTGTAGAGCTCACACATGAGGAGAACCCTGAGCTTACAACGATGGTGAGTAGATTGGCTCAGAGAGCTGGGATACCCATTCCACGCATAGGAATCACTGAGGATCTCAGACCCAACGCATTCACTATAGGCTACGGAAAGAATGCGATGATAGTATTTTCACTTGGACTTCTGAAGGTGCTTGAGGACGCCGAACTTGAAGCCGTAATTTCCCATGAAATAGGTCACATCAAGAATCAAGACTTCCACTTTAACGCGCTGGTCTCAGCGTTGAAGGCTGTTTCATTCTTTAATCCTCTCGCCTATCTCTTAACGTCAGCTATTAAAAGAGAGAGGGAATTCCTCGCGGATAATACTGGAATGAAACTCATAGAGAAGCCTTGGATATTTGGACAGGCCTTAAAGAAGGTATGGGAAGCCTCTAATGGATCCTCAGGAGGCCTACTGAAACAATGGATCTCCAGCTTATTTATTGTCTCCGAACTCAAGCATCAAAGGAACCTTTTAGCCACGCATCCAACTCTAAAAAGCAGGATAAGCAACATTGCAGACAGCATATATCACAGAAGCACAGGCAGAGACGAAACATTAAGGGCGATCCTATCCTGCGCAATAATCATCATGATGGTAATAAGTGTCTGTGGATTATTGGCTTGGACACGTTATCCAATTACACTGACACGTATTCATACAAAAGAAATAAGTGTAGCATCCAATAAAGGAGGTTACAGACTAAAAATATCAGACATGCCTAGCATCACTCATATGAGGCAATTCGAATGTAGAACTTTTAATCCTGAAAAAGACGCTGAAGATAAATGTGAATTACCATTCACAGTAGAGCTAGGTAAGCAATCGAATACTCCACCTCTCTACTTCTACATTTTCATCGCATCTACTGGGTATCAACCGTCTCTTCTCTCCCGCCCCAGCCAAGTTTCAGGTTCCACCTATTCTTGGATTGTAACATCCACTGATATAGTGATGATGGCAATAATCCTCTTTCTTTCCTGCAATAATTACCTCAGAAATGCCATAAAGAAATTGTTGAAGACGAAATAAATTAGATAATCTTTAAGAAGATTCAATTCTGCCGGATGAAAGTCAGAGCGTCAAGTCCCCCGCCTTTCTAGATCCATGTTCTTCAGGGAGGCCTATGAAATGAAGCGTCGCCAGCAACATCCTTAATTATTGAGGCTTTCATCTCCGACAGTAAAAGCTGTTCAACTTAGAAGAACGGTTGTGAAGGCCATAAAGGCTCCCACTAGTTTAACTTCAGCTCTGAACGTTTAGAGAAAGTACGTCAAGGGAGAATTTAAAGGATAAAGAGTATCCCCGTCAAATAAAAGGAGACTGAGACTCTTCACTAAGGAGAGAGTTTAGCGTTGAAGAATACATCCCAGCCGATTATAAGAGAGAACAGCAGTGCTGGTATTAGAAGATTTTGGCGGTGTTAAGCCGCTGAAAAGATTAGGGAGATTCTCTTATTTCTGTTGGCATTCAACAGTCCAGCAATGAAACCGCAAAATTTTAAGTTAAAATCTACATCTCCGGGAGAAAGAATGTAATCCGCACATGTAATTTTTTGTTTGGAGGTGGCGGGCCCGGCGGGAATTGAACCCACGACCCCCGGGTTAAAAGCCCGGTGCTCTGTCCTGGCTGAGCTACGGGCCCAATTTACTCTCTTTGGAAAAGACAATTTAAGTGTTTTTATTTTTTATTTTTTGAGTTTGTTGGTGAATGCTGGGATGGTCGGTGTGAGTTTTCATTCGAGAAGCACGCATATACTGGAGATTGATGAGTCTCATGTGGTGGTCTTCGATGATTTCCGTAATGTTAGGCTTTATGATAGGGCTGATCTCGTTTTTGCTGATCCTCCTTTCGGAATAGACTTTAACGGTAACCTTCAGACGTATCATAGGAAGCCGGACGCCCTATCATACGTTGAAGTTTCAAGGGAGGAGTATCCTAGGTTTATACGTGACCTCCTTGAGTGGTCTTATAGTGCGCTTAAGGATTCGGGGAGCATGTGGCTGCTCTCAGGATGGAATAATCTACGAGTCGTTTTAGATGCGGTTGAGGATGTAGGCTTTATACAACTCAACCATTGCATATGGAAGTATCAATTCGGAGTCTTCACGAGGAGAAGATTCACAACTTCACATTATCATCTACTACTGCTCGTCAAGGATGAGAGGAACTACACGTTTAATAAGCCTGAGCATTACGCTGAGGACGTATGGTACATTAAGAGGCCATACCATCATGGGGAGAGGACAGCCGGGAATGAACTTCCAGATGAGCTCGTAGAGAAGTGCATAAGGACATCGTCGAATCAGGGAGACCTGATTGTCGATCCAGTCTTGGGCTCGGGAACAACCATGAGGGTATGCCTAAAACTGAATAGGAGATGCTTGGGCATAGAGATCAATCCTGAGCTTGAGAAGAGAATTAGAGAGAAGCTGCGGCTCAAATCTCCATCCAGCACTCATGGGGCATAAGTATCAAATATTTTATAGAGGAGACTGATGTTGGGGGACCTTGAGATAGCCAAGGAGATTCTTAGAGGGCGTGATTACTCCCTAGTTATGGTGCGGGATGGCAGAATGATCTATGCATCGAGATCTCATGGGATAGGCGGAATACTGCAGGCGATAGAAGAGCTGGATAATAGGATTAACGGGGCATCGGTGGCGGATAGGATCATAGGGAAGGCGGCGGCGCTTCTGCTCGCATACTCAAAAGTAAAAGATGCATATGCGATTGTAATAAGCAGGAATGGGCTTGAAACCTTAAGAAGTCATGGCATACCAGTCGATTATGAGAGTCTCGTCCCGAAGATACTCGATAGAAGTGGAAGGGAGATCTGCCCATTTGAGAAGATCGCATTGAAGATTGATTCGCCGAGATTGGGCTTTGAGGTTTTGAGGAGGAGATGGCGCAGCCTAATTGAGGAGAGTGGAGACCACTTCTAAACTACTGATCCCCGAAGAGTTCATCTAGAACCTCATCTGGATTGAAGGCCTCCCTAGACCTTATGGATGCCTCCTCAACATAGAATTGGATCGCATACTTCAATGCCTCCTCGCTTACTGGTATGAATTCCCCTTCGCTCCGGAAGTAATCCATGAGGGAGGCTGCACATGCGAATCGTATCGCCTTATCCTCAAGCCTCGCAGAGAACTTCACAACCCTATCTGGTATGCGCTCTAGTATAGCGGCTCTAGCCCTCCCAATCATATCGAAGACCGTCGGAGTTATCATCACCGGCTTAAATTTGAATCGTCCCTTCACTAGTGGATGTCCAGTCTCAATCGCATAGACGAGCGTAAGGTGATCCCTAATCTTCTTAGCATCCTTCTCGACATCTATGATTCCAAGGGAGAGCCTCATCTGGCTCTTAGTTATCTCTATGAAGCGCTCTTTCGTTAGGCGGTGAAGCCTACAGAGCATCCTATCCTCTATAGCATTGAAGTTTGGATCCTGAACCGTAACGTCATATCCTCTATCATGGACTGAAACGTTATAGTTGACTGAGAAGAACGAGGTGAACTTGTATGGGCCTATCACCTCATTTTTAGTCTCATATCTTATGACTCCCTGCTCCATCGCTATCTTCAAAGGCTCAACCATCCCCTTATACCTAAAGAAATCATTGAACTCAGGAACTATGAAGTTGAAGACCCTGCCGGCATAGGCCGCCCCTATCCTAATGAAGAAGGCAGGTGTCATTCCGCCGCAATACCTATTTCTACCTGGAAGCCCATGAGCCCCGATCCTAGCGCTCGGCTTCCCAAGGATCATATCCCTAGTCGAGAAGCTCTTTCCAGTCCCCGGATCCCCAAATAGAGCCAGCGACCAGCCGGTTCTCCTGCCCGTATCACCCCTCTCATGAACTATCTTAACGTTCGCCAATCCATACTGCTGGGTTATGCTGAGGAGACTATCAAAGTATAATACTTCTCCGAAACGCTCCCTAAGGTATGATGCGAGATACTCAATTCCGAACCTCCTGCCGAACCGCATCGTCTTCTCAAGTCTGCGCTTAAGCAAATCCTTAAGGTATCTGTCGAACTCTTCATCCATCTTCTGAATTCGCTTCTTCTCCTCGATCAGCGGGTCAGACGGCTTCTTCAAGGTCGGCTCCAATTCGCCTTCAACGCCAGCCTCTGGGATCCCCGCGGAGATGCGGATAGTCGGCCTCCTCGATCTACGCCTTAAGCCAAGCTCATCTTCTATGAGCGGGATAGTCTCTTCGAGGATCATCCACTCCCTATATCTGCCGTCATTATAGGAGTTTACTATCAGGTTCAGCCTCGTAAACTCTTTTAGGATATCCTCTAATCTCTCTGATTTCACCTCCCTTCTCAGCTCATTCAGGCTTGCTGTTCCATCATGCTTCAAAAGCGACTTCAGAACTGATATTGCATCCGAGCCGTAGATCGACTTTACCCTACTAATCGCCTCCTTCACACTCTCCGAGAAGCCGTTAAGGCTGAGCCTGCCATTCTGGAGCACATAGTATCTTCCCCTGAAGACAGCCCATTCCCTAGGCTTATACTTCCTCATGATCCTCACTAGAGCCTCATCGTCAATGGCGGCTCCCAGAACTATGCAGGCCTCATCCTCATCTTTTATCTGCCATCCACTTGAGAATCTCTTGAAGTATGGAAGGCCAAGCTCTCTCCCAATCTGGTATATCTTAAGTTTTGGGAATGCCCTTTTCAGGAGCATAGCCCTCTCAATGGACCTTTCATTCCTAGCCTTTCTCACCAAGCCTCATCCACCAGCATACATCCTTATGAGCCTATGAGCCTCATCTCCGTTTATCCATCCTTCCCTCTCAAGCTCAACGACGCCCTTAACTATGCTATTCGCGAAATCAGGGGAATCAAGAAGATTATTCGCCCTTCCAACCTCCAAGATTCTACTCTTAAACGATATGTTCGATGAGATTATATCCTTAACCTTAAGGAAGACCTCCCTGCTTAGATCCGGATATCTCTGATTGAGCAGAAGCCCAATCCTAGATTCCAAGCTGAATGAGAAGAAGGCCCTCTTGATCCTCTGAAGCAAACCCTTATAGCCCTTAGCTATCATCGGAGGATAAACCTCAACCCTAACCCTCCTAGATGACTCAAAGACGGACATATAAAATGGAATTCCAAAGAGGGAGGTCCCCTCAAACCTAAAGGGCAAGGCCCTCCTCTCTAAACTCTCCATCTCATCAGCCTTTATTTCCATAAGACCCCTTATATGAGATTCTATGGATGAAGATAGCTGATCTATCTGACTTATCAGTTCGCTCTTCTCAGAGAGCTCCCTCCTCCTAGCCTCCTCAAGAACCCTCAGCTTCTCAAGCTCCTTATTGATCGCTCCTTGATATTTTTCCTCGATCGCCCCTATCTTCCTCTGCATCTCCCTCCTAACATCATCTTCCATCCTCTTCAACTCGGACAATCTTTTCTTCAAGACTTGAACGTTATCCCTATACTTTGAGATTCTACTGTCTATTCTAGTCGTGCTTCTCCTCGGATATCTGCTCTTCTGTCTCCTTCTCGCCTCTAAAGCCCTACGCAATGACGAGCTAAGCGTCTCAATCCTATCTTCCAGTTTGCTCCTCTCCCTCTCCAGCCTATCAAGCCTTCTTCTAAAATCCCTCTCAACCCTACTCTTCTCACGCTCCATCTCCCTAGTTAAGCTCCTAACGCTCTTATCCACGAGCTTCCTAGTTTTAGAGATCCTCTCATCATACTCCTTTCGGATCTCATTTATCTCGATCGATATCTTCTCCTTGTGACGTTCACTCTCCAGATTTAAAACTTCAATGGCATAGTGTAGCGACTCAACCTCATCATTCAGCAGGTTCCACTCCTCGATTAGATGCTTCGATCTATCTTCAGCCTCCTCCATAGAAATGAGCATAGGAGCAAATGGCAAGTGTGACCTCTCATCAGCCTCGACCTCCTCGGCCTCACTAAGTATTGACGAGAAAGACCTAAGCAGAGACTCATCGAATACTATCCCCCTAAATGCGACTTTCCTAGAAGATTTAAACTTTCGAAAGGTCTGAATGTGCCTTTTTAATGTATCAATGAATGGCTTAGGCGATGATGAACTCTTACGTAGGGCCTCAGTGAACTTTAGGACATCTGGAGCCTCATGATGCCTTATATTCGACGAGATCATATCCAATCCATCCACCACAATGCATTTATTGTTCCATGGTACAATCCAGAATGGATAGTAAAGCCTCGCAATACACGATATCTTCTCCTCTCCAGATAGGAATCCGCCCTTCTTACGCTTCGCCTCCGAGAGAGATAGAATAGCCGCCCTCTCCATCTCAGATGTGCATGGATACTCCCTTCCAGCCTCCTCAGTCAAGTATGGAACCGTAAATATGGGATAGTCGACGCTCAACTTCTCTCACACTTCAACTGATCTTATCGAATGAACGGCGGAGACGCCTAGATCGATCAGACCATATAATATTCCCTAGACGGTCTTAAATTATGTTCGCCGCCCCTTTAGGCTTGAGAAGTATCTGTCGGCGGCCCTATAGCTCTCAAGGCTTCCAATATCAAACCAGACGCCAGTAAAGACATAGCCGTAGACAACTTCACGCTTATACAGCCACTCTATGAAGCACCCCATCTTGTCAGGATCGTTTCCCTCATCCAAGTATCTGAGGATGCCGTATACGCCGCTCCTCGTGTAGGCATAGCATGCAGTCGATATGAGCGTTGAATGGGGATTTGACGGCTTCTCCTGGAAATCGATGATCCTACCTTTATCGTCTATTTGAACAACCCCGTATAGACGCGCCTTATCCATATCTCCAACATCATACAATGCTATGGTATTCGCTTCCTTCTCTCTGAAATAACTGATGAAATCCGAGATCTTAAAGCTGAAGATGTTGTCTCCTCCAATGACGAGAAGATCATCATTGATCCCCTCACTTCGAATAAGATATCCAAGGGCCCCAACGCTTCCGAGCTTCTCCTCTTCACACTTGGAATCCTCAATGAATAGACTTATGACCTTCGAAGTGCATAAGCCATCAATGTACCTTCTAAATTGATCTTGAAATCTCATGTTCGTTGATATGTAGATCTCATCGATCTCAGATGCCTCCTCCAAGCTGCTCATTAGATAATCCAGCATAGGCCTGCCGGCGATTGGAAGGAGATGCTTAGGCCTATTCCTAGTTAGAGGCCACATGCGCTTGGCATATCCACCTGCAAGAACCACAGCCTTCATCTGAAACTCAAAAAAATAATGCCACGAAACGGCTCATAAGTCTTTCTTGAGAAAATAAAATATGGAAGTGCAGTTCGCTGAGCATTCAGTGTTTACTTCTCTGATTTCCCCTCGGACTTCTCCTCTTCTTCAGCTTTCTCTTCCTTCTTCTCTTCGGTCTTTTCCTCAGCTGACTCCTCCTCGAGCTCCTTCTCTATCTCCTCAATGGGCTTCGGCGGCGGGGTAGTCGCCATTGTCCAACCGATCCACGCTCCAATCCCAAGGATCGCCCCGACAGCTATGAACGCCGTGATCTCCAAGACTAAAACCCTGATCCAAAATGGCTTTACTAGAAATACAAGCCAGAAGTAGACGATTATTCCGATTATGCACCCCACGAGAATGGCGGCGCCTATCGCCTGATCTTTACTCGGCAATCACCATCACCACAACGAACCAAAAATATTATGATACAATTTATAAGTTTTTCTTAAACGCTCACTGCCCGTTTGGCATTTTTCATCAATTAAAATTCGATTGTAGGCTTGACGTGGCGAAGATCGCCAAGATATTTCTTTAGGAGGTGATCCGGCCGCAGGTTCCCCTACGGCCACCTTGTTACGACTTCTCCCTCCTTGCGGAGCTCGGGTTCGACACGGCCCAACGGACCGAGCCTCACCCGAGCCC
>Ga0209410_1001111_pt1 | contig 13042 bp, 8 predicted proteins | sample Mar14436cmmetaG_FD_184135 | JGI IMG/M metagenome (GOLD analysis project Ga0209410, IMG submission 184135) | Marine hydrothermal vent microbial communities from Guaymas Basin, Gulf of California to study Microbial Dark Matter (Phase II) - Marker... ... | reverse complement strand
ACCATGAGCATCGCTAAGAAATTAGCTAGAAATCTAAAGAAGTATATGCTACTATACACGATAATCACAGCCTTAGCTGCCGTGATAGTAGGATCCTCAATCCCGTTAATCGCTAAATTTCCCCCGAAAACTTTTAAGAGCATTGTGATGTTGCTTGCAGCTACCACTATATTCCCGTCTATGATTCTTCTGCGGGGAGAAAAACTTGGTTCCGCTTTGAAGCGGATCAGATACGTTTTAATAGTAATCTTATATGCTTATGCACTCTCGCCCGTGCTTGCTTATTTCGCTTCGGCTACAATATCAAACCCGGACATAAGAATAGGCTTTTTAGCGGCCAATACGGTTCCAGCTTCGGCGGCGTCTATAGGTTATGTTATGCTGGCTGAGGGGGACCTGGAGCTAGCTACAGCGTGCATTTTCATACTGGTTGCTTTAGGTACTGTACTGATTCCTACTTATCTTTGCATTTATGCTTCCATGATGACTGTGAGCGTACCTATCTCAGAAATTGTGAAGCCAGTTATAGCAGTTCTAGTCATTCCGCTGATTATAGGCCAGCTGGCGCGTAGATACATTATTAAAAAGAAAGGTGTATCGTTTATTGAGTCAGAACTTAAACCTTATCTCTCAGCCTCTACAGTGTTAGTGATGCTTCTCCTAATCTTTATCCTCATTTCTAGGAAGGCTATGTTAATTCTGAAAGAGCCTTATACTACTCTAGGGATCTTAGCAACTTATTCCCTTATAGTTTTCACCATAATAATGGTAGGTCTAGCTGTAAGTAAGCTATTAAAAATCGGCTATAAAGCTCATCAAGCGATAATGTTTCTCTCAATAACAAAGAATGAGAGTGTTGCAGCAGCTGTGGCTACTTGTGGGTTTGGGCCTACAGCAGCGTTAGCGCCAGCTCTAATTCCATCTATTCAACCGGTGCTAGCTATAGCATATCTCCATGCAGAGAAGCTAGTCAAGAGGATCTGTCGCCAAGCCTAGGCTAAAATGTTAGTTCACTATTTGAACGAGAGCATGCTATATGGCGAGAAGCACTCTCAAAGAGCTAGAAAAAAGGTTATAGTAATATTCTTGGAAATTTAAGGGTAAAACGCAGGAGCGATATTGTATGATGCCCAAAATGAATGCAAAGCTATCATCAGGTAGCTATGCCATAGAGGTGAAAAATCTCGTCAAATTTTACGGCGACTTTCAAGCAGTTAGAGGGATTAGTTTTAAAGTCGCTTGGGGAGAAGTATTTGGCTTTCTAGGACCTAATGGGGCGGGAAAAACGACTACGGTTAAAATGCTTTGCGGGCTAGCTAAAATTGACGGGGGAAATGCTCGAGTGGCCGGCTATGAGCTTCCTCGCGAGCTTAAGAAGGCTAAAGGAGTCATCGGGGTAGTGCCCGACATCTCTAATCTATATGCTGAGCTATCTTGCATTGATAATCTCGTCTTTGCAGCTAGAATGTATGGAATAAATAAGAAGGAAAGTAAGAAAAGAGCCTATGAATTGCTGGAATTTTTCGGATTAAAAGAGAAGGCTAAAGCCAAGTTTAAAGCCCTTTCAAAGGGCTTAAAGAGAAAATTAACACTTGCCGCAGCTTTGGTTCATAATCCTAAAATACTCTTCTTAGATGAGCCCACCTTAGGCTTAGACGTCAAGAGCAAAAGAAGTGTTTGGAGATTGATAAGAAAATTAAACTCTAATGGCTTAACAGTGTTTTTAACGACGCACAATATCAGTGAGGCTTTCGAGCTCTGCCATCGAATAGCGATTATTGATAAGGGTCTCATAGTAGCAAGAGGCTCCCCCGCCGAACTTAGAAAGCAGTTTGCAGCTAGCGAAGCGGTCGAGGTATCGTTCGCCCCATCACCGCCCATTCAAGCGATATCTGGGCTGCCCGGGATTTCTCACGCGCATCGCTCCGGGGAATCCATCATCATAGTAGCTAGCGATATAGCTTTAGCGGTTGAAAGCCTGGCTAGGTTTGCCAGGGAAAGGGGTTTAAAGCTTAATTATATTGCTTCAAAAGGAGTTGAAGCAGAAGAAGTTTTTCTAAAAATACTTGGTGAGAGCGTTGCTGAGCGAGCTTAAACGTGCTCTCTGCATAGCAGAGAAGGATTTAAAAGAGTATTATCTAAAACCTCCTACAATAAGCTGGGGGCTTGTTTTTCCCTTTACTTTCGCTTTAGCTTTTACTTTAAGGGGTAGAAGCGGTCCTTGGCTTGCTCCAAGTTTGATAACTTTGTCTCTTTTCTTCGGGTCAACTTCGATGTCGGCTGCGTCTATAGTTTTTGAAAGAAGAATGGGATCTTTCGAGAGACTTTTACTATATCCCATTAGCTACACGGGCATAGTTTTTGGAAAGGTTCTTAGCAGCTTTTTCTTCGGTTTACTTTCATCGAGTGCTACGTTCGCCATAATATGGATGATGTTTTTAATTAAGCCGTGTTATCCCTTGTTGCTTGTAGTAAGCATTATAGGGGCAACTTTTCAGTTCTCAGCTTTAGGTGTGCTACTTTCCTTTGCTGTAAAGGATCCTTCACAGGCTATGACCGTTTTTAACTCAGTTAGACTTCCAATGATGTTTTTGTGTGGACTAATAATACCTTTTAGTCGGCTACCTCCGTGGTTACGGTATGTCTCATTATTGCTACCTCCTACATATGCTACAGAGTCTATAAAGTACGCGTTTGCAGGTTCCTACGAGTTACTGCCGCCTACAATCGCTATAGTTTCAACCTATATCTCATTTGTAATAATACTTTATGTTACGGCGTACTTTATAAAGAGAAGTATTCCTTGAAAAATATTTTTAAAGAATTTTTATGCCACTTAAATTGGTAAATAGTGAATTAATAGCTTAAAATGAATGTATTGAATGTAGCGCTATTTTTCTCTTCCGCATTTTTGACTGTTCGGGTATGGGCTGATTTATGAAAAGCCTCGGTTTTCTGAGGAAGGCTTCTACTTCTACCCAGTTGAACTCGCTTAAGTTTCTGTCATACTCGCCTCGTAGAACGCGTTCCCAGACGTCCTTGTTGAGTATGCAGCCTGGGTCGTCGCCTAGGACATCAAGCGTGTAGTGGTAGGCTCTTGCGCGGCATCCGCCACATATGTTTCTGTAGGGACAAGTGCGGCAGTTGCCCGTGAAGTTTTCCCTGTTGCGGAGTAGGTTGAATAGCTTGCTGTGGCTCCATATGTAGCTGAAATCTTTTGTTCTTATGTTGCCGACAGGTATGGGTAAAAATACGCAGGGCACAACGGTGCCGTCCGGCTGTATGCCTGCGTAGATCCTTCCTGCTCCGCAGCCTCCTATGAACTCGGCTAAAACGCGTACGGTGTCGTTTTCACCGATGTAGAAGTGGGCTGGCGTTACCTCTTTCCCATGAGAAAGCTCAAGCGTAATGCGCGCGTATTCTGGGGCAGTTGAAAGAATAATGAGTTTGCGCCGCTTCATCTCTCTGTAGAGTATTTTCATGAATTCTTCGCGCTCCTCCGGTGTGAGGTCCCTACGCGCTATGTCTTTCGCTCTACCCGTTGGAATAAAGTTGAAGAAGATAACCCTATCTACGCCTATATTTTCGGCTAGGTCTAGTATGTCATCTATCTCGTAGAGCGTGTCTCTGCTCATAATTGTTGCCATGCCATTCGATACTCCGAGCTTAACTGCGTTTTCAAGAGATTTAACCGCCCTCTCCCACGCCCCAGGAACTCGGCGGAAGCTATCGTGTTTTTCGGGCTTTGCGGAGTCAATGCTTACCTCAACATATTTAAGCCCTGCCTCGACCGCCTTCTCCAGTTTTTCCTTATCAGCAAAGACCCAGCCATTAGTAGCTACTGAAGTGTGTATACCCCTATCCGCAAGCTCGCTGACTACGCGGAGAAAGTCTGGATGTAAAGTTGGTTCGCCGCCGCTTAAGGCTACAGCTGCAACGCCTGCTTTGTCAAGCTGGTCGATAACTTGTAGTTTTTCTTCTAGGCTTAACTCAGTAGGTAGGGGTGAGCTTGCTCTTTGATAGCAGTGGAGGCAGCGGAAGTTGCACATATTGGTGAAGTTCCATACTATTAGGAAGGGGGCTGCTAGTTTTTGGGGTACGGTTACGCCGTATCGGGCTATTCCTTCGAGTACTACCCATATGCCTCTTCGGATGTGTGGATCCTTGAGTAAGGCTCTTTTTACTTCTTCGGCGTCGCCATGCGCCAGCTTTATGCCTAAGTTGAGTAACTTGCCTAGAAGTGATGATAGAAATCTGAGAGTTATTGGGCAGCTTATGGTTTCTCCGGCGTATATGCTTAGTGCCCAGTATAGCGCTGGTAGCTCTCTTCCGTTTATATTATATTTTCTGAGAAGACTCTTTAGAAAAGCGTGTGAGATAGGGTTATCAAGAATAAGCTTAAACGAGAGAAGGGCTTTAGTTAACTCCCCTCCGTCAGATGGTTCATCTGACATGCAACTTCACCCTTATCTTACGTAATTGCAAGAGACAATAAATATTTTTAGTAACTGATATGTCAGTTTTTTCTGATATAAACGTTATAAGTAAGCTGAAACGTAGCTCTCAGTAAGCGGTGAAAGCGATAAAATTTGATAGCTCGGGGATCTGGTGTGCGTGTAGACCATTAGGTAAAATATTATGTATCACACTAAGTTGCGAAAACATACTAATATAGCACTTAGAGCTTTTTATTTATGTGAGTTTAATGAATGGAGAGAGCGAATTTATTGAACTTGTTGAGAAGATGCTGGTGAGATGGGATTATACTCATACGGATGGCAGGGTATATGCAGTATTACTTTTAAGCGAAAAACCTCTTACTATAGACGAGATTGCTAGTCGTATAGGTCTTAGCCGCTCGGCAGTTTCCGCGAGTCTTAGTAAACTGTCTAGGGACTATTTGGTAACATATACTAAAAGAGGTAAGACGAAAATTTTCAAAGCTTTGCCGAATTTTTTAATTCTTTTTATAAGGCAACCACATGAGCACCTTGAAAAGGAGGTTAAGCCTCTGCGTAAAATTGTTGAGAAGCTCTCGAGCAGAAACCAAAGTTTTCATTACATCCTCAAAGATTTAAAAAGACTTGAAGAACTTTTAGAGAAAATTCTTGAAGAAATAGCCGAGTTTTCTCGGCAACATGACATCCCTATAACGCCTATAATGACTGGCACCCACTAGGCTCTGCACGATGCGAGATTGTTTCCAGTAACGCAATAATTGCTGTTACAGTTTACCATTTATAGCCTTAGTTAAGATCGCTTTTTCAATTTCTAAAGGCGAAAGCAGTAACTGCTACAAGAATAATGAAGATAAACAATACCATTAGTGAAGTGTAGTTGTCGCACCCTTTCGCGCGCTTTTTTAGCATGTTTTTACTGATAGAAGAGTTTACGCAATGGTCTCGTTATGTTTCTGTGTTTTTCGGCTTAACTAGCTGAGCTATTTTTAGGGCCCATTTTTCCGCCTGGCTTAGGGTTTCTGGGTTTGGGCGTATTAGCCATCCCCTGAACATTGCTGCTGCATCCGGCTCCCGCGCTAGCCGCTTGGCTAGCTGTGGTAGGTAGTGTTTTTCTGCGTATAGTTTGCCGGGCTTGCCTGCCAGCTGTGCCATGCATACGATAAATACTGCTACTTTTTTGCTGGCGAGTTTTTCCTTGTTTTTCTCTATGTAGCTGGTTACTGTCTTCATTGCCCTTTCCTCGTATATTGGCGATCCTATGACTACTAGTTCTTTGTCCTCTATCTTTGCCTGGCTCGGCTTCGCCGCTTCCGCCTGTATTCCGTATCGGCCTAGGGTTTGGGCTATTGCTTGAACTATTTGAGCTGTTGCTCCTCTACTTCTCCTCGAGTCGTAGATGATTATGGCTTTTACTTGTTGCTCGCCGCTTGGCATTTAGCATCCCATTCTGGCTTATATTTCTATGATTCTCTTAATAAAGTGGCTGTACCATTTCTCGTATTCTATGGGGGTTACGATGTGTATTTCGAAGGGGGTTGACACGCCTATTTCCTTGGCTATTTGTATCCTTAGTTTTATTCTGCTTTTCGCGTCGGCTGCTAGCTTTGTTATTACTAGTACGTCTATGTCGCTGTCAGGCCTGGCTCTGTTTTCAGCGTAGCTTCCGAATATTAATACTTTGGCTTTTGGATCTAGTCGCCTAGCCACTTGCTTTATTCTTTCGGCGTAGCGGATCGGGTTTTCGCGGTATTTCCTCCATTCTCTGAGTGTTTCGAGCTGGAGGTCTACTAGTGTTTTTCGAGGCATTTTAGCACCCCTAAGGCTTTTTCGGCGAATTTCAGCATTCTCTCTGCTATCTCTTTGTCGTATTGTCGCGGGAGGTATCGGGATGTTATGTAGGCTTCCTCAAGAAGGTACAGCGTCTCCATGTTCTCTTGGAGGAGCTTCTCGACGCTCTCTTCTTTGTAGACTTTTATTACATCTTTTATTAGCCTTATTAGCGAGTGTGTTCGCGGGTAGTCTCCTATCTTCCTGAAGAGGAGGTACTTTAGGTAGAGCTGTAGGAACTGCTCGACGTGGAACAGGACTAGGTCGTAGTATCCTTTTTCGCAGTTTATCTTGGCTATGTCTAGAAAGGCTAGGGCCCTTCTTTTAAGGAAATTTCCGTAATTGTCAGCCATTTTTCTTCCTATACTGTATGTGTTAAAGAGCTTATTTTATTATGCGGTTTTTGCCGCATTTCTATAGATTCTCTGAATGAAATATTCTAAGAATATTTAGCCTGGGTTGATCCTTTTCCTGTCGTTGATTCGTGGTTTAGGATTGGTGGTGCGTTATTTGCTGTATTATTTCTGTTATTGTGCGTATTAATTGTTGTACTATGTTTTGTAGCGTCTTTATTATTTGCTGTATTATGTCCTGTGGCTTGCTTTGTGGTGTCTGCGGCTGCTGAGGCTTTCGTGCTTGTTCTTGGGGCTGGTAGGGGGTCCACCATTTCTGTATGTTTGAAGTGTCTACTCGTTGTGGCTTTGTGGGGGCTGTTCCGGGCTTTACGAGTGTTTGCTGGCCGGAGGTTACCGTTACTTGTTGGTTTTGTGCTTCGACGGTTACCTGGCCCTCTAGGACTGTTACTGTTGTTTCGTTGTTGCTTGTGTCTATTAGTAGTTCGGAGTTTATGGCTGTTATTGTGGCCGTGTCTGTTTTTATTTTTAATTCGGGTATTCCTGCGCCTATTTTCTTTATGTGGGCTTTCAGGTTGTTGGATATGTATAGTGTATTGCTGTCTAGGAGTTTGATGTGGCTTTCGCGCCACGCGGAGATGTCTATTTTGAGCATGTTTTGGCTGCCTTGCTCGCTTGTTTTTTTGATGTATATGGCTCCGTCGTTGAGGCCGAAGCCTCCGGTTGCGTGTATCTCGTCTCCCGTTTTGAGGGGGAAGGTTGTCACTCCCGCCTGCTTAAGCGGCACCTCCCTGGCCTCTGTGTAGCTTAACCTGGAGGGTGGAGCTAGCTTGGCGCTCATGTAGTAGGCGATTACGAAGGCTGATAGCCCGTCTCCGCTTTGGGTTCTCAGTATCCCCTGTGCCTGTGGCATGTCCAGGGCGTAGAGTACTGGTATGTCGTATTTCTCGGGCTTCACTATGTCCTGTATCTTGCCTATTGTTGTGGGGTCTAGGAAGGCTTTTGCCGTCAGCCATTCCCCTATTGTGCGGGCGGGCCTGCCATATGTTGCCTTGAAGAATAGGCTTGTCTTTACTATGTCTCTGAGGGCTGCCGCCGATTTTGTTGTTTTGCCGCTGTAGGTTAGCCCATACATGCTTATCCATAGTCCTGCTATGCGTGCTTCGATGTAGTCTCCGGTTTTGCCTGAGCTGTGCCTGCCGTACACCTTGGCTGCCCGGTCGTAGCGCAGGCCGACGTAGCTGGGGAGAGCCTGCGAGTATGATTGTACTAGGATTGGGAATAGGTCTGCGAAGGCTTCGTCATATGCCGTTTCGCGGTTGGGGCAGGGGTCGTATTCGCTGCTGTGTTCTCCGCCTAGGCTTGCACCGGAGTCATATAGCAAGTTCTCTTTTACTCTGTGGCCGAACTCGTGTAGAAGATTTCCGAGAAAGTCGTATTCTATTGAGATGCCTCTTTGGGAGTATGCCTTATCTGCGGGCATGCTCATGCCTATGGCATTTCGCGATGGCATGTATTGGCCTGGGCATGGCCTGTCTCCGCACATTCCGCAGTCTACTCCGTAGATGATGCTCGTGCTGGCTATTTTCTGAGCTGTTGAGGGGTTTACTCCCGCGGCGACAAGGAAACTTTCGACTTCGCTTCGTACTAGCTGTTCCCATGTTTCGAGGCTTCTGAGGACTATGATTATGTTTTGGTCTTCGGGTACTTGGTAGGGGGTTTTCGCGTCTACTTCTATTAAGCCTTTGGCTGGGTCTTTTATCCACAGGGTGTTGGTAGCTAGTATCGTGATTGAGTGTTTGAGCTTTTTGGTGTCGTCGCTTGTTACCTGTATTTTTATGCTTGGGGGCATCTTGTCGTTCCACACGGGATACTTGTTTATGGTTCCCCATTTTTCCTTCCAGGCTTGGTCTCCTTGGGGGAGGTGGTCTAGCTTTACGACGTAGATGCCATCCGCTATTTCGTCTTTGTCGTTTCTTATTATCTGGAGAAGACTTATTGTACCTTCGTCGCTTGTTTCCAGGATTTCTTTGGTTGTTTTACCTCCTGAAGCCTTGATTACGGTTACTTTTATTTTTAAGGGTTTTAGCTCTAGCTTGCCTCCTTGGAGCACCTGTTCCTGGATTTCTAGAAGTAGGGGCTCGCCTATATTTAGGTCTAGCTGGGTTTTTGCACTTACGGGTTTCTCGAAGTCTTTAGGCTTATATGTAGCTGTCACTGCTATGGTCCATTTTTCTCCTGTTTTTGCATCTGAGAGTATTTGAATGGGTATTGTCATGCCGCCCTGGCTATTGGTGCAGCAATAGGTGTCTCCTTTTTCCGGTAGCTTCAGCGTTGAACCATCGGGCTTATATATTGTAATGTTTATTCTCGCTCCTTGAACTGGCTGGCCAGCGTATGTGACTTTGATCTTTAATTGGGCTTCTTCTCCGGGGTTATAGGCGGCTTTTTGCGTACTAACTGACACTTTGAGTGCGTTTACGATGAAGCTTCGCGTGTATTGGTTTTCATTTCCTTTTGAGTCTCTTATGACGAGCTTTACTGTATGCTTGCCGGGCGCAGGGTTATTCCATGTCCAAACTGGCTTGTTCCCTACGTTTGATAGGTATTTGCCGTCGAGATACCAGAGGTACTCTGCTATCTTGTTTGATGTTTGGGCTCTAAATACTATCTGGTCTGTTGTAGTAGGTTGTTGCGGAGTAATCGTGAACATAGCTGTGAATTCCTCGAGCCCCGTTGCTTGCCTGTAAACGTAAAGTGCAAGCCTATTTACCTTCGTTCTCATGCTGGCTATTTGGTCGTCGTTCACGAAGGCTAAGCTGGTTATGGCAGTGAAGATTAACATTTTATCCATAAAGAACCCTAAGTTTCTTGAATATTGCTTGACTCTTTGCCCTTGAACAGTCTTTATAGTTATTTTATCGCTTACTAGAAACTTCGCACCCTCTATCGTCTCGTTCTTGTAGTCCGATTTGAATGTTTTTAGAAAATCTTTCCAGAAACCATGCGGGTTGTCCACAACGTAAAACCATATGGCGATGTCGTAGTCATCGTCGTAGCAGCTTATCTCCAGCACATATGCCGTAACATTCCAACGCGTCGCTATACCTTCAAGAAACTGGTCTAACTGTTGAGAAGTAAATTTTTCGAGAGGCCTCACATTGGTGCATATTCCCATGCTTGCTAGATCGGATGTTGACGGTGTCATCCGCGCTATCAGGCTTTCTATAGGTTCTGTATTCACTATCCGCACAGCGGGTAGCATGGCTGTAAGCAGGAGCATAATTAAAGTAATAGCGTAGGTTTTACTCGAGATATTAAGAAAGAGCGTAAGGCTTTTCCTTTTTAAAACCTTTTTCATTATGTTCCACTTCTTTTAATGTGTTTTTCTTTTCATTTGCATTATAAAAATTTTATTGTTATAAATCAATAAATGTGCAAGTCTTTCTTTATGATACTTTCAGCTGGCTGCTTAAAGCTTATGGAGATGGCTGCGCGCGTAATTTTGTCTTTGTAATTAAAACTTGTTTTCCATAGTTCATTTTTAATCTTGTAAATAAGTTTATAGACTTTCTGGTAGGAGGTCTACACTCGTTGGACTATGAATTATAGGGCTGTCTGGTTCCCTCTTCAGTTGCGCGCTATTTGTTAGTGATTCGCTGAATTATTTGTGTAATTGTCTGTATTATTGCTTGGACTATATCTTGTAGTGTTTCTACTATTTTTTGTATTATTGTTTGGATGCCGTTTTCGGGTTTTTCTTGGGGTGAAGTTTGCTTAGTGTTGTTTTGTTCTTGTATGGGCGGGGTGGCCCACCATTTCTGTATTTTCGTTGTGTCTACATGAGCTGGTTGCTTTGGCGATGATCCCGGCGCTATCTTTGTCTGTTGGCCTGTATTTACTGCTACTTCTTGGTTTTGGGCTTCTACAGTTACGCGTCCTTCCAGCACTGTTACGGTAGTTGTGCCGTTTTCGTATATTGTTATTAGTAGCTCGGAGTTTATGCCTGTCACTGTTGCGGAGCTTGACTTTATCTTTATTCCAGGTATTCCAGCGCCTATCTTCTTTACATGAGCGATGATTCCGTTGGATATGAATAGCGTGTCGGCGGATTTTAGCTCAATGTAGCCTCCAGCCGTCGCTGGAGGTACTCCCGAGAGATCAACTTTCAGAAGATTGCCGCAGCCCTTTTCGCCTGCTTTCTTAAAGTAGATTCTTGCGTCGTAGCTTATTCCCTGCGCGTATACTCTGTCCCCTGCTTTTAAGTTGATTAATGATATTCTTCCAGATTTTAGGGGCAACTTTCTTTGCTTTGTGTAGCTCATGCGTGAGGGCTGTGTTAGCTCTATTTCTGAGTTGTATCCTATTACCAAGGCTGCTACTCCTTCTCCGCCCTGCGTTCTGAGGATTCCCTGAGCCTGCGTCATGTCGACAGTGTAAAAGACTGGTATGTCGTATTTTTCTGGCTTTGTGAGATCTTCTATTTTGCTTATAAGGGAGGGGTCTCTGAAGACTTTGGCTAGTAGCCACTCTTGTATTGTTCTGGGAGGTCTCCCGTAGATTTTGTTGAAGAAGCGGCTGGTTTCGAGCCAATCTCTGAGAGCGACGACAGATTTCGTCGTCTTCCCGTAGTAAGGCAAGCCGTATATGCTTACCCATAGTCCTGCTATGCGTGCTTCGATGTAGTCTCCGGTTTTGCCTGAGCTGTGCCTGCCGTATACGAGAGCTGCTCTGCCGTAGCTTAGTCCTGCGTAGCCCGGCAGGTACTTTGAGTATGATTGTACTAGGATTGGGAATAGGTCTGCGAAGGCTTCGTCATATGCCGTTTCGCGATTGGGGCAGGGGTCGTATTCGCTGCTGTGCTCCCCACCGAGGCTTAGGCTTCCCCATAAGTCAGGCAGTAGATTTGCTTTTACTCTGTGGCCGAACTCGTGTAGGAGGCTTCCTAGGAAATCTTTATCGCCTGATATCCCTTTATCTGAAAATGCTTGGTCGGCTGACAATTGCATTCCTATAGCTCTTTTTAGTGGCATGTATTGGCCTGGGCATGGCCTGTCTCCGCACATTCCGCAGTCTACTCCGTAAATGATGCTCGTGCTGGCTATTTTCTGAGCGTCTGCGGAATCTACGCCTGCGGCTGTAAGGAAGCTTTTGACTTCGCTTCGTACCAGGTACTCCCAGGCTTCAAGGCTTCTTACGACGATTACTAGGTTTTGCTTGTCTTGCAGCATGTAGTGGCTAGTTTTGTCTACTTTTATTAAGCCTTTCTGGGGTGCTTGTATCCAGAGGTCGATTGCCTGCAGGATTGTTATTGAGTGTTTGATCGTTTTGCTGCTGTCGCTTGCTACCAGTATTTTAATGCTTGGAGGCATTTTGTCGTTCCACATGGGGTACTTGTTATAGGTTCCCCATCTCTCCTTCCATTTATCGTCACCCTTGGGCAGCTGATCAAGCTTTATGACGTATGTTCCGTCCACTATTTCGCCTTTGTTGTTTTTAATTATGCTTAACAGGCTTATTGAGCCGTCCTTATCTGTCTGCATTGTTTTTTTGACATACTTACCCTCCTTAGGCATCAGCACAGTCACGTTTATTTTCAGGGGCTTCAGGACCAGGTTGTCGTTCTCGTATTCCTGGCCGCGGAAAACTAGAAGGTAGGGCCTTGAAATCTTCAAGTTGAGACTTGTCGCCGAGCGTACAGGTCTTAGTAGCATGTTGCCTTGGACCGGTTGATAATTGGCTGTCACCTCTATAACCCATTCTTCCCCTGCCTGCGCATCCGTAGGTATTTGTACGGGGATTCTCATTTCCCCTTGCTTGTCGGCGCAGCAGTACACGTATGGCTCCTTAGGGAGCCTAATAGTGGTTCCATCCGGTTTATGTATATTTAGGACCACGCTGGCTCCTTTGGCGGGCTTTCCGTCATAAGTTATTTTGACATTTACGTCTAGTTTTTCGCCTGGCGAAATTATGGGCGTAGATGAAGTAGCTTCTACCTTTATTGGGGGCTTCTGGTCAATTACCTGGTATGCTACTAATTTCATTATGCGGGTGTCGTTGTACCTTGCATACGGTCTGAAGAGAGTTACTGTTACGTAAATAACGTCGTACATGTAGTCGCCTGGCTCAACCCAGACCGTTAATTCTACGGTGACTTTTCCGCTTCCTTTAACTTTTATGTTGTCACATACTGCTCCGTCCAGTTCCCAAGGGTCAAATTTCGGTGAATATATTTGGAATTCCAGGGTTCCTTCGCTATAGCTTGATGGATTCTGGGGGAGGTTATATTGAACTGTTACCTTGAATGTTTTTAGATTTTTATCTCTTACTATGGGCTTGCTTGGATCAGGAGTTATGCTTACTATTTCGAAGTCCTTTGATGCATCTCTTCTTTCGGCTGTT
>Ga0209410_1001110_pt1 | contig 13044 bp, 16 predicted proteins | sample Mar14436cmmetaG_FD_184135 | JGI IMG/M metagenome (GOLD analysis project Ga0209410, IMG submission 184135) | Marine hydrothermal vent microbial communities from Guaymas Basin, Gulf of California to study Microbial Dark Matter (Phase II) - Marker... ... | reverse complement strand
GACATGCATCCTATTAGAAAATTTATACCTGGAAGCATCGTATGGAATCTTTCCAGCCATAGACTTAGAGGTGATAATTAAGAGAATATATCTTCCAACTATAGACTCAGAAGTGAGGATCGAGAAGAAATATCTCCCTTCTGGAGAAAATTTATAGAACAAAACTTAATAAAGATAGAGAAAAGATGGAGAGATTAAGAAATTGTCTCCTTTTGAACTTTCCTCATATCTACTAGTAGAGAGATTGGAAAAAGAGCTTCAAGAATTTTTAACAAATGAGCTGTTAAATTCAAAAAGATAAAATGTAGAACTTTTTCATACCTATTGTATATCTGCTTAGATTCTCCATTCTCAAGCTGAATTGTTAAGATGAGGAAGTAAGATGTTGAACTTACTTTTTCAATACATCTATGGAGTGTAGCTTTTCTCTTGCATATCATCAATCTTATCACCTTCTACACCAAAATTCCAGTTACATATTTTTTAGTCAACTCATTCTTGGGTTTTTTAAATACATTTTTGGTCTGACCGACTTCTATAATTTTTCCAAGATAAAGGAAGCCGACATAATCGCTTGTTCTTGCAGCCTGAGCAGGTTTATGGGTTACAAGAACAATTGTATAATCCTTCTTCAATTCAAACAATAATTTTTCAATATTTCTTGTCCCCACAGGATCAATATTTGCCGTTGGTTCATCCATAAGTAATATTTTTGGCTTTAGCGCTAAGGTTCTGGCTATAACAAGTCTTTGTTTCTGACCCCCACTCAAACATGCTGGATATCTCCATAGCCTATCTTTCACCTCTTCCCATAGCGATGCCTTTTCCAAGGCCCATCTCACCCTTTTATCCATCTCATCTTTATTTTTTACAAGATTATTTAATTTCAAGCCCAGAGCCACATTATCGTATATGGTGAGATGAGGGAAAGGATTCGGATACTGAAAAACCATCCCAATCTCCCTCCTTACATCGATTGGATTTACATTGTGAGCATATATATTTTTTCCAAAAACCAAAACCTCCCCCTCAATTCTCGCATCCTTGTTTAATTCAAGTAATCTATTGAAAGCACGAAGTAATGTTGACTTTCCACATCCGCTTGGACCCATTATGGCAAATATAGTGTGCTTCGGTATTCTCAAATTTATGCCTTTAATAATTTCTTTCCTGCCATAGTAGATTTTCAAATCTTTTGTCTCTATTGCATACTTGTTCATAATTTCACCTCCTTCAAACTGACCCTTATGGGTATGAAAATCAAGAGGAAAATTAAAAGTAAGATGAGGGATGCGCCCCATGCCATCCTATGATTTCCCTTACTCGGGCTTTGAACAAGAGTGTAAATGAGTAATGGAACGGCTCCAACAGGCTTTGTTACAGATACCGGATAACTCTCATACAACCCTCCTATTGTAAAAAGCAGAGGAGCGGTTTCTCCAGCAACCTTTGCCATGCCTATTAGCACGCCAGTCAGGATACCTCTTTTTGAGAGCGGTACTAATACTCTGAATATTACTTTAATTCTTGATAATCCGAGTCCAAATGATGCTTCGCGATATGTAAATGGAATTTGTCTCATGGCTTCCTGCGTGTAAACGGCAACATATGGCATGAGAATTATTGCCAGGGCAAAAGCACCAGCAAATGCAGAATAGGTTCCCATCGGAATTGCAATTATACTCATCGCAAAAACTCCAACGAGTATTGTGGGGAATTCAAGCATTATCTGGAGTAATGTTTCTGTTGCTTTCCCAATTATACTATTCGGATATTCATAGGCATATACCCCCACTAGCAATGCCACTGGCAAACCAATTAGAGAAGATAAAAAAATCAAAATAAATGTGCCTGCAATAGCAGGACCTATACCACCATTACTAAATGTTCCTGTTAAGAAGGTAAAGCTTTCCTTTGTAATAACTGGTAGACCATTTACGAAAACTGTCGCTATAATATGAAATAAGGGTAAAATTCCCAGAAATGTTAGAATAGTTATACTTATCGTGAAAGCAATCTCCTTCCCCTTTCTGATTTTATATTCTGACATTCTCCTGCCACCTTCGAAGCAAGTAGAGACCAACTATATTTACAATTAGCCCTATAATGAAGAGAGATAAACCTCCAGCATATAGAACAGGAAGCATGTGCCTATAAATATACGCATTCCCAAATTGATTTGCAATTAGTGAGGAAATTGTATAGCCTGGTGCAAACAAGCTGGGACTTAAATTAAATGTGTTTCCTATGATCAAGCTAACTGCAACAGTTTCTCCAACAGCCCTTCCAAAAGCGAGTATCATGCCAGAGAAAATTGCTGGCTTTATGTAACCAAGTAAAATTTTCGTCGTTTCATAACGAGTTAATCCTAACGATATGGCAGCTTCTCGATATGTAAATGGAATCATCTGATATGCTTCTCTTATTACTGCAGATGCAAACGGTGTAACCATTATACCAAGCAAAACTCCTGCTGAGAAATAACTGTAACCCGTTACTGGAGGATAAGAGAAAATAGGTATAAAAGAAAGATTCTTGTATAAGGGTGTCATAATATACTTCTGAAGAAAGGGAACAAGGGCAAATACTCCCCATATTCCATATATTATTGTTGGTAATCCAGCCATCATATCCGACACTATTATAAATATATTCTTTAATTTCTTGGGAACATAATCAATGACAAAAACAGAGTATGCTATGGATATAGGAAGTGCAATTAATATTGCTATCATAGATGTATATACTGTGCCCCATATGGCTGCTATTAGCCCATAATACTCTTTACCCGGCTCCTCTGATGCTTGCCAGATATTTTTAAAATAAACTGCCAGTCCTTCTCTAATAAAAGCAGGTAGTGCATTGTAAAAATAAACAAATAGCATTAATACGAACAGTAGAAATACAAATATTACTGCAGGTAAGGTTATTATTTGGAATGTATCTATTCTTCTAACGCTTTTGAAGATTTTATTGAAACATGGTTTCATTTTTCTCCCTCCTGTAAAAAGTGTAAAAAACCTGAACATCTTTATATCCGAATCATCTTTACAGCATTCAGTCCGATCTGTGCCACATCCGGTGGTAAAGGAACATATCCCGGGGCGATATTCTCTTCTTTCTGTCCATCTGTTAAAATCCATGCAAGAAAGTCCTTTATTGCCTTTGCCTTTTCTGGTGAGTAATGCTTTCTATCTTTATTTTGCCAGACGAGCAGATGGGTGAATGCAACTATCGGATATGAGTTATCGCCCGCTGCATTAAGTAGTTGCTTTATATCCTCTTTATATCCCTCAGTTGGAGAAGGAATGTATGAACTAACCCGACTTACGGCAGATTGAATTGTTTCTGTGGTTGGCTTAACAAATCTTCCATTTTTGTTCTGAATTGCCGCCACACTTAAGTTTTCCTCAATAGCGAATGATAGTTCTGTATAACATATACTCCCTTCTTTTTGTTTCAGAATTGCAACAACTCCAGAATTCCCCTTTCCAGCTAAACCACGACCCATATTATCTACAGGCCAGTTAACCGTTTTCCCCGCTCCAATCTTGTTTGCCCACTTCTCACTAATTAAACTCAAATATGTTGTAAATATTGCTGTTGTTCCGCTTGCATCACTTCTATGAATCACTATTATTTTTTCATGAGGTAGATTTACCTCTGGATTCAAACTCTTTATAGATCTATCATCCCAGTATTCTATGTCTCCTATGAAGATATCAACAAGAGCCTCACTGCTCAGTTTCAATTCATTAATTCCAGGCAGATTGAAGGCTACAACTACTGCTCCTACAATTACCGGGAACTGCAATGGTTGATCCCCCGTATTCAGAAACTTGTTCCAAGTATCTTCCTTTACTGGCGGATCAGTTCTTCCAATATGTGTCAATCCCTGCAAAAAGGTTTCTTGGCCATAGCCTGAGCCTCCACCTTCATATTCTATCTTTACCTCGGGATGGCTTTGCTGATATACTTTAATCCACTTCTGTATCTGATATTGTGGAAACGTCGCACCCGTTGTGCGAAGTATTACACTTTTCTCATTGCCTATGTATATATGCAGCTCAGCAATTATTAGCACAATGCATATAGTTGCTATTCCTATCCCTACATAGCATTTCTTTTTCATTTCCTATCACCATTTATGATAATGGTATTTAAGAATATATAATTTTTCGACATAAACTATATTTTGATATATTGACTCAATATACCACTATATTAATATATTCATATATAGAAAACTTTAAAAACTTATAGTGATATATTGTTTTAAGGTGATAATATGGAGATCAGAAAGGTTCAGATTACAGGCGGATCATCTTATGTCATCACGCTCCCTAAGGCTTGGGTAAAATCATTAAAAATAAAGAAAAATGATCCATTAGGGATAATTATTCAACCCGATGGGGCATTACTAATTACGCCAAATATTAACGAGAAGCGATTACAAAGAACAAAGGAATTTGATGTAGATAACATAAATAAGCCAACGCATTTATTTCGATGTTTAATTGGAGCATATATATCAGGATATACTATTATCAAAATTAAATCGAGTAGAACAATACCCCCGTCTGTGAGAACAGCCGTTAGAAAGTTTACCCGTCTTGCAATAGGCCAAGAAGTCATAGAAGAAACAACTACTTCCATTACGATAAAGGATATACTCAACCCTGCAGAAATGCCGTTTGAGAACACTATCAGAAGGATGTACATTATTGTGAAAAGTATGCACGAAGATGCTATTAATGCCTTAAAGAATAGAAATAGAACATTAGCTGAGGATGTGATACTAAGGGACAATGAAGTAGATAGGTTACACTGGTTGATTGCACGTCAACAAAGTATAATATCAAAAAACGCAATCTTCGCAAAAAGAATGGGCATTGCCACAGGAATGATGGTTAATTACTTTCTAATAAGCAAAATCATAGAACGTATTGGAGATCATGCAGTCAGAATTGCAAAAAATGTGCCAAATCTCTTTGACAAAAAAATAGACAAAAAAATCATCGATGCTCTTATATCCGCTAGCAACTTTGCATTAGAGATTTTCAATAAAAGTATAAAATCATTCTTTAAAAAAGATATGAAGGCAGCTAATGAGAACATTGACTCGGTAACAAAGCTGGTATCGCAATGTGAAGACATCAATACTTTTGCGTTGCAACAGAAAGGCAAAACGGCTATTTCAGTGGGGTATATTGTAGAAAGTATTAAGAGAACGGGAGAATATGCAGGGGATTTATCCGAATATGTGATAGATTATTCGATTAGGGATAAAATATAAGATTTGCGGGCTCTGGCATTTTGGACAATATCCTACGGATAAAAGAAGTTGCTAAGGCGATTTGAGCAATGCGTAGCGAAGCCTTTTATCCGCTGTTAGACGAGCGTGTTAGCACTAAAGCGAATATAGCGAGTGAAGAGTCTTCAGGACACATTATTTTTAGCCATACTTATTTTTCTTTACAAATATTAACACTATGATTGATAGAGTTGTCAAACATAAACTTATTTTATTCCAGAGTATGTCCGCAATAAGAGAAGCGGGTAGAGCACCTAGGTCAACAACTATCCGAAACACGCCTAACTCCTGGCTCTATATTCCGTTAGAGGAAGTTCTGATACAAATGTTTTTAAGTTGGTTCTAACGGGCATCTATGCAGGTCATATAAAAACGCAAGATAATTACTAAACAAGTTTTGATAAAAAATGAAAACTCAAACATACTAAGCTCTCTTTTGTAAGATAATATTAATACTTATTTTCTGCTTACTTTATCCGATAATTCATCCAAAAAGTATAAAAAACGTAAAATACGAGATATAATACAGGTATGAATGCTACCTGAAAACCAAATTCCTTTGCGTATATTAACAGAAAAGAATAACCGAAAGAGCCAAGAGCAAAAAAGAATTTAACAGGAGAAATAGTTTGAAATTTTTCTAAATCTTTAAAAGGTTAAAGGAAAAAGATTGCAATAATATAGCGGGCCCGGTGGGATTTTCGCCTACAGGTCTCGAACCCACGACCTACGGCTTAGAAGGCCGCCGCGCTATCCTTCTGCGCCACGGGCCCATACATTTTAAATCATATATAACTTTTAAATTTTTCTATTCTAACGAGACCATTCAATATTTTAATGCAATATAGCTCTAACCCACAGCCCCTAACAATTATTGAATGATCTCTATTCTAACAAAGCGTTTAAACAATATGTATGATTAGGCTAACTTATATAACAAATGATTTAACTTATAATATATGGTGATTTTGTGATTGAGATTAGATGGCATGGTAGGGGCGGTCAAGGGGCGGTCACCTCCGCAGAATTACTTGCTATGGCCGCCATAATTGAAGGTAAATATGCAGTTGCAATTCCATACTTTGGTGCAGAAAGAAGAGGAGCTCCGGTTATCGCATACAATAGGATCTCTAATAAACCTATAAGGATAAGAAGTAATATAAGAAACCCGGACTATGTAGTGGTTTTAGATTCCTTACTAGGGAAATTCATTAATATATATAAAGGATTAAAGAAAAATGGTACTATAGTGATTAACACTGTTTCTCCTATGATTAGAGACCATAGAGTTGCATATGTAGACGCTACAGCTATAGCATTAAAGATAGGATTAGTTGGAGGAGGTATACCAATAGTGAATACAGCTATGCTAGGAGCTTTAATAAAAATATCTAATTTGGTCTCAATAAATAGCGTAGTTGAGGCAATAGAAAATAAATGGCGGGGAGAAGTGGCGGAAAGAAACATAAAAGCGGTAGTTGAAGCATATAACTCTACAAAGATAAAAGGTGAATAATCATTGAATATCGTCCCCTTGGCTTATCCTCAAAAAGGTAGTGCTAAGAAAACAGGATATTGGAGAATATTTAGACCAAAGATAAATTATGAAAAATGTATTAAATGTATGATATGTTGGTTATATTGCCCTGAAGGTAGTATATCGATTATAAATAATAAATCAGTCATAGACTATGACTATTGTAAGGGCTGTGGAATATGTGCGAATGAGTGTCCTGTAAAAGCTATCGAAATGGTGAAGGAGTAATGGTTAAAATGATTTTATCTGGAAATTATGCTGCAGCTTACGCAGCAAAGCTAGCACGAGTAAATGTTATAGCAGCTTATCCTATTACTCCTCAGACTCAAATAATAGAAAAACTAGCAGAGTTTATAGAAAATGGTGAGTTAAACGCCAGATATATTAGAGTTGAATCGGAGCATAGTGCTATGGCGGCTTGTATAGGGGCAGCGGCTGTTGGAGCAAGACCCTTTACAGCTACAGCGTCTCAAGGACTAATATATATGAGTGAAATGTTATGGTGGGCGGCCGGCGCCAGACTACCGATAGTAATGGGAGTAGTTACGAGAGCATTAGCTCCACCCTGGAGTATATGGTCTGATCATAGCGACATTTTGTCTCAGAGAGATACGGGATGGCTAATATTTTTTCCAGAAAGTGCTCAAGAGGTTTTAGATACGATTATACAAGCATATAAAATTTCTGAAGATGAGGAGGTACTTTTACCTATAGCTGTTGCTTGGGATGCATTCTATATTTCACACAGCTATGAGGTTGTTGATGTACCATCTCAAAGGAATGTAGATAATTTCCTGCCTTCAAGAAAAAAATATAAACATACATTGGATATAGACAATCCATTTTCCCATGGAAATTTAGTTTTTCCGGAATATTACATGGAATATAGATACTATATTGATGATGCGAGTAATTCTTCGAAAAAAATTATTCGGGAGGTTGACGAAGAATATTATAAAATTTTTGGTAGAAAATATGGTGGGCTAATAGAGAGATATAGGTGTGATAACGCTGAATATCTATTTATTTCATTAGGAGCATTTTCAGGGGATATAAAGGAAGCGGTAGATAGATTAAGGAATCGAGGATATAGAGTAGGATTCATTAGGATTCGCTGTATTAGACCTTTTCCATCTAATGATATTAAAGAAGTTATGAAGGATATTAATGGGGCAATAATTATTGAAAGAGATTTCTCTTTTGGAAAAGGAGGCATATTATCAACAGAAATTAAGAGTGCGCTGTACTCATTAAATATACCTATTATAAGCTATATAGCTGGTATTGGAGGAAGAGATGTAGGATATGAAGATTTTATAAAAATTTTCCAATCTTCCTATAAATGCTTTAACTTAGAAAACATTCCGGAAAAGCCTATATGGTATGGATTAAGGGTGATAAAATGAGTAATTTAGTCAAGCTTTTAGGTAGAGATGAATATCTGCTCTCCGGAAACCCTTCATGCCCCGGCTGTGGGCTAGCCTTAGGGTTAAGATACGCTTTAAAGGCTTTAGGGAAAAATACTATAATGATAGTTCCAGCATCCTGTACAAGTATTGTTTTAGGTCCTGTTCCTACTTCTTCGGTAAAGATACCTGTATTAAATATAGCTTTCGCCGCTGCAGCAGCTACAGCGTCAGGTATGAGCGAAGCATTAGATATCTTGGGGAAAAAGAATATTAATGTGTTGGTGTGGGCTGGTGATGGAGGAACTGTTGATATAGGGCTTCAAGGACTTTCGGGGGCTGCTGAAAGAAACAATAATTTCATATATATCTGCTATGATAATGAAGCCTATATGAATACGGGGATTCAACGTTCAGGATCCACTCCAAAGGGTGCCTGGACCACTACAACACCCAGGGGTAAAAGGCAATCTAAAAAGAATTTACCGTTCATAATGATTGAGCATAGGATTCCCTATGTAGCCACAGCAAGCATTGCATTCCCGCAAGATTTTATATTGAAGCTGAAAAGAGCTAGAGAGGTAAAGGGATTAAGGTATATACATTTGCATACTCCATGTCCTCCAGGATGGAAATATCCTTCAGATAAGACGATAGAAGTTGCAAGACTAGCTGTATTAACTGGTGCATGGATTCTCTTTGAAATGCATAGAGGTATATTTAAATTAACGGGTCCAAGTATTAGATTGGTAGAGAAAAAGTATAGAAAAAATATTGAGGAATATTTAAAAATTCAAGGAAGATTTAAAGGTATATCTAAGAAGATGATAGAAGATATTTCGAAAGATATAGACGAAAATTGGAGATATTTAAAAGAAAAATTTTTAGATAATAATAGAAAGTAGGATTGGAAGGAAAAGTAGAACCAACAAAAATGTCGTAGACCTCCAAACATGCCTTGAGATAAAATTATTAATTTTCTCTAAATTTTTCTTTCCCAGTATTTTTATCTCTATTTTATCTTCAATAAAATAGATACTGCATCTATGCATGTTTAAAAATGCATTTTGTAAGCAAGTCTCAATGTTTTTTCTTATAGTAATATAAGATATGTTTTTACCTAGTGGATAATAATAGGTACCTGGCCTGATGCCAGTATATTCATGCGTATCCGTCGTTACAATTTCACCATCATCGAATCCATATTTTTCTATAAGATATTTTCTAACTTTATCTCTTATTCCAGATATCATATTGTTGCTGTCTATTGCTATCAGAAAGTAAGATTTCTTATTACTAGGGTTTTTTATAACCATTGTTGTAATACCACCCGATGCTATTTCTTGTCCATTATAATCTAGATCTAATAATGTAGAAAACCCGATATATAGTGTATCATACCATTTTTCTTTGTAAGGATTTAGAACACATTTCTTAAGTAAATCTAACATATTTTGTTTCAACTTATTAGATAAGGGAAATGAAAAAGAAGGGTCTGTAATTCTATTATGAGCGTCTATAACCAATATTTTTCTTTTCAATTTCCATAGGAATATCTTCCATTCCATATTTTTCACTGGAAACTATAGCAAGCAAAACATTATTACTAAGATATTGATATAAACATGAAAAATTGTTTAGGTAAAGTCTCCTTAAATTAGAGACTTTAACTGGCTTTCCCCTTTTCTTTAAGACTTTTCTCAAAAGAGTTTCTATTATCAAGTCGATTTCTTGCGAAGAAACTGCATCATACTCGTGCGTAGAAGCTCTATGCAAAACTAATGCGGGAATACGATTATCCATAAATTTTCTAATTATATTTCCTGAAAAAGAACTTGAACCTAAATGTCTAAAGGGGCCAAAGTGGATTCCAGGTATAATTATGCTTCCAACAATTTTATCATTTTGTGATACAAAATATATAATATAAAAATCTGCCATATATTTTATATATAAATGGCTGGCGAAAAGCTTTTCCAGCGGTTTCATATTATTTGATAAAAATACATTTAGGAAGCTATAGATAAGATTTATTCCATTTAAATTTAAAATTTTCTTTGAATCTCTATTAAAATATTCTAGGAACATAAAAACACTGATATTGAGAATAGTAAATAATGATAAAGCAACAATTATAAAAGAGTAATTATTTAATATAGATAGTATCATCAAATTTAATGCAAACGATATAGAAGTAACAATCAATGGAATGCATTTTTTTCTAGTGAAAACAACATCTATAAACAATATAAATGAGTAAAAAGGTGTTATTGCCAACGAAAATTTTTGAAGAATCCGGGAACCATACTCATATCTAAATATAATAATAATAAAGATGCATTCAACAATTAGGATTGAAAATAATCCAAACAACCTGCGTAGAGTCAGCATTTCTGACATAACTCTTGAAAAAATTAATTGTAAAAGTATGCATGTTGTAAGGACAAATAGTAATGGAATATATTTTAGTCCTATATACTTATAAGAGATAAAGAAAAATACAAGTAAGATGCTTCCAGAAAATAAATATAAAATTTTGGATGAAGGAAAACTGAAAATTAATTTATAATAGGATTTGATATGCTCTATTAAGTTTTCATTAACCATTTTCAACCTCTATCTAATAGTATTATTGATTAGAGCGTTTTCTTAATAAAGCTCCCTGCCTTACACCTATAACTATTTCTTTTATCTTATTCTCTACATCACTACTTTCTTCGATCACTGTACCTGTAACTATGATATCAGCACCAGCTTTCGTGATATCTTTAGCGATATCGCCAGTTCTTATTCCACCCCCTACAATTAATGGAATATCAATAATTTTTTTCACCGATTCTACAATATCTGGTGATATGGCGTTTCCTCCTGAACCAGCTTCTAAATATACAAATCTAAATCCCAGCATTTGTCCAGTTAATGCATACGAGATTATCAAATCACTCCGAGTATAAGGTAAAACCTGTGCTTGACTAACGAATCCCACAGCTCCTCCGGTTCCGACGATAATGTATGCCAGAGGGATGCTCTCTATTCTATATCGCTTAATTAATAATGCAGCTTGCATTTGAGCTCCTGTGATAAAATAGGGGTTTAGTGAATTTAATACAGAAAGAAACCAGACTGCATCGGCATGTTTACTAAGACCGGCTATGCTTCCAGGGAAAAGAATAATCGGGCAATCAACTTTTTTCTTAATAGCTTTTATCATTTTATCGATTTCTGAAGAGCCTACACCTAAGCTTCCACCTATCATGATAGCCGAGGTACCTGCACGAACAGCTGCATCAGCTATTTTCATTGCGGCTTCTGAACTAGTTTTATCTGGATCGATTAAAGTCATATGTATAGCTCCATATTTTTCTATTTCTCTATAAATATATCTTTCGATTTTTCCAATTCTTATCAAATTTTCACCCGATACTTTCATAATATTTATCTACAAATTTACCGTAATAATCTATAGGTTGAAAAACGGGATTATATAGAAATATAAAGCTAAGCTTGCATATACCACAGCTTACTATTACTTTGTTTTCTTCAACATTTACACTAACAGAATATCTACCACACCTCGGGCATATAAATATGGTTGGGATTTTCTTTTTTACCTTCCTAATAACTTTTCTTCTTTTTCTTCTACCCAAATAACTCCCCACTATACCTAATATTATATATTGAAATTAAAAAAGCTATGTAGTGATCGGAACTATAGATAATTAAGAGACGCCTTAAGCAGGTCTTCATCAAATATTATTCCTATGAGATTACCTTCTACATCTAAAACTGGAAGTTGACTATAATTATATCTAGCCATTATTTTCGCGCAACCAGATATCGATATATATTTATTTACTGGGACTATCTTTTTACTCATGGCATCATATACCTTTTTATCTTTAGGTATAGTAAATTGATTTTTTGCAATATAAACTATTGTTTGCACGTTCCACTCCCATTCTTCCGTTTCAGATGGAGCACTGAGCAGAGATTTTGTTTCACTTTTAATCATTTCGCAATATCTAGCTATATCTTCTAAGGTAAGTATTCCAGAGGGTGTTAGTTTATTGTTTATAGCTATAAGCACATATGTTTTAGCCAGTTCCATTATTTTAAAAGCTACAAAAAGAGGAGTTTGATCCCATATTGTGAAAACACTATTTCTATAAACATTTTTTATGCTTTCCTTTATATTCATTCGTGCTATTACTCTAGAAATTATATGCTTTAATAATAATACACCTTTGTATCTATTGTCCTTTGTAACAATAATATATCTAACTTTATTTTTAAGCATTTTCTGTATACTATCCTTAACTTCACTTTCTTCATCAATTGTAACTATATTTTTTTGGACTAGTAATGCAACCTGAGTTTCGTCCGGATTTTCAAAAAAACTTTTTAATGTAAGGATACCTTTAAGAGTATAAGTATTTTCATCAATTACTGGAAGAAAATCCACTTTATTCTTTCTCATAATTTCTAAAGCATTTTCTCGACTATTAGGAAGAACTATATAGGGATATTTTTTAACCATTATCTCCTTTATTTTCATAAAGTATCACGTATTTAAGGGGCAAACAAACCTAAGTGTGCCAATAAAACTATAGTTATAAGTAGTATTGATGAAACAATTACATAAAGAGGTTTAATTTTGATCCCACTTATATCCTCTTCAAAAAACCTAACCAATCCAGCTCCCGTAATCGGAGTCATAGTTCTACTTCTTCTATCTCTTCTTCTATACTTTCTTGACATTTGTAACACCTCCCTCATAATCTATGTTT
>Ga0209410_1001109_pt1 | contig 13044 bp, 10 predicted proteins | sample Mar14436cmmetaG_FD_184135 | JGI IMG/M metagenome (GOLD analysis project Ga0209410, IMG submission 184135) | Marine hydrothermal vent microbial communities from Guaymas Basin, Gulf of California to study Microbial Dark Matter (Phase II) - Marker... ... | reverse complement strand
ACCTTATCTGGTAAACTTTCCTTGTTCTTAACCTCATTTTTTAGTTTTTCTATCTCCCGTTTGACCTTTACCACATCTGGATGTTTAGGAGAAAGAGTGGCCATCAAAGTAAGATATTGGCTCTGTAGTACCTTAAGCCTGTCTTCTGGACCCAATATACGTTCCCCGGTCTCAGTAATTATGGATGAATATGGACTTATGGTGGCCAATTGCCCCTGTAAATAAATTTTTCTCTCTTCTAAGTTTTTTATTTGTTGGTCTATGTTATTTATTTCATTTTGCATTCTGCGCAAGGTTTCTAAGTTTAATTGCATCAATTCAGGTAGTTCAGCCAAGTGTTTTTCCTTAAATGCCGCAATTTTATGATCCAAATCTGCAATTTGTTTTCTGAGGATTTCCAGTTGATTTTCTAAAAACTGGGTAGTGCCTTTGGCCTTCTCTTCTCTATTTTTTAAATTCTCCTCCAGATATAAAGAGGCTAGATGATTGGCGACTCGCTGCACAATGTCAGGATTTTTTCCTTCATAAGAAATAGTAAAAGCTACTGTGGCAGAAACAGGCCTTCCTCCACGAGGATTGGAAGCTTCTGTGCTGATGGTTTCTAATTTAATGCTATCACGCATTTTTTCTACAATTTCATCTATGGTATATTTATCTCGTAAATCTGCATAGAGATTAAATCTATTTATTACTTCCAATAGACTAGGGCGACTCATAATCTGTTGGGTGAGGGTTTGAAGACGCTCTTCTAAATAGCCAGTAACTGTGCTTCTGATAAATTCAGGAGGCACTTCTTGTTCCTCAATAAGGATAGTGGCACTGGAGCGATAAACAGAAGGGAGTGAAAAGGCAATGATGCAAGTGGTAAAAAACAATAAGAAAAATGGAATGAGGATGCTTTTTTTTCGCCTTTGAAAAATCCTGATATAATCACCTAATGTTTTTGGGACCCTTTCAGTATCACTCTGCATTTTTTATGTTACTCCCATAAATATTGCCCTTCCCACCTAATTCCCAAAAAAACCGTATTTCTATCAGAATGAATGGTGCTTTTATAAGAAGTATATGAATAATTTAGCTCTATAGCTAGATGTTTCGTTAAATAATAGTGTAATGTTGGTATGATATGCCAGGTATGGTAGCTATAATCACTGATTTCCATACCCATTGGTCTTGGATATTCCCCTTTATAGTAAGAGATATTTATTCTCCCTTGTAATCTCTCAGTAAACTTATTTACAAAATATATGTAAAATGTGTTTGTCTCTAGCTGGCCTGCCCAGCCACTGGGTAAGATTTCCCTGCGTGCCCCCAAGGTAAGTGAACCCCTTTCATAGGTTTTAGACAAGCTTGCATCAGCTACCCACCCCACGGTTTTGTCTTTATAGAGAATAATAAAAGGATACCACCAATATGTCATTTTTGAATTTGTATACCTCAATCCAATGAGAAAATTCATAGTAATAGTTTCAGAGAAAAGATAATTTATACCCCCATAAAACTGGCAATTATGATAATGTCCTTCATAAATAGACTCACTGGGTTTAAATTTAACATAATTATATCCTGCTTGGCCTATTAAGGAAAGACGCTCGTTTTTTAAGAGATGTCTATAATTCAAATTAACTCCACTTACCCAGTAATCACTATAATCTGGTGACTGATAATTGGTGCGAGTATAAAATGGGGTAATAGTCAAGCTATCTCTTTCTGATAAGATATAAGTAGCAGATGGACTAAAGAAATAATTTTTTCTTATAGTTCTAATTAATCCTATCCCTGTTTCTGTCAACTCTGTTTCCAAGGTAGTGTCCTTTATATACCTCCCATCTAGCCCAAGGCTCAGCCGCTCTGAACTCAAAAAACTGGCAGTAAGGGTATAAATTTGATCAGTAGTATTCAGTTGACTTTCATCAGCATACCTCTGAACGTTTAAAGTAATTCCTCCCTTAATATCCGTTCGTTCAGTTTTAACATCTATATTCACTTCGGGTCTGATAAGGGTGATAAAATCATCTATTTCCACGGTGGAACACAAGTATATATTATCATCATACATTTCTCTCACGGCTATGGATGCATTTATTTGCCTTTGCTCACTCCAGAGATAGCCGGATTTGAATAAAAATAGAAACAATAGAAAAATTCTCCAAATAGAGCACTTATGGAACAACAATCACGTCACCTCTTTTTAGCAATATATTTTCTTCTAGGTGTTTCCCCTTGGCCACTTCTTTATAATTGAACTTTATTCTGATTTGCTTTCCATTTTGTTCCCGAAGGATACTGATATGCTCTAAATCAGCAAAGGGTGAAAAACCACCTGCCATACTCAAGGCCTGCATGACATTTACTGATCTGCCTACTGTGTATGCCCCAGGTTTATTCACCTTGCCTATGACATAAATTTTATAGCTGTTTATACCAATTACCATAACTGTTACCACAGGGTCAGATATAAATTCACTGAGTTTTTCAATTATTTCTTTTCTTAGGTCCTCTACAGTGCGTCCTGCAGCTTGGATTTCTCCAATTAAGGGAAAGGAAATCTTTCCATCAGGACGAACAACCACTTGTTTGGTCAATGTTTCATCCTTCCAAACAGAAATTTCTAATATATCTTCTGGGCCTAAAAGGAAGCCTCCTTGTTCTAATTTTTCAACCTTTTCAGCCTTTTTAACAGGAGTAACAGGAGATAATGTTTTTTCTGAATCAAGCACTACTTTCAATATATTGTTTTGAGTAGAAATTTCATAAGGAGGGATTTGCTTTAAGTTAGAATCAATGACCAAACGCAACTTCCCCTTATTAATTCCCCACCGTATCTGGGAATAACTAGGGTTGTTTAAAGGATAAACTTTTGGGATTTTGCAATCAGATAAAGAAGTATCTATATTAATCTAGTTGGTTTATCTGTGGTAAAAGAACGATAGTCAGAAATAGGACCATTAGCTATAAGTTCTATTTCCAATGTCCTGGCTTGGGATTTAACTTGAATCTCCTTTATGAAAGTTCCTTTTTCACTGGCTGCAATTTTGCTAAAACTTATCACACAAAAATATATTATAAAACATATAGTAAATTTTTTCATGGCAAAAATGCCTCCTCTTTGTAAAAATCATTTTTTATTATTTAATCTCTTTATAAACCTTCATTGCCAAGCTTTTCTCTTCAAATTCCCCCTCACTCTCTATTACCTTTCTTAGTTCTGTTTTGGCCAAATTCAACTCCCCCTTCGCTTTATAAACCATCCCCAGATGGTAGTGATAAACAGGTGTAGAAGGCGCTAGCTGGATAGCCTTTTTTAAATGAGAAACGGCCTTATCATATAGTTTCAAACGATAATAAACCCAACCAGCAGTATCCCAAAAAGTGGCTTTTTGGGGATATTTCTTTAATACCTTTTCTATTAATTTCTTGGCTTGTTTTATATTTTTGGCATCATTTTTATCTGCATAAAGGAAAGCCAGGTTGTTGGCAGCCAATACAAACTCAGGATTTCTCTTTAGGGCTTCCTTATAATAAAACTCTGCTTGTTGGTAATCCTTTTCTCTTTCATAAAAATTTGCCAACACAAACCAGGCCTCTGCCGCCCTATTGAACTTTTTTTCAATAAATTCTCTGTAATGTTTAGGAGCTTCTTTTCTATAATTTAAATAATAGACTGTGGACAGATTAAAATAAGCAGGTAAGAAATGAGGATTAGCCTCCAGGGCCTTTAAAAGGGCTTCTTCTGCTTTAGAAAGATTGTTTTGATTTATAAAAACTTTAGCTAATAAAACATAGATATTTGGTTTATATTTTGGGACGGTATCTAAATATTTTTGGCAAGCTGCTATAGCCTTAGAAAACGCCTTTTGGGCCACATAGGTGTTAACAAGCTGATAAAAGGCATCTATGAAATCCTTTTTGATATTCAGTGCCTTATTAAAATACTCTATGGCCTTATCAGGCTGTCCTTTAAGTCTCTGAACGATTCCTAATTTATAATTTGCAAGGACATCTCTTTGATTCATCTTTAAAACTTTTAAATATTTTTTCTCAGCCCTCTCAATTTTACCTTTATGAAGGTATAGATCTCCCAGTTTTAAAAGTGCCAGTGGTTGTTTAGGAGATATTTCTAAAATTTTATTGAGCTCCTGTTCTGCTTGTCCCAAATCATTTTCTTTTATATAAATATCGGCCAAAAGATACCGTATTTCTAACGCTTTAGGGGCCAGTTTTATGGCCTTTTTCAACACCTCTTTTGCCAAAAGGGGTTCATTGTTCAAAAGATGGGCCTGAGCCAGTAGATAGTGTGCTTCTGCAAAATTAGGCTGTTCTTCCAAAACAATCCTGAATTCACTGATGGCATCCAATCCCTTCCCTTGTGCCAAATAATATTTACCTTTTAGATAATGAGCAGTTAAATTTTTGGGTTTTTCCTTTAAGACCAATTTAATCTCTTGATATGCCTGGTCATATTCTTTATTTTTCAAATAAATCCTAGCTAGGCTATTGTGGGCCTCATAAATAAGAGGGTCATCAGGTAGTGTTTCTATGCATTTTTTAAGTACTGAAACGGCCTTTTGACCTTGTCCCATTAAGATATATAAATTAGCTAATCTGAGATAAAGCTCTGCCTGTTTGGGTAAATCTCTTATAGCCTGTTCTAAAACGTTTTTTGCCCCTTCTAAATCTTTTTTTTCCATAAATAATCCGGCCAGGGCAAGCCGATATTTGTAATCTTTAGGCTCAGATTTTATTAGAGAATTTAAGATTTTTTCCCCTTTATCAAACTGCCCGGAGCGGGCATAAAAATTAGCCAGCAATATCTGTAATTTCTCATCTTCTGGGGACAAATTTATGGCCTTTTTATAATATTCTTCTGCCTGAGATAACTTTCCTTGAGTAGCATAAAAACTAGCTAGGGCAATATAAAAGTTTAAATCCTTAGGATTTTTTTCTAAACCTTGTTTAAGTATGTTTTCTGCTTTAGAAAACTGTTTATTGGTGAAATAAATTTGCGCCAGAAAAATGTAGGCTGCGTAAGTTTTAGGAACAAGTTTGATCACTTGTTTTGAAATTTGGATAGCCTTAGAAAATTCCTTTTTGGCTTTATATACCCTAGCCTTTAACATTAAGGCATCTATATTTTCAGGGGCATTTTTTAGGACAAACTCTGCCTTTTCCAAAGCCTTTTCTGGCTTTTTACTTAAAAGATAGAACTGACCAATTTTTATCTGGGCATCATATAGATGGGGGTCTAATTCTATGGCGCGTTGGAAATTGGCAAAGGCCTCTGACCAATTTCTCAATTGATATGCACACAAACCTACCATATAATATCCTTTAGCAAATTTGGGGTCTATTTGAATAGCATTTTTGAACTCCAGGCGGGCCTTAACATAATCTCCCTTTTCAAAGAGCAGTTGACCCTTTTGAAAAAACTTATCCCTCCTTTCTTCCACACTACCACAGGCAATACTTAAGATAATAATCAGAAAAATGCTAAATCGGTAAAATTTCATAGAAAAACCTTATATTTTTTATTTTTGTAGATTTTTTATCGATTATTGTCAAGAATATGCAGGCTGTTTAAAAAAATCAGATGCACATTAAGACATTTTATTCCTTTAACTAACTCTACTTTTTAAAGAAGTTAACCTTGAGGTATTTTCTTATTCCACTTATTGAACGCCAAAAATCCTTAATTCATCCCTGCCTGCCGGCAGGCAGACAGGGATGTTTTTAAAGATTAACGCCTAAATTTTGGGGAATGTTCAAATATAAAATTGTTGCAGGGATAACTTTGTAAATAAAGCATTTACAGCATCCAATTAAGAGCATAAAATAAAAAATATGCTGCGTCAAAAAATTCAGAAGTTAGCAGAAAGGGTCTTAAATATTTCAGAAACAGAGATAGAGAAAACAATAAGAAACAGAAAAATAGCCTACCAAAATAAATTTAAAGAAGTTAAACAAAAGGAAAAGGAAGTTAAAGAAATTGTGGATGAAATTGAGAAACTATATGATGAATGGAAAAATCAAGTAAGGCGTATTCCTAAAGATACTGCTAATATACTTTCTCAAGAAGTCATTGTCAAAATAAAGGAAATTAAGGCTCAATATTTGGAGGAAGTATTAAATCAATTAATAGAAAGATATGAGGAGAAAAAATATTCTACGGTTACTTTAGGTCTTCTTATTTCTCTTCTTTTAAATAGAACAGTAAATCAGTACATCAAGGAAGAAATGGAAAAAGGTAAAGAATTTAAACAGATTGAACCCATAAATGTTAATTTGAATACCAAAAAACTAAAGAATGCTATTTCTCTTTTGGGCTATGAAAATCAGGAAAAATCTTATTTAAGAATTACAGGAAATGCTGGTTCCTGGACTGCTTATTTTATGAAAGGTGGAAAGTTAATTATTGATGGTAAGGTTAAAGGTTTTAGTCTTTCTGCCTTTAGCCAAAACAATAAAGGCGAAATTTGGTATCAAGGGAAAAAGATTTGGCCTCAAGTTTAAACTTTATATCTTCCTTTCCATGCCAGCACAGTATTTTTTAAAAGCATGGCTACTGTCATAGGGCCTACACCACCAGGCACAGGAGTGATAGCAAAAGTCTTTGGCTCCACTTCCTCAAAGTCCACATCTCCACAAAGGCCTTGTTCTGTGCGATGGATGCCTACATCAACTACTACCCCTCCTTCTTTTACCATATCTGCCTTAATCATTCTGGGCCTTCCAGCAGCTACAATCAAGATATCTGCCCTTTTAGTATGAAAGACAAGGTCCCTAGTTGCTGTATGACACACAGTAACTGTGGCATTACCCAATGCCTTCTGCATTAAAAGCACAGCTAGGGGTTTACCTACAATATTGCTCCTACCCACAATAACTACTTCCTTTCCTGTAGTGTCTATTTCATTTTTATGCAATAGCTCCAATATACCTGCTGGAGTGCAAGGAATAAAAGTAGGGTTTCCCATTATCAATCTTCCTAAGTTGTATGGATGAAACCCATCGGCATCCTTTTCAGGAGAAATGGCAGAAACCACACTCTCTTCTGAAATTTGCTTAGGTAATGGTAGTTGCACCAACAGCGCATCTACATTGTGGTTTTTATTTAAAGAATGAATTAACGCTACCAATTCTTTCTCAGTCACGGTTTCAGGCAAATGGTGTAATTGAAAATCCATCCCTATTTTTTCACATGCCTTCCCCTTTGCCTTAACATAAGTAGCTGAAGCCGGATTTTCCCCTACCCAGATAACCGCTAAACAAGGTGGCCTTTCCACCTTAGAAATAATGGTTTTTATCTCACTGGCCAACGCTGCTCGAATTTGAGCTGAACATGCTTTACCATCAAGGATTTTTCCCATTATTTCCTCCTCTCAAGAATTTTTAATGTCAATATTTATCAATATACCCACAGCTATAAAATTAACCAACATAGCAGAACCACCATAACTCATAAAGGGTAAAGGCACTCCTACAACAGGTAAGAGCCCCAAGGTCATGGCAATATTAATAAACACTTGCCAAAAAAACAAAGCTGTAATGCCTCCTGCCAGTAAAAATGCAAAGGGATGATTAGCACGCTGACAGATTTTAATTCCCATCAAAATAAGCAAAAGATAAAGGGTTAATAATATAATACATCCCATAAAGCCCCATTGTTCTGCAAATACAGAAAAGACAAAGTCAGTGTAATGTTCAGGCAGAAAATGCAGTTGGGACTGGGTTCCTTTTAAAAATCCATTCCCCCACAGCCTTCCTGACCCAATAGCAGTTTTTGATTGTAAAACATGGTAACCAATCCCTAATGGGTCTTTGTGGGGAAATAAAAATCCCAAAATCCTTGCTCTTTGGTAATCTTTAAGCATAAACTTCCAGATAAAGGGCAAAAAGGCAATGGTTAAGCTCCCCATAACTAAAAGTATTTTATTGGACACCTTGCTTAAGATACATATACTCCCAAATAGGATTAAAAGAATTACTCCTGTGCCTAAATCTGGCTCTAGGACTACTAGAAATACAGGAATAACCGTCAATATCAAGGCTTTTAAGAATACCTTTAGGGTTTGGCTTTCTAGCTTGGTTTCACTCAAATATTGGGCTATGGTAATAATGAATACTATTTTAGCCAACTCCGAAGGTTGAATGGAAATGGGACCTAAGGCAAACCATCTTTTTGTTCCCAATAAAGGAGGAGCAAGAACCAAAAGAGCAAAAAGCAACAATACAGTAATGGTATAAATATGATAAGCATAAATACGCAATTTGCGATGGTCTATTGTGCTGAATACCCACAACGTGATAAAACCCAAGCCCGTCCAAAATAGCTGTTTTTTAAAGAGTATAGCCTTTGGCCCCAAATAATAAGTAGCACTGTATAAATTAAGCAGGCCAATACTTACCAAGGTTGTGAGAACGAACAACATCTGACCTGAAGTGGTAAGGCAAAATCTAGCTATTTTCATTTAAATATGCCTCTATTAATTTGGTGGCAATAGGAGCAGCCGTAGCTCCACCATGTCCTCCATGTTCAATTAGCACTACCACTGCAATTTGAGGTGTTTTTACAGGGGCAAAACCAGCAAACCAGGCATGGTCTCTATGAGAAACTGGTAATTTAGAAAGCTTCTTTTGAGGTAAAGAAATCACTTGAGCTGTTCCTGTCTTACCAGCTATAACCACGCGGTGCGAGCGTGCATTATAACCAGTGCCGCGAGGGTCATTTATTACTCCTGCTAAGGCTTCCTTGATAAGCTTTAAATTATGGGTTGAAATAGGCAATTTGCTGTTTATTTTTGGTTTTGTTTCTTCAACGATTTTGCCCTTTGGTCCAACTATCTTTAACACAATTCTGGGGCGATAAATATTACCTCCATTGGCCAAGGCAGCAAAAAATTGGGCAATTTGTAAAGGGGTAGCCAAAAAAGAGCCTTGACCAATAGCCATGTTTAAGGCCTCTCCCTTTGGCCACTTATTAGGGGATGCAGGCACATGGCCTGAAACTTCTTCAATGCCAATACCGCTATATTGACCAAAACCACATTGTTTGGCATAATCTGCTAATTTTTCAATACCTAACCAAGCACCAAGTTGATAAAAGAAGACATCACAGGATTGAATAATGGCCCTTTTTATATCAAGTACACCATGGCCTCCCTTTTTCCAACACCGAAAAACACGGTCCCCAAAGAGAAATTTCCCTGGACAATTAATTTTGGTGTGGGCAGAAATGACTTTATTTTCCAAGGCAGCTAAAGCAGTAACTATTTTTAATATAGAACCTGGAGGATAAACTCCCGTGGTAGCTCGATTTTGAAGAGGATTTTGGGGATTATCTTTTAATTTTTGCCAAGTTTTTTTATCCATTCCATTCACAAATAAGTTTGGGTCAAAACCAGGATTACTAGCTAAAGTCAAAACTTCTCCAGTTTTGGGGGAAAGGGCCACAATAACACCTGTTTTGCCTTTAAGTAACTGTTCAGCATAGGCTTGTAATTTAGCATCTAAAGTTAAATATAGGTTATTACCTGAAATAGGTGGTGTTTCTTTTAAAACACGCCTGATGTGACCTAAGGCATCTACTTCTAAAAAACGTTTCCCTTTTTTCCCAGCCAGAGTGGATTGGAGGAGTTTTTCTATACCAATTTTGCCTATAAAGTCGATTGGCTCTGCTTCAGGCATTGACTTAATTTCTTCTGCACTTATAAGGCTGACGTAACCAAGAAGATGGCAGGCCAAAGAACGATGAGGATAAAAACGTAAAGGAATAACATGTATTTTCAAGGCAGAGAAAAAATAGTGGGATGATTCCAGAGTGGTTACTTCTTCCCAGGTTAGGTCTTTCTTTAAATAAATAGGCCTTAGGGGATATACTAAGCTTTTTTTAAGCATAGACATTATTTCAGAGGGAGATTTTTTTAAAATAGGAGCTAGGAATGAGGCATAAGACTCCAAAATATGCTTCTTATGAGGAAGTTTTTGAGGGTAGAGTAAAAGACAAAAACAAGGGCGATTAGTAGCCAAAATTCGCCCTTTTCTATCATAGATAACTCCTCTGGGGGCAGGGATTGATTCAATTTCCAGCCGGTTGTTTTCTGCTCGAATGGCATAGAATTCTCCTTTAACCACTTGGAGATGAAATAGACGAAGGATGATGATTAAAAAGAAACATAAAATTAACCAACGAAAGAGCTTAAGTCTTTTTCCCCAGTTGTCTAAAATACAATCTTTATTAAGGGACATCTTGAGTAAAAATATTATAAAATTTAAAAATAAGAGGGGCCAAACATGCCCCGCCTAAGGCAAAAAATAAAACTTCTTTCATTTTATATCCATTTTTATTTAAATCAAATATTATTTCCCAGCCATAACACCACCCATGTAAGAATAGAATGGTTAAAAAGCTCAATATCATCTGGTTGGGGAAATTTGGGATAAATTTGTGCTTAGTTTTGCTAATTAACCATCCCATACAAAGAAAAGCAGTAAAATAAGGCCCCAAGGTATTACCTTTATACACATCCAGTAATCCACCCCAAAAACCCAACCATAAATAAGGCTTATTTCCGAATATAGCTATGTAAATCCCTGATAACCAAAATAAAATAAAACTAAATTTGCCAAACCAACAAAAATAGGGGAAGATAGCCAATAAAAACCAAATCCCAGGCCACAATCCGAAGAATAAAAATTTTTTTTTAGTTTTGTCCATTAGGAAAAGACCATTGTGAAGGTTTTAATAAAACAAGCACTTCTTCTAAACAGCAAAAATCAACACTAGTTCTGACCTTTATCTTTTTAAACAGACCGGTTTTAGGCTCAGAAATGCTGGTTACCCTTCCCACCGAAAGACCTTTAGGAAAGATGCCATCTAAACCAGAGGTAATGAATAAATCATCTACTTTAACATCTTTATCCTTCATTATATATTTTATTTCCCCTGTATTTATCCCAGTGCCTATAAAAATCCCGTTTACTCTAGTTCTTTGGGACTTCACTCCTATTCGGCTATTGGCATCAATGATGGTCAACACTTTAGCATAGTGGGAAGAAAGCATGACTATTTGTCCTACGACTCCCTGAATATTCAATACTGGAAAATGTAACTTCAAACCCTCCTTCCGCCCTTTATCTATAAACACTAATTTAGGATTAAAATAAGGTGTGTAACTAATCACATTTGCACTTAAAGAAGGATATTTCAATTTTTGCTTAAGCTTTAATAGTGATTGTAACCTTTGATTGGCCAAAAGGAGCTCACGATAGAAAACCTCCTTTTGGTTTAATTCAGCCAATTTTTTTCTCAATTGTAAGTTTTCTTTTTTGACTTCTCTTAAGGCAAAGTATTCTTCTTTAATTTTTTGAAGATAATACCAACCATTTACAATTTGTTTAGTAATAGGGGCAGAACATTCCATTAAGAATTGGTTAATAAACTGAAATTTAAAATCAATAAAAATAATTAAGCTGACAAGAAAAAGAATACTTATTATTCTTTTTCTTTTGAAAATTTTGCTGATTATTTTATATAGCTGCAACTTGTTTTAAAATAGAAATGTTCTCTAAAGTCTTTCCTACCCCCAAAACTACTGTAGAAAGAGGGGCTTCTGCTACAAATACCGGTAACTGTGTCTCCTCCATTAATAATTTATCCAAACCGCTTAATAAAGCACAGCCACCAGTCAACATAATACCTTGATCTACGATATCGGCTGCCAATTGAGGAGGTGTTTGCTCTAGGGCATCCTTTACAATGCCTATAATGGTATCTATTTGTTCTTGAATAGCTAACCTTACTTCTTTAGAAGAAATTTCAATAGTCCGAGGGATACCTTTAATTAAATCTCGCCCTTTTACCTTTACTGTCTTCTCTTCATTTTCAGAATAGGCATTGCCTAAAGTAATCTTCACCTGTTCAGCAGTATGTTCTCCAATGAGAAGATTATACTTATGCTTGATATACAACAAAATAGATTCATCCATCTTGTCTCCTGCAACTCTGACTGAGCTGGAATAGACAATTCCACCTAAAGAAATAACCGCTACTTCTGTTGTGCCCCCTCCTATATCTACCACCATATTAGCCCTGGGTTCGGTAATAGGTAGTCCGGCTCCGATGGCTGCTGCCATAGGTTCATCTATAAGATAAACTTCTCTTGCCCCAGCTAATTCAGCCGCTTCTTTTACCGCTCGTTTCTCCACCTGAGTAATCCCTGAAGGAATGGCCATAACCACTCTGGGACGGATAAGACTACGACGATTATGTGCCTTTTGAATAAAATATCGAATCATTTCTTCCGCCACTTCAAAATCCGCAATTACACCATCTTTAAGGGGTCTAATAGCCACAATATTACCCGGTGTTTTGCCTACCATGGATTTAGCATCTTTGCCCACTGCCAGAATTTTGTTATTTCCCCTTCGATCCCTTTTCACAGCAACCACAGAAGGTTCATCTAAAACAATCCCTTTCCCTCTCACATATACTAAACTATTAGCTGTGCCTAAATCTATGGCTAAATCATCAGAAAACCAGCCCAAAATATAGTCTAAAATCACTTTTTACTCCTTTAATTTTAAATTTTCCTAAACACTACCAAAATTGTTAGATTTTATCAATGGGAAGAATTTTTTTTCTTTAACTTGAAGTTTCCCAAAAAACATCCCTGCAGGAATGAATTAAGGATTTTTGGCGTTCAATAAGTGGAATAAGAAAATCAAAATCAGGGGTTTGGTCTCCACATTTGACATTAAACTGGTCTGTCTGATTCATATGCGTAAAGCGTGAGGTGTAAGGAGTTTTTTAACACTTTACTTTTAACGCTTTACTCTTTACGGCTTTTTCTTTTAAAGTTATTACGGATTTGAGGAGCTTACCTTATCTTTCTTTTTAGAAAGCTTTTAAAAATTCTGGAAAAGTCCTGATTTGATATTTCTTGACATCCTTACTGGAAGGAATTACTTTAGAAACAACAGAGGTGAAAGATGACTAAGGATTATTACCAGATTTTGGGTGTTCCTAGAAATGCTACGCAGGAAGAG
>Ga0209410_1001108_pt1 | contig 13061 bp, 10 predicted proteins | sample Mar14436cmmetaG_FD_184135 | JGI IMG/M metagenome (GOLD analysis project Ga0209410, IMG submission 184135) | Marine hydrothermal vent microbial communities from Guaymas Basin, Gulf of California to study Microbial Dark Matter (Phase II) - Marker... ... | reverse complement strand
ACCTTAGAAAAAAGGCACTTTTTTTGTAAAGAAGAAATAAAACTCAACCGCAGGTTTTCGCCTGAGATTTATTTGAGCGTTGTGCCCATAGTAAAAAGGAATAATGCCTTTTTTATAGACGGCGAGGGTAAAATCGTTGATTATGCTGTGAAGATGAAACAACTCCCTCAAACTGCGTGTGTTACTCATTTATTAGAAAAAGACAAAATTACCCCAACCATCATGCAAGCCATTGCCAAGAAAATGGCGGATTTCTATCTTAAGGCCGAAACAAACAGAGAGATTGCCACTTATGGACTACCAGAAAAGATAGAGATAAATATTAAAGAAAATTTTGACCAAACTGCTTCTTATACCAGCCGCACTATTCCTGAAAAAATCTATAATGCTTTAAAAGAATATTCTTTTTCCTTTTTGGAAAAAGAGAAAGACCGTTTTTTAAAACGCATCACTGCTGGTCAGATAAAAGACGGCCATGGTGACTTTCATTGTGCCAATATTTATTGGCATCAAGGAAAGGCGTATATATTGGACTGCATTGAATTCAATAAACGTTTTCGATATGCAGATGTGGCAGCAGATGTAGCTTTTTTATTAATGGATTTGGATTTTCGTCAGGCTTCTTTTTGGGGAAATAATTTTCTTAATACCTTCTTAGCTCAAACTAATGACTTCTCTCTTTTAGGAGTATTGACCTTTTATAAGATATATCGGGCCTATGTGCGTGGTAAAATCAAGAGTTTTGAAACCGATATGCCAGGTATTTCCACTGCTCAAAAGGAAGCGGCCACCAGGCAAGCTAGGGTCTATTTTGAATTGGCCTATTCTTATTTATCTAAACCTTGTAGCCCTCGGATTTTGGCGGTTACTGGCCTTTTGGGAAGTGGTAAGACCACTTTAGCTTTGGCTTTGGCTGCTCGTCTGGGTGCTATTGTCATCCGTTCTGACGCCGTACGCAAACACTTAGTAGGAGCAAAACCAGATACCCATCTTTATGCACCATTTGGGAAGGGCGTATATACAAAGGAAATGACTGAGCGTGTTTATGAAAGCTTGATTTCTTTAGCAGAGGAAATTTTAGGTTATGGTTTCCCCGTTATTTTAGATGCCTCTTTTAATAAAGAAATATACCGGGAAAAAGTAAGAGCACTTTCACAGAAAATGGGTTGTCCTTATCTGTTTCTTTATTGTCAATGTGAAGAAGAAATAATTAAAAATCGCTTACAACAAAGACAAAAAAAGGGGGAAGATATATCAGATGCCTATCTGGGCTTATTTGAAACATTTAAAAAGAGCTTTGAACCATTGCGAGACGAAAACAAAATAATTGTAGATACTGGCCAGCCTATTGAAAGGACTATTCAAGAGATAACAAAAAGGAGCATTGTTTGAAAGTAAAACCTATTTTCTGGGTAGAAGGAGAAGTAGCCATTTTAGATCAGCGTCTTTTACCTGAAAAGGTAGTGTATATAAGATGTAAAAGATATCAACAAGTAGCCCAGACTATCAAAAATATGGCCATTCGGGGAGCACCAGCCATTGGTATTGCTGCTGCTATGGGTGTGGCACTCGGGGTTTGGAAATTAAAATCTGCTAGAAGGCTTGAAGAAAGGTTTCAAAAAATCTGTCAAACTTTAACTAACACTCGCCCTACGGCCCATAATCTTTTTTGGGCTATTGAGAGAATGAAAAAGCGTTTTTATTCTCATAAAAATAGCTCATTGCCTGAGTTAAAAAGATATTTGCAGAAAGAGGCAGAAAACATCTTGGAAGAAGATATTGCTACTAATAGAAAAATTGGAGAGAATGGAAAGAGATTAATCAAAGCGGGTATAACTGTGCTCACCCATTGTAATGCTGGAGCATTGGCCACTGGTGGTTATGGCACTGCTTTAGGAGTCTTGCGAGCAGCCTGGGAAAGTGGAGTAAGATTTAAAGTCATAGCCGATGAAACCCGGCCTTATCTTCAAGGCGCTCGGCTTACTGCCTGGGAGTTACAGCAAGAAGGCATTCCTGTAACTATTATTACTGATAGCACCGCAGGTTACCTTATGGCTCAAGGAAAGATTAATTTGGTCATTGTGGGAGCAGACAGGATTGCCGCTAACGGAGACACTGCTAATAAAATTGGGACTTATAGCCTAGCGATTTTGGCCAAACACCACAATATCCCTTTCTATGTGGCTGCTCCTTTTTCTACTATTGATTTGAATATTGCTAATGGTCAACAGATTCCAATAGAAAAGCGCCCTGGCAAAGAACTGGCTTATTTGGGTAAAAAATGTATTTACCCTCAGGGGGTCAATGCGCTATACTATGCCTTTGATGTGACCCCTGCTAGATATATCACTGGAATTATTACAGAAAAAGGAGTTATAGAGCCACCTTTTAAAAAAGCTATAAACAGACTATCTAGGAGGAGACAAAATGGATGAAAAAGCCAAATTCATATGGTTGGATGGCAAATTGATAGATTGGGACCAGGCTCAAATTCATGTCCTCACTCATACTCTCCATTATGGATTAGGAGTATTTGAAGGCATTCGCTGTTATAAATGCCAAGATAAGCGTTCAGCCGTATTTCGTTTAAAAGACCACATTCGGCGGCTTTTTGATTCTGCTCAGGCCATGATGCTTGAAATCCCCTTTAGCAAAGACGAAATTTACCAAGCAGTCATAGAAACTTTAAAAACCAATGGACAAAAAGAAGCCTATATACGCCCTATTGTCTTTATTGGTGATGGGACAATGGGTCTTTATCCTGGGGAGAATCCTATTAGGGTATCCATTATCACTTGGGAATGGGGAAGTTATTTAGGAAAAGAAGGGTTAAAACAAGGTATTAGGGCGAAAATTTCCTCTTTTACCCGACATCATGTAAATATTATGATGACCAAAACAAAAACCTGTGGCAATTATGTCAATTCTATCTTGGCAAAACTAGAGGTAGTTAAGGCAGGCTATGATGAGGCTATTATGCTAGACACAGAAGGTTATGTCTGTGAGGCCACTGGAGAAAATATCTTTATTATTCGGGATAAAGTATTAAAAACACCACCCTTAACTTCTGTTTTACCAGGTATTACCCGAGATTCCATTATTACTTTAGCTCAAGATTTAGGCTATAAAGTAGAAGAGAAACGTTTTACCAGAGACGAACTCTATATTGCCGATGAGGCGTTTTTCTCTGGCACAGCAGCAGAAGTTACCCCTATTCGGGAAGTAGATGACAGACAAATTGGAGAAGGAAAACCAGGTCCTATTACTCAAAAAATTCAAAAGTTATATTTTGATGTGGTAAAGGGCAAAATAGAAAAATATCACTATTGGTTGGATTTTATAACATAGCCTGTATATATTTGTCACCCTTATTTTCAGGGCTACGTCAAAGTCAGGCCATAAGTAATTTAACAAAAAGGACAAACGTTTAAATATGGTCTAAAAAATCCAAATTTCAAAATCCAAATGTCTAAATGCCAAAACATTAAATCAGTGAGTAGTGAAATAGTGAGGGAATGAAATAGTCAAATGTAGTGGAATTGGGGTCTAACCTACAAAATACAGTTAAGAAGATAGAAAACGGAAAACAGAAATTCCCAGTTCCAACGTGTTAACTTGCAACTTTTTAACTTGCAAACTTTCTAACTTACAACTTTGTAAACATGCATAAAGAAGGAAAGGGAAACAGAAAACAGAAAATAGAAATTCCCAGTTCCCATTTCCCAATTTCCATTTCCCCATTCCAACGTGCTAACGTTCCAATTCAACAGAAGGCGATTTTGCATTTTTCAATTTGCATTCTGCATTGAGCCATCCTGCCTGTCGGCAGACAGGTGTGCTTAACATTTGGGTCTCCGTTAAAATTACTTTGAGAAGTCCTGCTAAAGCTTATTTCCCTTTATTCTTAAAAAAAAGACAAGACATTTTGGAACTTTTTAGCACTACATTTGATGGGATTTCTTTTGATTTAAAACCCATTGCCTTACATCCATATGGAAGGTGTTTATCCCAGGTAACATAAAAAAATTTACACTTAAAACAATCAATTTTCTTGTGCTTTGACATTTATAATATGACTATTTATTTAAGCACAAATTTTATGAATGGTCAAATTGAACATTCCCCAGAATTTAGGCGTTAACCTATTTATAGCTTAGCAGATTGCTCCGTTAAACCATCAAGACCGGTTGGTAAAGGAATAAAATGTCTTAATAGGGAAACTTTAACATGTTTTAGGTGGAAGTTGATCTTTCAAAATCGCTTTATTATAGTATACTTACGCGGTTTCTTGCAGGGCAAACAAGGATTTGGGGAACTTGACAAAGATGTCCACTTTAAATTATTATTGAATAGGCTGAGATGGGAAATATGAATCTAAAGATGCGTATTTTAGTGGTAGATGACTTCGCTTCTATGAGGAAGATCATTAAAGGTCTTTTAAAACAAATAGGCTTTCAAAATATTGAAGAGGCAGACGATGGGTCAACTGCCCTTGAAAAACTTAAGATAGGAGAATTTGACTTAGTAATATGTGACTGGAACATGCCTAAAGTGCCAGGAATTGAGGTGTTAAAGGCAATAAGAAATGACCCTCGGCTTAAGGACTTACCATTTTTAATGGTAACTGCCGAGGCAAAAAAGGATAATGTCATGGAGGCAGTAAAGGCGGGTGTAAACCAATATATAGTGAAACCCTTTACTGCTGAAACCCTTAAAAAAAAGATTGAAAAAATTTTTGATGAGGGTTAATATTACAGCTAGTGGAGAAGTTTTTTACTAAACTACGCAACCTGGAAGTCATTTCTCATTTTTTACTTAACACCTAAAACTTTAAACATTTGGATTTTGGGCTTGATTTGACACCTGTCTGCGTGCGGACACGCACAGGCAGGTTTGGGCTTTGTCATTTGTCATTTTAATTCATCCCTCCCTGCCTGCGGGCAGGGGTAGACAGGAATGTTTTTAAAGATTAACTTCTAAATTTTGGGGAATGTCCAAGACAGAAATAAACTTGACTTTTGCACTTTGCAATCTTCATTTTGCAATTGCCGTAAGGCTATCTTGCCCTTCGGGAATACAATACGTCAGGAGACCTTGGATTTATATAAAGTGCGAGAATTTCTTTCTGTTGTTTCTTCATTAGCATATTTCACCTTTTGTTTTCTAATCACTAGAAATCCAGCACACACAAGGGATCAAAAAGGATGTTTAAAATTTGCTTAAGAAAATGCTAGATCTGAACGATAAATAAGAAACCATAAAGAAATTGGGTATCTTTTTGTAAAATAGGAGAAAAGCAATGGATATGGAGTTTATCAACCCTTTTTTAATCGCTACATGCAATGTTTTAAAGACCATGGCCTCCATTGAGGCTAAGCCTGGGAGACCATATGTTAAGAAGGATGAGAATGCCTCAGGGGATGTTTCCGGCATTATTGGCATCACCGGTGATACACAAGGCTCTCTTTCCATTACCTTCTCCGCTGCTTCTATTAAGGCTATAGTCAGTAACATGCTGGGAGAAGAATATAAGGAAATAAACGATGATGTTAGGGATGCGGTAGGGGAAATTACCAACATAATTTCCGGCGATGCCCGAAGGATGTTATTCGAGAAGGGAAAAAACCTAAATGCTGCAATCCCTACGGTGATATCAGGACCTTCTCACACCATAAAACATCTTAGTAATGGCCCTTGCATTGCTATTCCCTTTGAGACCGATGCAGGCCCATTTGTGGTGGAAGTTTGCTTTAATCGGTAACCGAAGACAGTTGGTAATAGATAGTTGCAACAAACCAAGAGCTACCAAGAACTGACATGGCACAAGTTTTGCTAAAGAAAAATTTGCTAAAGAAAAAGATAGATTTGCCGATAAAGTGGTTAAAATGGATAAGGTTTCTGCAGTTTTGGATAATATGGCCCTGGGGTTAATGACTGTTAAACCAGGTGACCTAAATAGCCTTAAAGGGCTTTTAGAAGAGGCAGAAAGCCTTTTAAGTATTACTAAGGATGATTTTCAACATCTCAGCCCTTTAGCAGAGGGCCTTAAATCCTTGATAGAAAAGATTATTTTAGACGAAATTCCTTCAGAGCAAGGGCTAAAGGCACTTGGAGAGTGTATTGATGTCCTTCAAGAGATTCTAAAACTCAAAAAGGGAGATAAAGATTATAATGTTAATATAAAACGTATTAATGAGATTTTTAAGGGTGTGGGTATTGAGGGTTCAGATACCAAGCTACCTGAAACCCCTCCCCTAGAGCAAGATAAGCAGCTCTATTTGGATTTCATAACTGAGGCAAAAGAACATCTTGATACCATTGAACCAAACATAATTTCTTTAGAGGAAAACCCCAGAGATAAGGACATTATTAATGCCATCTTTCGTCCATTTCATACCATTAAGGGCGTTTCTGGCTTCTTGGGTCTAGATGATATAAACAGACTTTCCCATGCAGCAGAAAATATGCTGGATGCAGCTAGAGGCAATAAATTTTATATGGATAAAAAGGCCATAGATGTGATTTTAGAGGTTGTGGATTGTCTTCGGGCTATGATTGATGATTTGGCTGAAGAGGGAAGGGCTGGACATAGATTCCCAGTAGATGAACTGATTAAAAAGATTGAAACAATACAGGAAGATAGGCCTAAGAAGATTGGTGAGATATTGACAGAAAAGGGAGTGGTTTCTCCTGAAATGATAAAGGATGCACTGGCTGAACAAAAGGAGAAACCAGATAAGAAAATAGGGGAAATCTTAATAACAAAACACAAGGTCTCATCCAAAGAAGTAACTCAAGCCTTGAGAGAGCAAAGAGGGATAACACCTACCATAAAGGTAGATACCCGAAAATTGGATAATCTAATAGATATGGTAGGGGAATTGGTGATTACCCAATCCATAATTAGACAGAATCATGTTTTAAATGATATCAAAGACCAAAAACTTGTGCGAGATTTATCCCAACTTAGCCGGATTACAACCGAGTTGCAAAAAACTAGCATGTCTTTACGCATGGTCCCAATTGAAAAAACATTCCAAAAAATGATCCGTCTTGTGCGTGATTTGTCTAAAAAATCAGGTAAAAAAGTCCAACTTATAATGCATGGTGAAGATACCGAGATTGACCGCAATATGGTTGAAGAGCTTTATGACCCACTTGTGCACATGATAAGAAACGCAATAGACCATGGTATTGAAATGCCTGAGGATAGAAAAGAAAAGGGGAAACCAGAAACTGGGACAATAGAACTTTTGGCCTATCATAAAGGTGGCAATATTGTTATTGAAATCAAAGATGATGGGCAGGGACTTAATAAAAATAAAATTTTGAAGAAGGCAAGAGAAAAAGGATTAGTATCTGAAGAGGAAGAATTAAGTGAGACAGAAATCTACCAGTTGATTTTTAAACCTGGCTTTTCTACGGCAGAAAAGGTTACTGATGTCTCCGGTCGCGGCGTAGGAATGGATGTAGTTAAAAAGGCCTTAGAGAAATTAAGAGGAAAGGTAGAAATCAGAACTAAGATAGGAAAAGGCACAACCTTTATCATCAAACTGCCACTCACTTTAGCTATTATTGACGGCATTATTGTTAAAGTAGGAAAACATCGCTACATTTTACCGACTGTTGCTGTGCAAGAGGTATTCCGCCCTGCTGAGCAGCAATATAATACCTATGCTGAAAAGGGAGAGATGATCAACATCCGCAATGCCCTTTTCCCCTTAGTGCGATTACATTGCCTCTTTAATATTGAGGCCAAATATACCGAACCATGGAAGGCATTAATGGTTATAGTAGAAAGTGAAGACGAGAAAAAATGTCTTATGGTAGATGAGGTCTTGGGTAAGCAAGAGGTAGTAATCAAAAGCTTAGGAGAAGGCATAGGCAGAGTCAAGGGCATTGCTGGGGGTGCTATCATGGGTGATGGAAAGGTAGGGCTAATTTTGGATGTAACAGGTATTTTTGAAATGAGCGAGCAATAAAATTTAAGGAGGTATAAAAATGAAGATTAAAGATTTTTCTGTGAAAGTAAGGCTTTTTATCATTGCTTTGATTGGAGTAGTTGGTTTGATAGCTTTGGGCCTTTGGGGAATAAAAACAACAAAAAATGTCTTAATAGATCTAAAAGGTGTTTATAATTCCCATCTTGCTTTAGAAGAATTAAAAAAAGTCTATGATGGCTGGGCTGTGTTTTTGATGGATGCGGTGCATAAAGCAAGAAGTGGTGAGATTACCTACGCAAAGGCCATTGAAGAAATCAATAATTCACAGCAGATGATTAAAAAAGCCTGGGCAGATTATATGAAAATCCATAAAACAAAAGAGGAAGAGAGGTTAGCCAAAGAAATAGAGAAGAATATACAAGCAAGCGAGACATTTATGGGTGAATTAATGCAAACTTTACATCAAAATGATGCCAAGAGATTAAAAAGATTGATAGAAACAAAACTTTATCCTACTGTTGATGCAATAACTCACAAAATTGCCGAGTTAGTAACACTCCAACATGATGTGGCTAAAAGGGAATATGATAAGGCAGGTATATCTTATGTAAAAGGAAGAAATGTTTTTATTGGTCTTATTGTAACTTTATCCATTCTTGTATTTTCATTGATTACCATTATTGCCAATAGCATCTCAAGACCTTTACAGCAGGCTGTGCCTGTTTTAAAAGCCATTGCTGAAGGTGACTTGACAAAAAGATGGAATGTTAATTCAAAAGATGAGATTGGACAGCTTGCCTATTGGTTTAATCAATCTATTGATGGTTTGGCTAAGATTATTGCTAATGTGCGGGCAGGAGGTGAACAAATAGATATAGCTGCTTCAGAGGTAGCCACTTCTTCCCAACAACTGGCTGAGGGTTCAAGTGAGCAGGCAGCCTCCTTGGAGGAAAGTAGTGCCTCTATGGAGGAAATTGCCTCTATGACCAAACAGAATGCCGATAATGCCTTACAGACAGACCAATTGATGAAAGAGACCCAGCAAATTACTAAAGAAACAGAAGCATCTATGAAAGAACTTACTGAGTCTATGGAAGATATGGCCAAACTATCTGAAGAAACACAAAAGATTGTAAAAAGTATTGATGAGATTGCCTTCCAGACAAATTTGTTGGCCTTAAATGCAGCCGTTGAGGCAGCCAGGGCCGGAGAGGCAGGGCAGGGCTTTGCTGTGGTAGCCGATGAGGTAAGGAATCTGGCCCAAAGGACAGCCACTGCTGCCAAAGACACAGCTGAACTCATTGAACAAACCGTTAAGGGAATAAAAACTAATTTAGAGTTAGTAAAGAAAGTAGATGAAAATTTTGGCAAGGTGGAAGAATCTGCTGGGAAGGTAGCCAATCTTGTAGCAGAAATCAGCGTTGCCTCTCAGGAACAAACCCAGGGCATTAGTGAAATAAATAAAGCCTTTTCTCAGATAGATACGGCAACCCAGCAAGTAGCTTCTAATGCCGAAGAACTGGCCTCGGCTAGTGAAGAGATGAAGGGCCAGGTAAAGAGTTTAATAGAACTTTTAGGCCATTTTAAATTCAATGGGAGAAAAGTGGGGTATGTAACCCCTAAGTTACAAGGGGCAGAAAAGAAGGAGCTACCAAAGCCAGGGAAGGCACTTCCAAAAAAAGAGGAAAAAGAGGAAAAGGAAGTTAAGCCAGGAGAGGTTATCCCCCTGGATGAAAAAAAGTTTTAAGGAGGCATTATGCAATTAGAAAAAGCACAGCAGGCAGAGGCAAGGATTGAAAAATATCTTACCTTTACCCTTGGTAATGAGGAATATGGGGTTGAGATTTTAAAGGTAAGAGAAATCATTGGTCTATTGGATATTACCCCTGTGCCTCATACCCCTGAATTTATAAAAGGTGTGATAAATTTAAGGCGAAGAATTTTTGAAATGAGTAAGCAATAAATAAAATTAGGGAAGAAAAGATGATTGGAAATGTGCAACTAAAAACTTTAGTAATTGGTCTAGTGCTTTTTATATTAGGCCTTTGCATAGCCTATGCCGAAGGTAAGACCTATGTTGGTTCAAAGGCATGTGCTGAATGTCATGAAAAGCAGTATCAGAATTGGAGCAGATATGCCAAGAAGGCACATTCTTATGAGGCTATCCAGAAAATGAGACATGATCTAACTGCCGAAGAAATAAGCAGATGCTATGGATGCCATACTACTGGTTATGGAGAGCCCTCTGGTTTTAAAGATGCTCAGAGCACTCCTGACCTAAAGGAAGTAGGGTGTGAGGCCTGTCATGGTCCAGGTTCTGGTCATGTGGAAAGTAATGATCCATCTGATATAAAGTCTAAGCTTTCTATGAAAGATTGCGAACGCTGTCATACAACAGAAAGGGTAAAGGCTTTTCTCTTTAGGCCATTAGTTCATGCCGGTGCACATTAAAGATTAAAGGAAACATAAGATGTTTAAAATAGTAAAAGAAAAGTTGCAGGTGAAGGTAATGCTTAGTTTATTCATTTGCATAGGTATAGCTATGACATCCATTATCTTGGTAGCTATAGACAGGCAGACAAAGAACAGTATAGAACAGATGGAAAGATTAGTAAGTGATATAAACAAAATTGTTTATGCAAGCATGAAATATCCTATGGAGACGGGAAATGGAGAGATTATATCTCGTTTTTTAAAAGATGTTGCTACACATACTAAGGTTGAGCTGGCTGTTTGCGATAGCACACAGAGGGTTGTCTATTCAACAAATGAAAATTTAAAAGGTGCCCAAGTAGCACAATTTATTAAAAATAAAGATGCCCTTTTGGCATTGGAAAAGGGATTAAAAGATGGCATTGATATTGAAAAGATCTTTGAAGAAGAGATCCAAAGCGAAAACTATGCCTCAATGGTTAAGCTAATCAAAAACCAACCTGCATGTTATCACTGCCACGGTTCAAGTAAACCCGTGCTTGGGGCTATTTTGGTAAAAAAACCAGTCACAGCTACTTATGCTGCTATTTCTTCTTCTCGCAATCAAAATATCCTTATTGGAATAGTTGGTTCTCTGTTTGCTATTATGTTGATTTATTTCATCTTAAGAAAAAGTGTGATTAAACCTGTAAGTATCCTAACTGAAAAAGCAGAAACGATGGCCCAAGGAGATATGACTGTAGAGGTTCCCATCCAAAGTGAAGATGAAATTGGAAGATTAAGTGTAAGCTTTAATCATATGGCAAAGCAGTTAAGACACCTACTTGAGCAAGTATCTGCTGCCTCTGAACAAATAGATATAGCATCTTCTGAAGTGGCTAGCTCAAGTCAAAAGCTTAGTGAAGGGGCAAGTGAGCAGGCAGCCTCCTTGGAGGAAAGTAGCTCCTCTATGGAGGAAATTGCCTCTATGACCAAACAGAATGCCGATAATACCTTACAGACAGACCAATTGATGAAAGAGACCCAGCAAATTACTAAAGAAACAGAAGCATCTATGAAAGAACTTACTGAGTCTATGGAAGATATGGCCAAACTATCTGAAGAAACACAAAAGATTGTAAAAAGTATTGATGAGATTGCCTTCCAGACAAATTTGTTGGCCTTAAATGCAGCCGTTGAGGCAGCCAGGGCCGGAGAGGCAGGGCAGGGCTTTGCTGTGGTAGCCGATGAGGTAAGGAATCTGGCCCAAAGGACAGCCACTGCTGCCAAAGACACAGCTGAACTCATTGAACAAACCGTTAAGGGAATAAAAACTAATTTAGAGTTAGTAAAGAAAGTAGATGAAAATTTTGGCAAGGTGGAAGAATCTGCTGGGAAGGTAGCCAATCTTGTAGCAGAAATCAGCGTTGCCTCTCAGGAACAAACCCAGGGCATTAGTGAAATAAATAAAGCCTTTTCTCAGATAGATACGGCAACCCAGCAAGTAGCTTCTAATGCCGAAGAACTGGCCTCGGCTAGTGAAGAGATGAAGGGCCAGGTAAAGAGTTTAATAGAACTTTTAGGCCATTTTAAATTCAATGGGAGAAAAGTGGGGTATGTAACCCCTAAGTTACAAGGGGCAGAAAAGAAGGAGCTACCAAAGCCAGGGAAGGCACTTCCAAAAAAAGAGGAAAAAGAGGAAAAGGAAGTTAAGCCAGGAGAGGTTATCCCCCTGGATGAAAAAAAGTTTTAAGGAGGCATTATGCAATTAGAAAAAGCACAGCAGGCAGAGGCAAGGATTGAAAAATATCTTACCTTTACCCTTGGTAATGAGGAATATGGGGTTGAGATTTTAAAGGTAAGAGAAATCATTGGTCTATTGGATATTACCCCTGTGCCTCATACTCCGGAATTTATAAAAGGTGTGATAAATTTAAGAGGTAAGGTTATCCCTGTAATTGACCTTCGGCTAAAATTTGGTCTAGAGCCAAAGGAATACGATGAAAGGACCTGTATTATTGTAGTAGAGGTCTCCACTGAGGCAGGCCCAGTAATGATGGGCATCGTGGTAGATAGTGTTTCAGAGGTATTAAACATCTCTACTAGCGATATAGAACCAGCACCTAAGTTTGGGACCAATATAGATACTAAATTTATCTTAGGTATGGCCAAAACAAAAGATAGGGTAAAAATCCTTTTGGACATAAATAGGGTTTTGACCCGGGAGGAGATAGGAGCTGTTACCCAAACGGTAGAAAAAAGTGAATAAGTCCCCAAAATCAAAGCAATTTTTATTTACAATTCCACCTCTTAAAAATGGAGAGTTTGAAGCGATTAGGAGTCTTATTTACAAAAAAAGCGGTATCTTTTTAGGTAAAGAAAAAAAGGTTCTGGTTAGAAGTCGTCTGGGGAAAATTCTGCGGCGAAGAAAGATTCCTTCGTTTAAAGAGTATTACAAATTAATTGTAGGGGATACTACTGGACAGGAGCTCACTCAACTTTTAAATGCTATTTCAACAAATTTCACCCGATTTTTTAGAGAAAGGGAGCATTTTGAATTTCTCAAAGAGGTAATCATTCCCAATTGTAGTCAAAACAGGCAGATAAAAATCTGGTCAGCGGGTTGTTCTTCTGGTGAAGAGCCTTATTCTATCGCTATTGCCCTTTTAGAAAGGGTTAAAGATATAAAAAAATGGAATATAAAAA
>Ga0209410_1001107_pt1 | contig 13073 bp, 8 predicted proteins | sample Mar14436cmmetaG_FD_184135 | JGI IMG/M metagenome (GOLD analysis project Ga0209410, IMG submission 184135) | Marine hydrothermal vent microbial communities from Guaymas Basin, Gulf of California to study Microbial Dark Matter (Phase II) - Marker... ... | reverse complement strand
TGCGTCACCCGCATTGAATTATACTAATCCCCATAAATAAGATGCATCTGAAAATTTGTAAATTATATTATCTCTATCAAGATGAAAGTAAAGAAAAATATATCGCCCAAGAGGCGAGACTTGTTTTATGTGAATCAGGGAAAGCTTAAGGAAATAATCAAATACATGTTGATTTTGTGATACCGCTTGCTTTATATTAGCCAGTTATGTTTTGCATTCTGAGCAATTATGCTCTTTCTCTAAAATCCAAATATGAAAAGCCCTAATAAAACACTCTACATTGTAGATGGAAGTTCATATATCCATAGAGCCTATCATGCAATTAGACACCTCTCTAATTCTAAAGGTCTGCCCACCAACGCCATATTAGGCTTTACAAAGATGCTTATGAAACTGCTTGATGATAAATCGCCTGATTATGTTGCCGTCGCATTTGATGTGAAAGGGCCAACCTTCAGGCATAAAATATTTCAAGATTATAAGGCTAACAGACCACCTATGCCAGAAGACCTGGCTGTACAGATCCCATACATTAAAGAGGTGGTCGCTTGCCTCAGTGTTAAAATCTTGGAAAAGGAAGGATACGAGGCAGATGACATCATTGGAACCGTTGCCTTACTAGCCAGCAATGATGGGTTCAATGTTGTCATTGTGAGCGGCGATAAGGATTTCAGGCAAACTGTGTCAGGGAATACAGTTATGTGGGACTCAATGAGTGAAAAACTGACAGATTACGCTGCGATAAAGCGGGATTATGGGATTGAACCTGAACAGATAATTGAAGTAATGGCCCTGTCAGGAGATTCAGCAGATAATATCCCAGGCATTCCCGGTGTTGGTGAAAAAACCGGCCTCAGCCTTATCCAACAATTTCATTCAATAGAAAACCTTTTTCAAAATACCGATAAAATCACTAACGCATCGCTTAAGAAAAAGCTTGAGGAATTCAAGGAGCAAGCCTTCTTAAGCAAAAAACTGGTCACCATTACAAATTCTGTGCCCGTTGACGTAACCCTTGATGATCTCAGGCTCGGCAGGCCTAAAAAAGAGAAGCTTTTAGAAATATTCCGGGAACTGGAATTTAAATCACTTATAAATAAATTCTCCGAGCATGCAGAACTCAGTAAAAAGGATTATAGACTTATCCTCACCAAAGAAGAACTGGTATCTCTCATTGAAAATATAAGAAAGAAAGGAATGTTCTGCTTTGATACAGAGACTACCAGCACAAACCATCTTGAGGCAGAACTGATAGGCATATCGTTCTGTATTGAACCAGGAATTGCCCACTATTTACCTTTAGGCCATTCCTATATAGGTATTGGTCCACAGATAAGCCTAAACGAGGCCCTCGATCTCCTAAAAGACACCTTCTGCGATGAGCAAATAAAAAAGATAGGACAGAATATAAAATATGACGCTGAGGTCCTGGCTAGATACAATGTCACTGTGAGGGGATTATTTTTTGATACCATGATAGCCTCATATGTTATTGACCCAACACTACGTCAGCATAATCTGGACTATCTTGCTCAACACTATTTGAGCTACAAAATGGTGAGCTACGATGAGGTAACCGGCCATGATAAGCACAAGAGTTTTGCCTCCGTGGATATTATGAAGGCCAAGGAGTATTCCTGTGAGGATGCGGAGATCACTGTGCGATTAAAATCCATTTTGGAAGAAAGACTTAAATCTGATGATAACTATACACTTTTTCAAGACCTCGAGATGAATCTGGTGCCTGTATTAATAGATATGGAAAGGGCTGGAATAAAGATAGATGTGCCTTTTTTTACAGAAATGTCAGAAAGATTTGCAGATGAGCTTGCATCCATTGAACAGAGGATCTTTAGTCTCACCGGAGAAGAGTTCAATATCAACTCACCTCAACAGATAGGCTACATTCTCTTTGAAAAGTTGAACCTGCCAGGCAAAAAGAAGACAAAGAAAAAGACCGGGTATTCTACAGATGTTGAGGTTCTTACAGAGCTCGCACGCCAACATGAAATACCTTCTCTTCTTTTGCGTTTTCGGACCATCAGCAAGCTCAAATCTACCTATCTGGATGCCCTGGTGAGCCTGGTAAATCCCAGCACAAAAAGGGTGCACACCTCCTACAACCAGACAGTTACTGCAACAGGAAGGTTAAGCAGCAGCAATCCAAATCTTCAAAACATACCCATCAGAACTGAAGAAGGAAGACAGATAAGAAAGGGATTTATAGCAGAGGATAATCATCTTCTGCTATCTGCTGATTACTCACAGATTGAGTTACGGGTATTTGCCCATTATTCCGATGACCCGGTTCTTCTTAAAGCCTTTGAGAAGGGAGAAGACATCCATTCCAGGACAGCGGCGGATGTATTTGGTCTGGACCCAAGAATGATCACAGAAGACATGCGCCGAATGGCAAAAACCATTAATTTTGGAATCATTTATGGTATGGGCCCTATTAAATTAGCCAGGGAACTCGGGATAAGCAAGAAGGTGGCGCAGGCCTATCTCGCTAATTATTACGAGCGGTATAAAGGGGTGAAAAATTTTAAAGAAAAGATACTATTGCAGGCACGGGTAAACCAGTACGTTAGCACTCTTTTCAAAAGAAGACGATACCTGCCTCATATAAACAGTGATAATGGACACCTCAAAAGTGAGGCAGAAAGAGCAGCAATTAATACACCAATTCAGGGGACCGCTGCCGACCTTATCAAGATGGCTATGATAAAAATTTCCGAAAGATTACACAAAGAACACCTGAAGACAAAGATGCTCCTGCAGGTCCATGATGAGTTGGTTTTTGAGGTTCCTCAAAAAGAGCTTGATATTGCAACTAATTTGGTAAAAGATGAAATGGAGGGTGTTTATCCCTTGAAAATTCCCCTTCGAGTAGATATAAACTGGGGAAAGAACTGGGAAGAGGCGCATTAAGTTTGATACTGGATATAGGAATCTGAGCACATCCCATATCATGTATTTTGCGCCAGCAACGGACAACAAACAACGGTGAACGGACAACTTAAGGGACTTAAAATGGAAAACTACTATATTGGAATCGATGCTGGCTCTGTAAGTGTAAATGCTGTTGCAATTAACAACAAGGGAGAATTAATCTATGAGTACCCTTACAAAAGACATTTTGGCGGAGTGGAGACAAGCGTATTTGAGGTCGCCAGCGAACTCTATAATCGCCTTGGCATTGAAAACATCAAGGCAATTGCCTTCACGGGAAATCACGGGAGGATCATAAGCGAGAAGCTTGACGGATTTTATGAGTTCGAATCCATTGCCCAGATCCTTGGAGCGGTACATTTGCAGCCTGATGTAAGATCCATCATAAGCATGGGTGGGCAGGATACAGCCCTGTATATCCTCAGCCATCATGGGAACACATGGCAGCTCGATGACTTCAACACAAATACCCCCTGCGCCTCAGGCACAGGTTCCTTTATTGATCAACAGGCGGAAAGACTGGCATCATCTATGTACGGTAAGGAGCTCGATAAATCAGAGACTCACATTACCAAAATCATGGAAGATTTTATCTCCCTGGGCCTCAAGAGCAAAAGTCCAGTAAGGGTGGCCTGCAGATGCACGGTATTTACCAAGACGGATATGATACACCTTCAGAACAAGGGTGAGAAACTTGAAGATATCATTGCCGGCCTGCACATTGGAAATACATCTAATTACCTCAGCACTATTGTCTCCAATCGGGTGCTGCCAGAGCCAATAATGTTTATCGGCGGACTCACCTTGAACGAACTTCAAGTGAGGGGATTCAGGCGGCATTTTGCCAAATTGATTGTCCCCGAGCACTCTACCTCTATTGGTGCATTGGGAGTGGCCCTCCAGGCAAAGGAACAGGATATCGTTAATAAGCCCGGCTTAGATAAGCTTAAATCTATAACCGAAAAAGGGTCTTTTTCCTTTCCAACAGCCCCTAAATTGGAGCTTCTTAGAACTGATTTCCCGGAAGACAATGAAATAAAGGCATTACGAAAGCGCATAAAAAAGACACCAGTATTCTTAGGGATTGATATAGGCTCAACAACTATCAAATATGCCCTCATCAATGAAAACAGAGAGATTATTGACAAGGAATATCGCCAAACAAGTGGTAAGCCAATTGAGATGACACAAACCCTGCTGAGAATACTTAAAGACAGGCTTGGAGACGCAATTGATATAAAGGGGGTGGCAACTACTGGCTCAGGCAGAATGGTGGCCGGTGATTTCCTCAATGCGGACTTGATTATCGATGAGATCACCGCCCATGCGCGAGGCGCTGTTGAAATTGACCCCTTGATAGATACCATTTTTGAGATAGGCGGCCAGGATAGCAAGTACATCTCTATCTCTAATACCTATCCCCTTGACTTTGACATGAACAAGGTATGCGCAGCCGGAACAGGGAGTTTTCTCCATGAGCTTGCAAACAAAAATGGCATAAACATTGTTGATGAATTCCAGCAAATAGCCCTCTCCTCGGAGAGGCCGATCAAGCTGACTGAACGGTGCACCGTGTTTATGGAGTCTGACCTTGTATCCTATGCGCAAAAAGGCGGGCAAAAAAATGATCTTATCGCCGGTCTCTGCTACGCGATTGTGTACAACTACTTACACAGGGTGGTTGGAAATAAAAAGATAGGCGAGAGGATCATGTTTTTAGGCGGCCCATCCCTTAATAAGGCTATCGTGGCAGCCTTCGAAAAAGTGCTTGGCAAGGGGCTCTTGATACCTAAGCACCGTGAAGTGTTAGGAGGGTTTGGGGCTGCTATAAGTGTGCAGGAAAAGATAGCAAAGGAACAGGTGAAAGAATCCTCATTCAGGGGCATAGATGAGGCAATTAATGACACGCTAAAATTTAAGGAAGCTATATGCCATGCGGACCCCAACTGCCATAATGAATGCAAGCTTAAGATTTACAATTTCGGCGGAAGAAAGAGTGTTTGGGGAGGAGAGTGCGGCAGGTATGAAATAAGAGCTGACTATGGCGAGAAAAAAGAGGATTACTTTAAGCTGAGGGATACCATCTGGGAAAAACATCTCAAGGGCCTCTATCATGAGCTGGGGGATTTGAAAGGGGCTAGTGAAAAAGACAGCGGAGCCGTCTTTGAGATTGATGGAAGGCCAACTGTGGGGATGCAGAGGGCGCTATACAATCATCAACTTGCCCTTTTCTGGGCAAGCTTTTTTGATACGCTTGGGTTTCGGGCCGTCTTAACATCAAAGACCAATGACCGGATCTCAAAATTAGGAATAGAATCAATGACCACCGAGACATGCTTTCCGGTAAAGGTCTCACATGGGCACGTCAGAGATCTCCTCGGTAAGACACGGTACCTCTTTTTGCCCAATATCATTGATCTTCCATCTCAGGATAACAAGGATAATGTCTTTTGCCCCATGGTTGAGGGAAATCAGTACATGCTCAAGGCAGCCCTGAGACTGAAAGAAGACGATATATTAAATCCAACTGTTCACCTGAAGTATAGTCCTGATCTATTGAGCATAGAATTGCATAAACATCTGGGCAACACATTGGGGGTATCCTCAAGGAAAATCAGGAAGGCGCTCGATGTTGCATTTGGAAGGCAACAGGACTTTGAAAATGAGTTATACAGTCGTGGCGCTGAAATCATATCCTCTTTAGGAGAAAATGAGCCTCTCGTGCTGGTTACTGGCAGGCCCTACAATCTCTACGATGAAAAACTGAATCTGATGCTTGGGCAGAATATATCCAAGATAGGCGTGACAGCGGTTCCCCTGGATTTTTTTGATGTCAGTGACATGGATCTGTCTGATTTTCCGAACATGTATTGGGCCTATGGCTACCAGATATTAAAATCTGCCAAGCTCATAAAGCTAAAGCCGAACTTTTTTGGCCTTCATCTTACCAACTTCAGTTGCGGCCCTGATTCTTTTATCGAGCATTTCTATAAATATATCATGGGAGAAAAGCCCTACCTTATACTGGAATTGGATGAGCACAGCGCGGTGGCAGGAGTAATGACAAGGCTTGAGGCATTTAAAAACGTAGTGCAATCTGTGCAAAAAATGGAATCTATGGAATCTAAAATTACAAAAATTACCGCAATGAGGTCTTAAAAATGGAAAAGGTTACGCAATTAGATACCTTTCGTTCCGTATCCAAGGGCGTTGGACGATTTAATGTTCAGGGAAAGAGACTCCTGATCCCTCAGATGAACCAATTTAACAGTCAACTTCTGGCAGGGGTCTTCAAAAGCTTTGGAGTCAATGCCAAGGCTATGGAGACATATGAGGGCCTGGATTTAGGGAAAAAATACACCTCGGGCAAGGAGTGCTTCCCCTGCATAGTAACACTTGGGGATATTCTTCTTTTCATGAAAAAGGAAAGGGAGAGACTTGGGGAAAGTTTTAATCCCGAGAACTATATTTACTTTATGCCCGATGCAGATGGCCCGTGCAGGTTTGGCATGTATAACAAATTTCACCGAATAATCCTTGATTCCATACCTGGTTTAGACAAGGTGAAGATTAGTGAACTCAACTCCGATGATGCATACGATCTCAAGGGATTGATACCAAAGGAAAACTTGATAGCCTTCAGGAAGGCAGGGTATCTCTCTATTGTGGTGGGAGATATCCTTGATAGGCTTGTTTGGAGGATTAGGCCTTATGAGAAGGTTGAAGGAATGGCAGATACCTTTATAAATGAGGCTATGGAGCGGATGGCCGAGTCTTTTGCCAGGCACTCATCTGAAAAAGATCTCTCCCCTATCACTGATGATCTAATAGAAGTCGTAAAAGAAGGAAAAGATATTATCGATCCCCGTGTTCCAAGAAAACCACTCATAGGCGCAGTTGGGGAGATCTATTTAAGGTCCCACGTGAAATCTAATCAGGATACCATTAGAACACTCGAGAAATACGGCGCTGAGGTCGTAAACGCCTCCATAGGGGAATGGATAAACTATACTACCTATGACCAGGTAAGGTTAGCCAGGATTGCCATCGGGTTGAATCTTAAAAGATTTAAGCTAAAAGAGATAAAAAAATATCTCCTGCAGTATCTAAAATATAATATCACACTCTTTTACCAGTATATGCAGCAGAGGAAGGTGTACCAGATGGTGCGGAAATATATTGATATTGCGGAGGATCACAAGATAGGCCATCTCGAAAAGGTATTAAAAACGAAAAATACCTTTTCATTTGAGGTTGGAACAGAGGCCTGCCTTAGCATTTCCTCCGCCTTAGAGCTTTCACACCGAGGATACAATGGAATTGTAAACATATTTCCCTTTACCTGTCTGCCAAGCAATCTGACCGCCTCCATCACCAAGCCTTTAATGGGCAAGCTTAATGTTCCCTATATTGATGTTGACTACGATGGCTCATTTCAACCAGGCAGGGAGGCAGCCTTACGAACATTTATGTATCAAGCCAATCAACACTTTAAGATACACGGTAGACCTTAAATGTATAAAATGCTTATAAATGCTGTAGATCCGGAAGAATACCGGATCGCCATATTAAAGGATGGCGAACTGGATGAGTTCTACATCGCCACCTCTACAAGAGAAGAAACCAAAGGAAATATCTATAAAGGCACGGTTGCCAGGATTGAACCATCTCTTCAGGCCGCCTTTATAAATTATGGAGCTGACAAAAATGGTTTCTTGTCAATGGGAGAAATCCACCCTGAGTATTATGAATCGCAGGGATTTGTTTCAAATGGTAAACCATCAGTTCCTCAAATAGAAAAAGCGCTAAAAAAAGGAAGTGAGATTCTGGTACAGATCACTAAAGAGAGGGAAGGAAAAAAAGGGGCATATCTCACCACCTATATCTCTCTGGCAGGCCGCTATCTTGTATTAACCCCAGGGAGACCGAATAGCGGCATTTCTCAGAAAATAGAGGATGAAAGGGAACGTCAAAGACTAAAATCCTTGATGAGTCAGCTTGAGCTGCCGGAAGAGATAGGATATATCGTAAGAACCGCCGCCTCGGGTCAAAAAAAACGCACAATAGAGCGAGATCTAAAAAATCTCTTGAGAATGTGGCAGGATATCAAAAAAAGGGCTAAAACGAAACCCGCCCAATCCATTCTCTTTAAGGAAGAAGATCTTGGTCTGAGAACCCTGAGGGATTACTTTAGCGCAGAGGTAGATGAGGTCCTTGTTGACGACAAGGAAACATGGTTAGAGATGAGGGACTTCATGAAGGTTATATCTCCCAGACATCAAAAAAGGGTCAGGCTCTACAAGGAAAAGGCCCCCATATTCTCTGAATATGGAATTGAAAGGCAGATCGAACAGATTTATAGTAATAGTGTTCCTTTAAAAAGTGGGGGCTCGATTGTGATCGACTCCACTGAGGCCCTGATTTCAATCGATGTGAATAGCGGCAGATCTAGGGGGTCGAGGGGATTAGAGGACACAGCATATAAAACCAATCTGGAAGCAGCCAGGGAAATCGCCAGGCACTTGAGACTGAGGGATATAGGTGGTTTGGTAGTCATAGACTTTATTGATATGAAAGACCCAAAGCATGTGCGGGAACTGATAAGACAGGTAAAAGAAGAAACCAGGAGGGACAGGGCAAAGATACGTTTCTCCAATATCTCTAAATTTGGATTAATGGAACTCTCCAGGCAAAGATTGAGGCCATCAATAGAATCAAAGAGTTACCAGATCTGTGAATACTGTCAGGGTAGAGGAATCGTGAAATCTGTTGAGGCTACCGCAGTGTCTTTCATGCGTCAGATATGGCTTGGGGTATCAAAAGGCAATGTTGAGACAGTAACGTGTATGCTGCCAAATAATGTGGCCAACTATCTGTTGAATAAAAAACGGGCAGAGTTAGCCGAGCTTGAAAAACGATATGGTGTTAACATTGAAATCCAGGCAAATCCTAACCTTTCACCATGGGAAGGCGATATAAAGTTCACAGAGAAGAGTGATGCAAAAGAGGCATAGAATGTAGTGCTTACAAAAATCTTAGCTTCACAAGAAGTGTTGCGCCTGTAGCTCAGCTGGATAGAGCAGCGGACTTCTAATCCGCAGGCCGGGGGTCCGAATCCCTCCAGGCGCATCATTAAAATAGCAAGGATCTCAAAGAATTACCCCAAATGCTTTATATTTCTTATCAAAATTAGTTTATTGAGCGTTGTTTAACCCTAATTCTCTTTTAAAAGAGGAAATTTATGGGTATAGGGGCTGTCAGAGATAACCATCTGCACAGCCTGGTGGATCTTATTATTTATGAGAATAGGGCCAATAAAATTTGCGGTCATTTTATCTGGCGCTCCCTTTGGAATATTAACAACAACATATAATTCTAAATTATCTTGTTTCTCTTCTTCATTCCAGGACATTTCCTTTAAAACGTTCTCTACATCTACGTCATAGTCTGGCTTAAAAAGAAATGGACTCATAATAACAAAGGCAAGCGCTGGATCATCGACGGACTGGTACCAGAAAAAGGGCGAATTCTCTTTATGTTGAAGTATAACATACCGCTTTACATCCGGAAATCCCAGCATACCAAAGGGCATAGTAATAATCTTTTCTTCTTCTATAGTGATAGTTCCAAATCGTGTGGTTTTAATCTTCAATGTTATTTATCCTTGGATCTATTGATGTGAAAAATGGATGTCGCCTCGGAAAGATCAGAGGCGCTTACCTCAGATGAGTTCAGATTTTCACTTCTAATTCTCTCATATATTTCCTGCCGGTGAATACTGATACTTTGAGGCGCTTCGATCCCCAGCCTGACTTGCGCTCCTTTGATTTCAAGCAATGTAATAGTGATATCATCGCCAATAGCAATCCGTTCCCCTAACTTCCTTGTTAGTATAAGCATAGCCCATCCATGGCATAAAAAGAGTGAGTGTCAATAGTCATTTGTCACCGGTAAATGACTAATAACAAATGACGGTTCCTGTAATTATTACAAGTAATCGACCAGGCTCAATTGCATAACCCTGGCCGAAGAGGCCAGGGCAGCCTTATAGGCAAGTTCTTTCGCCTTAAGGTCCATGATTGCCTCAGTGATATCGGCATCCTCAATCTTCGAAAGCCTCTCGGTATTTGTGATATTCAAATCCTGAAAGATCTTTTCCTTTGTTTCCATGCGGAGCATCTTAGAGCCTATTTCGGAGATCTTTGTGGAAATACGATCAAAATGGGTATCCAGGTTGCTCATCGCAGCCTGAATGCCACTAACGTCATCGGCCTCCAAGGCGTCTTTCAAGTCACTCAAAGTGGTGAAAATATCTCCGAACACAGCCTCACCATCACTTCCTACCTCAACAGTAGCATCCCTGCCTATCTTCATTGTAAAGGCCTTGTTATCTCCATTATATGTGACCACGTTCGTGTCATTGTCCCGGCTGAACGGCGCCGCATCTGTTTTCGACCCCGCAAAAATATACCGCCCATTCACCTCGGTGTTGGCCAGAGAAACTATCTCTTCCAGTGTGTTCTGAACGGTCGCTGCTGCGGAGGCCCTTTCAGCGGATCCTGTGGTGGCGGTAGCCATCTGAACGCACAAGGCCCTGGCATCGGAGATCTGATTCTGCACTTGGGTCAGGGCGCTTTCAGAGGCGGTAAGCCATGATCGCCCCATGGAAATGTTCCGTCCCAACTGCTCGATATTTGATAGAGAAGATCTAATATTGAGAGCCTGGGTGAGCCCCACCGGATCGTCTGAAAGCTCTGTGATACGCTTTCCGGTCGCAACTACCTTGTTGGCCCTGTTCAATTCCTCGGTAATGTTGCCTAAATTGAATTTTATTATATCATAAATGGTTTTGTTAGCCACTCTCATGGTAGTCTACTCCGTTTGTTGTGTTTGTTGTGTTTTAACCCTATAAACTCATTTTCCTACTTTACACTGAGCAAGGTGTTAAGCATTTCGTCGGAAACGGTAATAAGTTTGGCTGCCGCTGCATAGGCATGCTGAAATTTAATAAGATTCGTCATCTCCTCATCAAGAGACACACCCGAAATACTATCTCGTATCTCGCTTAGTTTATTCACCATCACCTCATTAAAGGCCTTGCTCCTTGAGATGCTTGCTGCCTTGATCCCGATAGAACCTGCCATGGCATGATAGTAGCCTTCAATGGTCGTAGTGAGGTTCCCTTCTGTGCATCCGTTAATCCTGTCGCACGTCCATTGCGGGATATCCATTGATGTGTATTGCAGGTCAGCTATAGCCAGGGCATTGGTGTTGTCACCTGAGGCGAATGTGCCATCATCGTCAATCTGAGCTGCGCCGATGAAATTGTTATCAGAGCCAATTTTGCTGTTCACGCCTATGCCTCCTGCGGTAGCGCCTGTGAAAAACGTGTTTATCCCAAGGGCGGCCAATACATTACTGGTATCACCGGAAAAGGCAAATGTATAACCGTTATCTGCATCAATTTTCAGTCTTCCGCCTGTTGTTATTGTAGCGCTTATATTGTCAACGGCATCAATAGCATCTTTAATGGAAGTGAGGCTTGTTCCACCTGAATCTGAATCAACAGTAATCACAGTTGGACCTCCACCAATAACGGCCCCACTAGAATCATAGATCCATATATTAAACACTCCATCCGATATCTTATTATAGTAGTCAAGACCAGAATCTACAGTTCCGAGTTCCTCTCCGTTGTCTGATACAGCGTAGGTTCCGGTAACAGTATTGAAGGCCTCAAGCCCCACCCCCTGGCTGTGCTGTTGGTTGACAGTCCAGATGAATTCTTTGGCTAAGGCATCGAGGTCCAGTTTATACTTGGCAATGATCTCATCCCGCATATTCAGCCACCCGTCTAACTTCCCGCTGGTGATATAGCCCGTAATGTCAGCCGTGGCCCCTCCAGAACCCTGCCATTTCACCCTATCTCCATTGTCTCCACCCAGCTCCAGGTCATAGCTGTCATTTCCATGAACCAGGACGCAACCCCTGGCCGTGATAACTGTGAGCGTCCCGTTACTCTGCTCAAAGGTCTTCACATCAATATATTCAGCGAGTTCCGAGACCAGTGTATTGCGCTTATCCCTCAGGTCATTGGCAGTTGCTTTCCCTGCCTCCATTCCAACAATTTCATTGTTGATAAGGCCAATCTCATTTGTAATCTGATTTATCTCATCTACCGCGGCGCTCACGGCATTGCTTAAATCCGTTTCAAGCTGGCTCAAATCGGCGCTCAGTGCGTTAAACTGCTCTGACATAGAGATGCTGTGTTCATAAAGCCCAATCCGTTCTGAAGCTCCAGCGGGATTGTTCGCAATATCGTGCCATAAGTTCCAGAAGTCTGCTAACATTGCACTGATGCTGTTTCCAGAGTTTTCATTAAACAAACCCTCTAAGACCTGCATGTAATTGTCCATCTGTTCAAGGCAAGAGAAACTTGATTTTTGCTGCATGAGCTGGTTCTCGATAAACTGGTCGCATGATCTTGCTATATGGGTTGTTTTTACACCTCTGCCGAGAATCAATCCACCATATTTAAAGCGATCCTTTGCCTCGCACACAGGGCTCTGTCTGGAGTAACCAGGAGTGTTAACGTTGGCAATGTTGTGGGCGGCCACGTCCATGCCATACCGCTGGGCGGCCACGGCATCTTTGGCAATACTGAATACCAATCCTAAACCTGACATAATCAAGCCTCCCTGCTAAGAAGAATATTGGCACCGGATTTACTTATATGACATCTCTCATTGTACATAATCTTAGATGTCTCCTCGCCTGTTATAACTGATATCATTTCATCAAGAAACTGGAGTGAATCATCAATAAATATCATATTTTCTTTCCTTAAGACCTCTATCTCAGCCTTTAATTTTATAAGCGCCAGGTATTGTTTTTGAATGATCGCCCTCTTATCCCGCGGGATCATGTCCAGCGCCTGATTAAGGTTAAAAGATTTTTGATCTATCTCAGGATTAATGGTAGAAATAATTTCCTGGTGGATAGATTTTATCTTTAGGCATGTTTCCTCTTTTTCCCTGGATATGCTCCATAGTCTATCCAGGTCTATATTTATCAAAGATTCTCTTTCCCTGTGAAAACAATCAAGGAGATCATAATAGAGC
>Ga0209410_1001104_pt1 | contig 13077 bp, 18 predicted proteins | sample Mar14436cmmetaG_FD_184135 | JGI IMG/M metagenome (GOLD analysis project Ga0209410, IMG submission 184135) | Marine hydrothermal vent microbial communities from Guaymas Basin, Gulf of California to study Microbial Dark Matter (Phase II) - Marker... ... | reverse complement strand
CGCATAGAGAGATCGGTTACGCCCGCAGCAAGTATCAGCATCATGCTGACGTGAATCATTCGGAAAAGGCTACATGAGGCACGGTTGCTCGCAAAAAAGTGCTGAACTAAATTATTGCAGTACAAAAATAAAAAAGGTGCTCGAATGGCACCTTACGCTGGTTTATCATAGAGCTTGGTCTTGGTCAGCAGGTTGCCTGCCTTTGCATGTGGCTGACGGAATACGGTGTCGTTTGACTTCTCAATCTCTCTCGCTTCTCTTGCAAGACATGCCGCTGCATTCATCAACTCATGACCAGCAGCAGCGGTCAGCGTGACCTTCTCAACATCCTTGTGTATGAAACACGCCGGGAAGTTGATCGCTGCAACCGTGTTTGCCATGTGCAGTGCCGCAAGAGCCTTTGCCTTTGCGTACGGATTCTCGAAGCATCCGCGCTCAACGCACTTCTCAGGTGTTGCAAGGATATACGGCAGTTCAAGGTCTTTTCCTGATTTGCCTGATGCGACCTGATCAACCACCTTGTCCAGCTCCTCCTGAATCATACGTACTACACCGCATGTGGACAGAACCTTCATCGCATCCGAGTTAAACGACGCCATCTCTGTCGGGTCAAGGAACTCTCTTTTTGCACCGATCAATGGATCGACCTTCAATATGATCGACCCGAAACCGGCATCTTTGAGTGCCTGACGTGCATCCTTCTTGTCAGGTCCGTCCGAAATAACGATCGTCGGCGTGTTCTTGTAGATCTCCCGCGCTGCGGTCGGTCCGGGCGCGCCCGCGTTCGGGCTGATCATCACCACAAAATCAGGATCCCAGTGTTTAATCAACGCTTCCGTGTCCTTTGCCTCGTCCGGGCTCATCTTTGCGCCGGTACCGAGCGTCCGTACCATAATACCCTCTCTTGCTGCAATCTCATCAAGAATCAGGTCAATCACCTGGGACATCCCAAGATTCCCAAGCTTCACAAATCCAATCTTTACATCAGTCATGATGTGTCACCGCGTTTCGTATCACGATTATGAGATATAAGGTTATTGATCAGGACATCCGGCTCTTCGGATAGAAGACAGATGTTCGGTTTGGGCGTTCTTGTCCTCGCATAACAACTAAATACCGAGATGTGAAATACGACATGCATGCTCCGTGTGACATTCTTGGGAACCGGTGGCTCGTTGCCGACACCGCATAGAAACCCGTCCGCAATCCTGGTTAACCGCAAAGGAGAACTGATGCTCTTCGATTGTGGTGAAGGGGCTCAGCAGCAGATGATGCGGGCAAAAACAGGGATGATGAAGCTTTCTTCTATTTTTATCACCCATCTGCATGCCGATCACATTCTTGGTATACCCGGACTGATCCAGACCATGTCCTTTCACGGACGGGAGGATCCATTGTTCATATACGCACCAGAACGATCGTTCGAACAGATCACCTATCTCACACATATCGGGTATACCAGACCAAGGTTTGATGTGCGGATCACAGAACTGTCGCCAGGAGATGTGATTGAACGTGACGAGTATGATGTTACTGCCATCAGAACCGAGCATAATGTACCTTCGATCGGATATGCACTTTTTGAGCACCAGCGAACAGGGAGGTTCGATCGCGAGCGGGCAATTGAACTCGGAGTGCCGCCAGGACCGCTATTTTCAAGATTGCAGCGTGGTGAGAGCGTTACAGTAGATGGGAAGACCGTGCATCCGGAGGATGTGCTTGGCAGTCCGAGACCTGGGAGGCGTATCGTTTACACAGGCGATACCAGACCAACAGATACGGTACTTGAGGCAAGTCGCGGCGTTGACCTGTTGATTCATGACGGCAGTCTGGCTCACGATCTTGTTGACTGGGCGCGCGAAACCATGCACTCCACCGCAAGAGAAGCCGCACTCCTCGCAAAGGAAGCAGGGGTGCGGAAATTGGTATTAACGCATATCAGTTCCAGGTATGCTGATCCATCACCGATTGTGAAGGATGCGGAGGCTGTATTCGATCGTGTGCAGGTTGCAAGAGATTTTCTGGAGATTGAGATACCGTACCGTGATTCATGATACCATGATTCACATCGTCCGGTGTGATGAAGGGATTGCAGCAAGCCGCCGGTGGGATTTGAACCCACGATCTGCTGATTACGAATCAGCCGCTTTTCCTGCTAAGCCACGGCGGCGCAGCATGATATGATTGCAACCCCAACAGTTAAGAGTTACGACAGGATGATCTTAAGATGTGAGAATCGTTGCATTCGTCGGCATGCCGGCATCAGGGAAGTCGGAAGCTGCAAAAACAGCAAACAAGCGTAACATTCCTGTGATCGTGATGGGTGATGTTGTGCGGAGGGAAGCGGAAAGACGCGGGCTTGATCCGAGCGATGCGAACATCGGCGGGCTGGCTGACCAGTTGAGAGCAGCAGAAGGGATGGATGCGATTGCAAAGCGATGTATACCGCTGATCCGTGAACTCCATAAAGATGCTGTGGTGATCGATGGCATCAGAGGACCTGCCGAGGTGGATCTCTTCAGACGCGAGTTTGGAGATGATTTTATGCTGATATCGATCGTTGCGTCGATCGATATTCGTCTTGAGCGGATCATCAGCAGGAAGCGATCCGATGCGGTCACCAGTATCAAATCGCTGAAGATAAGAGACGAACGCGAACTCGGGTGGGGCATGGGCGATGCGATCGCATCTGCCGATCATGTTATCCGAAACACTGGTACGCTCGATCAGTTTCTTGAAGAGGTGGAGTTTATGATCGATCAGATCAGGCAGGATACCAGGAAAAAATGAGGGATTGGTGTGAAGAAAGCTCTGATAAGCGTATACAGCAAAAGAAATCTGAAAAAATTTGCAAAGAATCTATCTAACCTCGGAATAGAGATAATTGCAACAGAGGGAACAGCAAGAGAACTATCGCAGAACGAAATTCCAGTAACCCGCGTCTCAGAGTTCACAGGATTCTCTGAGCTTTTGGGCGGCGGGATAAAGACGCTTCACCCGGCGATCCACGCCGCAATCGCAACCGGAGAGATATCCATCGTCGTCGTGAACCTCATTCCGCTGAGATCGATTGAACGTATGGATATCGGCGGCGTTGCGCTTCTGAAATCCGCGATAAAGAATTTCAAGAATGTTGCGGCTGTAACAGATCCGGAACAGTACGGCGGTGTGATCGAAGAGATCGCAGGCACTGGAGACATATCTTATGAGACAAGATTGGCTCTTGCCATCCTGGCGTCCGCATACATCGTGGAATACGAATCGGAAGCAGGTAAGATTCTTGAGGGGATGAGACCGCGGTCGCTGTAGGTCTCACGCTCTCACTTCTGGAGATTGGCGAGAACTGTGGGGCTTGGGGGTATTCCGAACTCAGGAATACGGATGGATCGATTTTTCACATGAGACTTATGGAATGTTTCCCGGTCCCGGAGCGCTGAAGCAGGAACTGGATGTTACGTATCTGGAGTACGGGCATGTCTGATTTTTATCAAACATCCAGGTTCTTCGCTTCTCGCGCATGTTTCTCGATGAACGCTCGTCTCGGTTCGACAGCATCACCCATCAGTATCGTGAAGAGTCTGTCAGCCTCCATCGCGTCCTCGATTGTCACCTGAAGTGTTGTTCGTTTCTCAGGATCCATGGTCGTCTCCCATAGCTGGGACGGGTTCATCTCGCCGAGACCTTTGTATCGCTGTATGGATACACCATCTTTCCCGATCTCCTCTGTTATCGCGCTCAGTTCCTCATCCGTGAACGCATACCTCTCGGTCTTTCCCTTCTTGATCTTGTACAGAGGTGGCTGTGCGATGTACACGTATCCCGCCTCGAGTAGTTCAGGCATGTACCGGTACAGGAATGTCAAAAGCAGGGTACGGATGTGCGAACCATCGACATCGGCATCTGTCATAATAAGTATCCTGTGGTACCGCGCCTTCTTGATATCAAAGTCCTCCCCGATGCCGGTTCCGAAAGCGGTGATCATCGCCCTGATCTCATTATTGCGCAGGATCTTGTGGAGTCTTGCCTTCTCAACATTCAAAATCTTCCCTCTAAGCGGGAGAATCGCCTGAAATCTACGATCTCGTCCTTGCTTGGCAGAACCTCCAGCAGAATCACCCTCGACCATATATATCTCGCTCTTTGATGGGTCCCTTTCAGAGCAGTCTGCAAGTTTGCCTGGCAGACTCGCGGATTCGAGCGCGGTTTTGCGTCTTGTTAATTCTCTTGCCTTTTTTGCAGCCTGCCATGCCTTTGCTGCCTCAATTATCTTACCTATGATCTTTTTTGATGTTTTCGGATTCTCTTCAAGGAATTCATCGAGCCCCTCACTAACCAGCGACTGAACAAGCCCTTTCACCTCGATGTTTCCGAGTTTCATCTTGGTCTGGCCCTCGAACTGTGGGTTTGCGAGTTTTACGCTGATAACTGCGGTTAAGCCCTCGAGCGTATCCCTTCCGCTGATCTCCCCCTCCTTCATAAGATTGTTCTTCTTTGCATATCGGTTGATCGATCTCGTGAGTGCGGTCTTGAATCCGCTCAGATGAGTCCCGCCTTCCTTTGTGTTGATGCTATTCACAAATGAGAGGACGTTATCGGAATATCCATCGTTATACTGGAATGCGATCTCGATATCAGTGCTGTTCTTCGTCTTCTTGAAATATCCGGGATCATGAAGAGGGTTTTTATTTTCATTCAGGTATTCGACAAAGGATACGATTCCGCCATCGAACTGATACGTATCTGCCAATTGCGGATCGCACCGATCATCCTTTATAGTGATATGCACGCCGCGGTTGAGATATGCCAGTTCACGGAGCCGTTTCGAGAGAATGTCATAAGAAAATTCAGTCTCCTGAAAGATCTGCGGATCAGGTTTGAATGTTATGACCGTTCCTGTTCGATCGGTCTCGCCTGTGACCATCAGGTCATATTTCGGACTTCCTCTCTCATATTCCTGGACATATATTTTTCCTCCACGATGTATCTCAACACGCAACCATTCAGAGAGCGCGTTCACAACTGATATGCCAACACCATGGAGTCCACCAGAGACCTTGTATACACTTTTATCAAACTTTCCACCGGCATGAAGCGTTGTCATCACGATCTCAACCGCGGATTTTCCATAATCCTCGATTATGTACACAGGAATACCTCTACCATCATCCGATATCGTGACAGAGCCATCTCGATTCAACGTGACCTCAATTGTAGAACAGTGTCCTGCCATTGCCTCATCGATGCTGTTGTCGACGACCTCGTTCACGAGATGGTGCAGCCCAATTGATCCGGTGCTTCCGATGTACATGCCAGGCAGGGAACGCACCGCCTCAAGTCCGCTCAGCACCCTGATCTGCTCTTCGGTGTCCATGATATATTATAGTGGGCAGAAGATCGTAAAGTTATTGCGCGGCTGGTTGCAGTGTTGCTGCTGGTGTGGGACATGATATGCATCATAGCAAGCACAAAATATCCATCGAGGCAATAGTACAGGGAGAGACGACAACATGAACGACACCTCTGAAGATTTCGAGGAACTGGACGCGGCAGTCCTTGCCGAGTCAAAGAAGAGCCGTGCGCATACTGTTCTCATCTGCCCGCAATGCGGCTCGAGAAACGTGACGTACTGGCTGGGCTTGAAGGCAGGATGCCAGTACCAGTGCAAGGACTGCGGCTACGTCGGCGCATTCGTGATCGAGGGATAAGCCGCAGGAGTTTGACCGGCGATGTTTCCGGTTTTGCCGGAGTTTACACCATTCCCTGCATTGGCATGAGTGGTGCCACCCGCATGCGAGCGAAGATCATTAATACCGATCCCTGCAAGAACCGATACCATGAACGAGCAGATAGCAGCCGGCGCAGAAGCTGTGATCGAGCGATCTGATGGCAGGATCATCAAGCGGCGGGTGCCAAAGAACTACCGCATCCCGGACCTCGATGCCCGGATCAGGAGAGCGAGAACCAGAACTGAGGCGAAACTCGTATCAGAGGCACGCAGATGTGGCGTACCGACACCGATCATCTATGATGTCGATACAGTCGAGTTCACGATCGCAATGGAGTTCATCGCGGGTCCGCAGCTCAAGTATGTGCTCGATTCGAGCATGAGCGAACGTATCGGTGAACTTGTCGGGAGATTGCATAACTGTGGGATCATTCACGGCGATCTCACAACCTCAAACTTAATCTTGCATGATGGCAGGATATATCTGATCGATTTTGGGCTCGGCTACTTCGAGAAGAGTGTGGAGGCGCAGGGTGTCGATGTGCATGTGCTCTTCCAGACGTTTGTGAGCACGCACGGTGAATCCGAACTCGAGGAGGCGTTCTCTCTCGGATACAGACGGACATTTGCAGATGCTGATCAGGTGCTTGCGCGTGTGCGTGAGATCGAGGCGCGGGGGAGGTATCTGTGATTGTAGGAAGCGTATTCGATACGGCATAGAACCGAGCCTATCAAAAGAATATCGAACATTTACAACGATAGTAGGAGATAAGCACTTTTTGATCGGTTAATCAAGTGTAACCACGTATAAAAAGGTTTTTTTGTCAGATTCGTGATTTAGTGGACGCGCTCAACCAAACCATACGGTTTATGTAGCATGACTTTAATGCTATCAAGTGCTATAATATATGATCATAGTATGATTGATGCGAACGGAACGGAACGTGACGCTACGCGCGTCTGCACCACTGGTTAAACGAAATGGGAATCCAAACAATGAAAAAGGAGTGTGGAGAATGGCAGCGATGGAGACTAAAATCCCCCCATCAATTGCATACACGGGAAGGGTACGGGTGAAAGTAACGAGCATCTTGTTTCTTGCAATGATGTGCCTGACAGGTATTGGACTTGCGATTTCGGATTTATCGAAAAACCTAATCTTTTTAGGGCAGGGTTTATGCGCACCTAACAGCAAACTGCTTGAGAGCATGGTTGGATTTCATGGAAATAAAGGAAGATGGGGGAATATGAATAACAGAACTACAGTATTAGTATTGTCTGTGGTGATGATCGCCGCGGTATTATCAGGATGCGTTGAAGAGGTTTGATGTGAAACGGCATGAGACTACGTCATCTGCCTTTCCTTCTTTTTTGATAGTTGCGATGGTTAAATTCGTGATGTGATCTCATCTTCAACAATCTTCAGGATATTCACGATCCCAATCTCCCGGAACGGTTCAACCATATCAGGATAGTGTACATGATGCGGGAAGTTGTCCAGCTCTGGAAAGTGTGGAGCACTGTCGTACCTTCTGAGGAGACATCGATCTTGATCCTGCCAATGAAACCGATAGGACGGTCTTGTCAGCCTTCCACCTTCTTCGATTACAATGAATTCAGAAAAATACAGAACAGTTTCGTCAATGAAAACAAAAAATCCCTTTATGTGACCGGTGTATCTAGATCTCTTGTCAAAAATTACATTTTCAGATGCAACAATCTGTGACTGCCTGATTTTTTCGATAACCTCTTCAAAATAATCGTCTATCTGCACTGTTCAAGTATCTCCGTAATTTGCGCAACTTCGGTATTCAGCGCATCCAGAATCCTGATTTCGCCATACCAGTCGATGAAATCGGGGTCATCCCCCATTTTGGGGCGGACTTTCAAAAAATTTTGTGAAGATAGATTGTATTTACTTTCAAATGATGAAATGTTCTGTTCTGTTCTGTCTATGCTCATTTTAAGCAGTTTATATTCTCTTTGCAGCGCCGAATAAAGGACGCCCCTGGCTTTCATCCTATCTGTGACCTTTAATTCGATTATCGCTGGCATTTTATCACCGGGTTTCTGTTAAGAGATGTTGTGTTCATAATTTCTTTTGAGTGATATCTGATTAAAGTGTTGCTCTGTGATCTGCCAGTGTCGAGTCAACCCTGCAATGTCGATAGATGTAGTAACCTGTACTCTCCATAATCCGGCACCTGAAAGTTGACACGACACTGCATTTCATCGGGGTCATTTTGTTGACGTCGAATCAGCCAACCTCGAGACCAGAAACGGCAACCTGAACTTCCCTGATGGCGACTCATGCGAAGGAAACATGGCAGCAGCGCTCTGGGATATATTTGATGACCATGACGAGATATACGATAGACTCTCGGATGGATTCAATAACATCTGGGATGTTCTGCAGGATCAAACAAGCGATGAAGATACCTTCAGCGACTTCTATGACTCACAGTGTGATCTTGGTCATGATAAGCCAAAAGCAAACAGTGCAATCTTCCAGAACGACATAGACTACAACCTCCCGCCAGGTGTTACTGTCGCCAACCCTGAGCCAGGTCATGTCTACTTTGGCATAATCCAGACACTGACATATACCACCGATGAAGGTGGTGATGTGCCGCACACTGAGTACTGGTATTCACTGGATAATATCAACTGGCATCAACTCGATCTCCCGATTGGGAAAGGAGGATACTCAACCCGCGGGGAAGGGAAGTGGTGGTACGTCGACTGGAATACATCGCTATACATCGATGAGGACGACAGCGTATGGCTGAGGGTGTATGCGACCGATAACCTTGAAGACAGCATAAACGGAGTAACAGAATCGCCTCCTTATTACTGGCATATCTACATAAACGACATACAGGTACCGGATGAAGATATCGATTCATATCAACTGCGGGGTGGCGAAGTCATACACTGGGAGTGTTCAAAGATGAACGATGCAGGTGAATAGAACGTGTTCAGACCTTATCGTGTCTGTGATGGACTATCCACAATGTTCGTGCATCGAACAGATACAATCATATCCGCACGCCAGTCTTCTTAAACTCCTTCTCGCTGAAGAGAATAGTATAATCAGAAATTCCCGTAGCAAGCGAAATTTCGTGAGCAATGCGCTCGCATTCCTCTCTTGTTCTGGCATGAACCATTGCATATAAGTTATACTCCCAGTCCGGAGATCTCAAACGCTCGTAGCAGTGCGAGACCTCATCGAACCCAGCCATTATGGCTCCAACCTCTTCCACGCGGTGATCCGGAACATTCCAGACACACATCGCATTAAAAAGGATGCCGAGTGCACGGTGTCCGATCGATGCTCCGAACCGGCGTACAATACCGTGCTCGATCAATGTATTGATCCTGTTAATCACTTCTTCTTCAGAAATGTTCAGTTCGCGTGCGATTTTTTTAAAAGGCTCTGGAACAAGTTCGATTCCATCCTGTGTGAGTTTTATCAGTCTGAGATCAAGATCATCCATGATCACACCTCAAATTTCACGCCGATCTTGAACAACCGGTTGACAGGAAGATTTAGAAATGGATAGCCGAGTTCTGAAATTTCGCTGATTATTTCATGCAATCTCTCTTTTTTTCGTGCGGAAACAGTAAACCAGAGATTGTACTTACCAGGGCGCAGATAATTGTGCGACACCTCACCAAATTCATTGATTCGTGCTGCAACCCGATCGACCTCGTACTCCGGAACCTGCATCGCGATAAGTGTACTGGATCCACCGATTGCGGTGGTACTCAGGATCGGACCGATTTTCCGAACCACGCCAATATCTGTGAGTTTTTTAAGACGATCGATGACCTCTTCTTCTGATATGCCAATTCGGTCCCCAAGTATGCGGAAAGGGTAGGGATTCAGTGGAAAATCGAGCTGGATCGTGTTTACCAGCTGCCTATCGATCGGATCGAGTGCTTCTATCATCGTCATAAAATTTCTTCATCCGGCGCCGGTACGCGCCATACCGATCTTCCGGGGAATATCTGGCTGGGCGCGGATTTATGGTGGCGGCACCGCAATAGGGGCAGGATGTTTTCAGTGTATATCGGTTACACTCTGTACATTTAAGAACTCTCGACTTCATGGGTCCTACTCCTCGTGTCTGTGAAATGCCCCGGTTCCACCTGACCGGTGTATCTCATCGATCGCACGCCGTGCAGATTCTTTTAATGCCTTCTCTGCCAGTTTGTAGTCAGGCGCAATGACGCGTATGCGATATCGTGGCGCGCCTACATAACTGATAGTCAGTTTGGCACCATTCTCCTCAACGCTTGCAGCCGCAGCAAGCGATCGTTTGATTACGTCCACCCCATCTGGTGCAGGGCATGTCAGATCAAGAAACCCGGTAATGTCAACAGAAGGAAGCTTTATATTCTCGACTGCAACCTCGGCGATTCTCCTGGCATATTTCTCCTCGATGCCAGCATCAATCAGTGGTGATGCCCCATAGATTGCAGCTTCCTCGAAAGCGGTATACAAACTGCCAAACGAATCGATCAATGTTTCTGCGATCTGCTCTTCGAGATCATCAGCAACCGCAAAGGAGAGCCACTTTTCCGCGCGAAGTTCACCCTTCCATTCCTGAATCTTCTCTCTTCGTTGATGCTCATTCACATCCTTATACGATAGATCGATGTGACCGCGCTTTGGGTTCACAGCAAGCACCTTGCACACGATCTTCTGCCCCTCACGCAGATAATCCCGAATATGCTTCACCCAGCCCGATGCGACCTCTGAAATATGGATCAAACCCTCTTTTCTGCCGTATTCGTCCAGTTCTGCGAACACGCCGAAATCCATCACCTTTGTGACGGTGCAGACAACCAGATCACCTTGCCTGGGCCACTCCCTCATCATTTCACTCCAGAACCTCGATAATCTGGGTTAATATCCTCGATCTGCCGCCTGTTGGTTCTGCAAGTGTCCGTCCGCAGACGACACAGGTCACGGTAGTACTTGCGTTTCCGAATATGACCTGTTCATTCTCGCAGTCCACGCATTTGACCCGTAGAAATTTGCTCTTCGGAGTCTGCACGATATTGTCATCAGTATCTGTGTTCATCATGATTCCACCAGTTCAAATTTGGATGCCCTGAAGCACTTTCTGACATGCGCCTTGCCGCATTCGTTGCACCGGTACCTGAGATGAATCCGTTTTGTCGGCTTATCGCCTCCAGGGACTTTTGAGAACTTTCCACTGTTCCCGATGCCTGTCTGCCGCTTCTTCTGCCGTACGATTCTGTTCATGGATGATGCTTTTGCTGGTTTCACCCGTTCGACCTTGTGTACTGTATGTTTCTTGCAGTACGGGCAGTGTGTTCGGAACTGTGCTGGCATTTTCATTGTAATTTTCACCTTTAGTCTATTGTATCGCAACCGGTGATACCGCCCTGCGTTTGCATAGCACCTTTGCATTGAGGTTTGGCAGCGTCACCACATCGTTCTTTGCAAGGGTATAATGATGACTGTCCGCACCCATAAAGGTTGGTATGTCCTTCAGCACGCGGACGATCGTGTAATCATCCAGCACGCCATGACCAGGCACTTCAACATCCTCAATCTGTTCGGCATCGCTAACTTCTTCGACGATTCTTGCAGGAGTCTCTTCCGGTGTCGGTGGACCCGATTTGCCTGCGAGCATCCCAACGATCTCAGACCAGCCCTGCCTCACAGCAGCAAGCACCGAATGATATATGTCGCGCTCAACCGGCGTCATTGCATCCACTTCATACCTGGTGCCATCGATCTCCATCGATATATTGAGGGATGCGAGCTTGACGATCTTTCCAACCCGCAGTTTGAAGATGCGCTGCAAGCGGTCGCCTGCTGTTTCGAGTTCGTCGGCAAGAAGAGGCGCTTCTCTATCGGACGCTGTCTTCTGCTCCTCTCTGAGTCCATCGAGATATGCGCGCACGCTCTCGTAGAAGTCTGGCTCGAGTTTCGCAAGCTTCGATCTCTGCTCTCTTGTGAGGATATCGCGCAGTTCTTCAAAGTCCATGGATGCATATTCGTGCCAGCGTTATTTCAATCTGGTGGCAGATGCGAAACCTATTTATAGGAATCAGTAGGGTTACATACCGTCTTATGATACTATTGACGAGGAGCCTACCATGAACAAAAGTCAACTATTTGCCGTGTTGATGCTGGTGACCCTTGGGCTGATCATTGCCTCAATCGTCATCTTTGATTCGAATGCGTCAATCGAGATGCAGCAGTGTGGAGGCTGTCACAATCCTGAGTATACACAGAGAATGGCAGGAACCACTACATGGCCTGCTGTTTTCAATGCGATCGTTCCTGAACACAGAGGTGAGCGCGCAAAGCCGTGTTCTGAAGGATATGTGCGAGGCTGCACAAAATCAGGATGCCACGACGGGCTGACATACGAAGGCCCGACTCATGGAAGCAAGCAGCTGCACAAAGACATGACTGCTTCGGAATGCACACGCTGCCATGTCATGGGCACTGAGCCGATGTATGCGGAGTGCACGATGTGCCATGGTGATTACAAGCACGCGAATCCGGTAGAAGGTAACTGCAGGAGTTGTCACCCTGGCCATACCACCGATACCAGTGCTGGCTGTTCGGACTGCCATGCAAAGGAGTATGCAGAGCTCGAGGAATTCGGTGGAAAGCACGCAGCAAAGGATACTGGTTATGATGCTCGGCGCTATCGACTGAGCCCGACAACATACAGTTACGAACCGCCGCTGATCGGAGAGGGATGTTATTCATGTCACAAGGAACATGGCGAATCCCTGAATTGTCTGGATTGCCATACAATGGAACATGGATATGAACTGGCTGATTGTCTGACCTGTCACAATCCACATGCTCCGAGAACGATCAGGTTCGGTGCGATCGTGACCAGCGAACAGTGCATGCTCTGCCATAAGGATACCAAGCAGGAGTTCGTCGCACATCCGACCATGCATGCTAAACTGAACTGCACTGACTGTCACATCGAGCACGCCGGGGCAAGGGCATGTACCGATTGCCATGCAGAGGCACACAAGGACATTGTTGTGGACGTTGACTGTATGACCTGCCACAAGAGCGGGCATGCACCGGTATAATAATTCCGCCGGATTCCGGCGGGATTTATATTTTTCTTGTCCCGCGGATCGATGCTGGAAGGTCCGTCCTCAGTACATGTAAATATCGATCTTCTCTTCCTTTTTCAGTTCCAAAATCTTCCGATCCGCTATCGGCACTCCATCCAGCATTCCCACGAACCTTGCCTCTCTTTCGATCAGGCGTTCGAATCGCTTCTTCTCGAGGGGCAGAGATTTTTGTTTATATAATCTATCACAGACTGATGATC
>Ga0209410_1001102_pt1 | contig 13083 bp, 11 predicted proteins | sample Mar14436cmmetaG_FD_184135 | JGI IMG/M metagenome (GOLD analysis project Ga0209410, IMG submission 184135) | Marine hydrothermal vent microbial communities from Guaymas Basin, Gulf of California to study Microbial Dark Matter (Phase II) - Marker... ... | reverse complement strand
GCTATACTGTCATCACAAACTTGATGCTGTTTTTCACACCCCATGATGAATTTAATTGATGCGTATAAGCCGCATCTGATATGTTTTTCAGTTCCATATCTGAATCTCCATTAACTTTCCGCTGCTTTCTCTTGCGAAAGCGAGGCGATACAGAGGGAGAGGTGCTCATCTGCTATCCTATCATCCTATCTTTGCTGTGAAGTGTCGCGGGAAAGTATCGTAAGAAAGGAACAATAAAGCAGAAGATTCACGGAATCACCTTAATAATCGCCATTGCACTTAACTGACTGATTATACATCAACGGAAACAACCGCTTAAAAATGGCAATCTTGACTAAACACGACATCATACCACTCACTGCTTGTTTCAGCGCTGAGAATGTGCAGAGAAATCGCTCTCCGCGATTGGTGAACAGGTCTCATCTTAACGACAATACAATAGCACAGCCCTTAGTCAAGAGGATGGAGAAGGAATCCATTCATAGCGCACTGTTGTTGAGGAAGGTATATTTGTGAATGAAGTCATACTCACACGGCATCTCCGACATCAGGTGACTTCTCAATAGTAGCGCAGAACGCATTCTGAAAAGAGGGGAACTCAAGCCCTTGAAAGGCGTTATGATAGTCGGAAATTCTGTTTCAAGACTGGAGGCAGGTGGCACCGTCAGATAGGTATATAAGACAACAGATCCTTAAGTCCTGGGAGGCGGATTGGGGATTGGATAGAGTTTGTAATTGATGTCACTTTTCTCTGAATCAGGAAGCCCTTCCACAGGGCGGTTCACCCACTCCCCACTGTGACCTCCTCCCATCACTGGGGCATACAGTGACATATGTTCTTTATTGAGGAGACTTGCCACAGCTCATTGCTGCGTAGATCTTCCTCTACACAGGCTTTCAGGACCCTCCTCATCCGTTCTGGATATGCACATATAAATTCACACAAAACTCACATGCTCTATTTAAAAAGGCGGGAATCGGCAGCAATATATTCTTAAAAAGGAAAAAAGAAAGAAAGGAAGAAAAAAGTGGGAAGAAGAAAAGAAGAAAAAAAGAAAGAAAAGAGAGGAGTGAAGAGCAATCCTCCATCATATCAGATATTCAGGACACGTTGCAATTTTTCACGCAGTTCTTTTGTGGGAATGATGTCTCCTGTCTCTATTTTCCGTATGATAGATTGTTTCTCATGTATTTTCTGTGCAAGTTCCTCCTGTTTCCATCCTTTCCGCTCGCGTGCTTCTTTAACTCGCCTGCCAAAATCCTCATCCTCCTCTTCATTGAGATCCTGCAACATCTGCTCATATATTTTTGTTGTTTTTTTATCATCTGACGGCGATATCTGTGGGGATGAGGCGGGTGAACGAGCTGCAGAATGAGCTAGCTGATTCTTTTCCAAAACTTTTTTAACCTCGCCGTATTTTGCGCATGATTTGCAGACTCTGAGTTCTGAGGAGTTCACCCGTATCAAGTGTATTTCCCTTTTTATCTCAGAGCCGCATATCTCACAATACACAGCCATATGAACTACCCCCGCGCAGGGAGTTCAGCTGCTTTCCGCAGGCAGCCTCATGCTCTTCTCACACCATCCCGTGCATCTCCATTGGCGGTAATATTATTTATAATTAATTAAAATTATTTAAATATTGCATGAGGTCTCCTCCCCCTTTCGGAGGAAGTCCAGCAGAAGGTAGACCTCCCGGCACAGACTTATGAGGCATTTTTTTATAATGATCGTATAAAACATAATTTGATGAAAGAAGTGAGCAGTAGTGGCAGCGCGTCATTTGATGAGGACTATGCAAAATACTTGCTTGACAAGATAAAGCAGTTGGAAGAGGCAAACCTTATATTGAAGACGAGATTGGAAAGTTTGGAGCGTGAGAGGCGTCGTGAGGAGGAGTTGAAACTGAGATATGAACGTGAGATAAGGAAGTTGCGTTCTGAGATAGAGAGGCTGAGGGCTCCTCCGCTCATCGTTGGGACAATTGTTGAGGTTATTGACGACCGCAGAGCGATTGTGAAGAGCAGCACTGGCCCTCGCTTTGTGGTGAATTACTCGCAGTTCCTCAACAGAAGGGACATTCAGCCCGGCGTGCAGGTGGCGCTGAACCAGCAGTCTCTCTCAGTGATAGGAGTGCTGCCATCGCAGAAGGACCCGTTTGTGTATGGCATGGAGGTAATTGAGGCGCCCGATGTCACATATGAGATGATAGGTGGTCTGAAGGAGCAGATAGAGGAGATTCGTGAGGTTGTGGAGCTTCCGCTGAGCGATCCTGAGAGATTTGAAAAGCTCGGAGTTGAACCTCCCAGGGGAGTGCTGCTTGTTGGACCGCCTGGCACAGGAAAGACTATGCTTGCAAAGGCTGTTGCAAACAGAACCTCAGCGACATTCATACGAGTGATAGGCTCTGAACTCGTCCAGAAATACATAGGAGAAGGTGCAAGGCTCGTCCGTGAGCTTTTTGAGCTTGCAAGAGAGAAAGCACCGTCAATTGTATTCATAGATGAGATAGATGCCATCGCTGCTCGCAGAGATGAGGACAGCACATCAGGTGAGAGGGAGGTTCAGCGGACAATGATGCAGCTCCTCGCCGAAATTGACGGATTTGACCCGAGAGGAGATGTGAAAGTTATCGGCGCAACAAACAGACCTGACATACTTGATCCAGCCCTTCTCAGACCCGGAAGATTTGACAGAATCATATTCATACCGCTGCCTGACGCAGAAGGTCGTGAGGAGATATTCAGAATACACACTTCAAAAATGAAACTTGCACCAAATGTTGATCTGAAAAAACTCGCATCACTCTCTGAGGGCGCAACAGGCGCAGACATAAAAGCTATATGCACAGAAGCGGGCATGTTTGCTGTTAAACAGAGCAAAAATGCTGTTGAAATGGAAGATTTTGAGCGCGCAATACGAAAAATAATGAGGAGTGAGCAGAGCAGATACACGAAATCACTTGAAAGTGGAGTGATGTTCGCTTGATGTTTTTTTCCTTTTTATTTTATTCTTCACCTGTTCTTGCTTCCTGCATGGAGCGGCCCGGGGGGACAGAGTATATAAAGAAAAGGGAAAAAATATAAAATGAGGATACAACATACTAGTGTTGCTGCCGCTTTCGGAAGCGGACGCTTTCGGCAACTGCCGCGATCCAACGCATGAAAAAGATTGAGAGGATGGAGAGCTGCTATGAAAAGAGGGCATAGGGAGAGGAGGAAGGTCAAGCAGTGGTATACCATATATGCGCCTGAGAATTTTGGGGAGATGGTGGTCGGCGAGACACCAGCTGATGATCCCTCAAAGCTCATAGGCAGGAAGGTTGAGCTGACGCTTGAAGAGCTGACCGGGCGTCTTATCAGGAGCTCATACACGAAGCTCATTCTGCAGATATATAAGGTGGAAGGAGACAGGGCGAAGACGAAGCTCATAGGGCACAGGACGGACAGCGATTACCTGCGGAGCCTCGCGAGGAGGCGAATATCAAAGATAGATGTGAATGTTGTCGTCACAACAAAAGATGGTGAGAAAATGCGAGTGAAAGGCTCATGTTTCACTGTAAGGCGTGCGAGCAACGCGCAGGAGACCCTGATAAGGAAGGAGATGGAATCCGTCATAGAGGAGCGCGCACGCAGCCTTGAACTTCATCCATTCATGCAGGAGATACTGCTCGGAAAGCTCTCTTCAGACATATACAAGCGTGTGAAGAAGATATATCCTGTGCGTCGCATAGAGATCACGAAAACTGAGATCGGAGAAAAGCAGATATAAGAGAGAGGAAAATAAAATAGCGAGGATAAAAAGAGAGGATGCGGAAATGAGGATAAAGTTTCTCGGTGGCTGCTCTGAAGTCGGGCGTTCAGCAGTGTTGATTGATGGAAAGATTCTGATAGATTATGGCATAAGACCTGCGGATCCACCTGAAATGCCAGCACCTCACAACGGGAGAGTGCACTCTGTTATTGTATCTCACGCGCATCTTGACCATTCAGGCATGATTCCGAAGCTGATGAACAGCTTTCCTGATCTGTTCATGACTCCTGTCACATGTGATATCGCTTTAATACTGTGGAAAGACACGATAAAGCTCGGAAATTCTCATGGCATTCACATATATGACAGCGAAGATGTTGAGAGGGTGGCAAAATGCGCACGACTCTTCAATTACAGAAAGCAGTTCGTTGTGGATTCATATGTGTGTGAGATGTTCAACGCCGGACACATACCCGGAAGTGCATCTGTGTTCATCAGGAACGAGCGCGAGGATATAAGCGTGTTCTACACAGGGGACATAAAGCTGGAAAACACAAAACTGTTGAATTCAGCATCGCTTGATGAATTTCCGTGTGCCGATGTTCTCATCGTTGAGAGCACATATTACGGCACAGAACACAGGAAGAGGAGCGAGCTTGAGAGAGAATTTGTTGATTCCGTTGAGGACACTATCTCAAGAGGAGGTCATGCCATCATACCGTGCTTTGCAGTTGGCAGGACGCAGGAGATCGTGATGATACTCCACGCTCATGGCATCGTTCCGTATGTTGATGGTCTTGGCATAAGCGTCTTCAAGATATTTGAGAGGCATCCCTCATTCATAAGGGATTCTGAGGCGCTGTCAGCGGCTTTCAAGGAGGCGAAATTCATAAACGGTAAGCGAAAGCGAAAGAAAGCACTGTCTCAGCCTTCCGCAATAGTCACAACCGCGGGCATGCTCAACGGAGGCCCCGTCCTTTATTATCTGAGACAAGTGCATGATGACCCGAAAAGCAAGGTGCTCCTCACGGGATATCAGATAGATGGCACAAATGGCAGGAGACTGCTTGAGGATAAGAGCGTTGAGACTGAGGAAGGCATGCTGAGGGTCCATGCTGAGGTTGAGCAATATGATTTCTCCGCACATGCAGGCGATTCCGAGCTTAAAAAACTCGTTGAACACTTCTGCAGAAAAGGCACGGAAATCGTTTTCACAATGCACGGCGACAATTCAGAGGAGTTCGCCGCATGGATACGCGAGAACATCGGCTGCAACGCCATCGCACCAAAAAATGGCGATGAATATGTCATAGAATAGGACATTCATGCAGGATCATGATCAAAAGCAAATCAGAAGCAAATAAAAAATAAAAACAAAAACAGCAACAATAAATAAGGACAAAATAAAGACAAAAACAACCAAAAAAAGAAAAAACAAAAAATAAAAAATAAAACAAAAGCGCCGGTAGTGTAGTGGTTATCACAGAGGCTTGCCATCCTCTGCGGGGCAAAAAGCCTCTAACCCGGGTTCGAGTCCCGGCCGGCGCATGCTGCAAGCATTTGAGCATCAAGCATTTGAGCAAACAGATAAAAACAGCAGGATGAGTTATGTTGAGAGCATAAAATAATTTGCAAGCTTCAACTCTGCCTTTGTATTCACATTTATGCCGAGAAGAGCATCCTCAAACACGAAAATAGCATCTTCATTTTTGGATACCACATTTAACCCAAATGCCACATATTTGTTCTCAACGACCTCAACTCTCCGCTCAACCCGCTCAGCCACATTACTCAGCTCAATGACATGGCTCGGCGAGAATCCATGCGGGATTATGCTCAAAGGCACAACGCCTGTGATGCTCCTCCTCCCCTTCATCGCTTTTTTATAGGCGAGGATCAATGCGTTAATGTGCACGCCTCTCAAAAAAGGAATGTCACATGCAACTGATATAAATTCTCGGAACAGGTGATGCTGGATGAACCGTATATCCTCGTGATATCCTCTGCCCGGCGTTTCAAAGACATCGTAATGCATGCGCACGCAATATTCTTTTGTTTTTGGCGCATTTCGCTCACTCGTCGCAACCACAAAACCATCCACTTCAGAGCATTTCAAAGCATCAAGCACATATTCTATCATCTTCCTTCCGCATATATCTGCTATTGCCTTCTCAAATCCCATTCTTCTGCTCCTTCCGCCTGCAAGAACCACCGCATTCATATAAGCCTTTCAGCGCTTATCTTCACGATGCTTCTAACCTGATCTGCGAGTTTTTCAGGCAGTCCTTTTATGTCAATGCTCAGGAACCCACGAATGATGAAAGAGGTTGCCTCCTCCTCGCTGAGTCCACGAGCCATGAGATATCTCACCTCTTCCTCCGCTATCTTGCCAACTGCAGCCTCATGAGAGAGCTCAACATCATGATGCGCAGCCTTAAGCGAGGGGATCGCATTTATCATCGCCCTATCAGATAGGATGAGGCCTCTGCATTCAAGATGACCTTTGACCTTAGGTCTCTCGCCCACTATCTCACCTCTCGCAGTTATTTCAGCGCTGTCAGTTGCGATAGCCCTTGAGTTTATTTCAGCACGGGAACCTTCCGCGGAGAGAAAGGCAGCAGATCCCACATCCATTTTGGCATGCTCCCTGCCATACAGAACTGATTGAAATATTGCAAGCGCATTTTCTCCCACACAATACGCAACAGGATACATCTGAACGCTCTTAACAGGCTCCATACATATATAATTGCTCACGAAAGAGCCTCCTTCATTTATAATCACCGCACTTCTCGGGCGAACACCGACATCACTCGTCCAATTATGTATCATAGCGAAAGACATTTTTGCATTTTTACCAACAAAAAACTCAGAAATTCCTATATGAACGGCGCTTCCGAACTTTTCAGGGACTGAGCATCCTGTGATCATGTGAATTTCGGCGTTATCCTCTGCGATGATGATGTTATGCACCTTCTGTGCGGTTCGCTCTGTTGCGATGAAGAAGCATGCCTGCACTGGAAACTCTATTTTCACGCCACTTTTTGCGCGCACGAAAACGCCCTTGACCTCTCTCTCGCGGGATGCTGCTCTGGTGTATGCGTCCTTATCAGCGGGCACAGCCTTCCAGAAATAATCCCGGCGCAGCCACTCATATGTCTCAAGAGCCTCGCCTATGGGCATCACCTCCAGCCCGGCATGCCTCGCAACAGTCAGTAATATCTCAGCATCTTTCTGTATGAAAGTGCCTGAGCGCTCCTTCTCACTGAGGTCAATGCCTGACATGAGAAGTCTCTCACGCTGTTCATTTAAATCCTCATTCATTTCCTCTCACCTTCTCTCACCTGCTGCTCGCTGAGGCATTCTCTGATGCACTTCTCAAATCCCTCCTCCATTATCTGCTTTATTATCTCATCAGGAATTCCTGAGCATGCTATCTTTCCGTTGAGGAGCACATGAGCCCTGTCAGCCCTCACATAGTTGAATATGAATCCTGTATGAGTGATTATAAGTGCGGATTTCTTTCTCACCGAAGGTTTTTCACCCCGCTGCAGTATCTCATTTATCACCTCTCCTATCAACTCAACATTCTCTATGTCAACGCCGGAATCCGGTTCATCAAACAATATCAAATCCGGATTCTGAATGAGGAGCTGCAATATCTCCGCTCTCTTCGTCTCTCCACCTGAGAATCCGAGATTCACATCCCTGTGCAGGAAATTTTCATCAAATTTCAGCCGCTCTGCCATCCTCAACATCTCCTCGTCAAGCACAGCTTCATCGTTCTTCTGCCCATCACGCTGCGCTCGCCTGCACACAAGCAGCATGTCAAGCAGCTTCACTCCGCGTATTGTGGGAGGTCTCTGGAATGCGATGCCTATTCCGAGCCTAACACGCTCATCCGTCGGAATGGAGGTGAGCTCAACGCTCCTGAACTTTATTGAGCCTCTCACAACTTTGTATTCAGGGAAGCCGAGAATCGCCATTATCAGTGATGTCTTCCCGGAACCGTTCGGTCCGAGAAGTGCATGAACTTCGCCCTCGCCTATGCGCAGATTTATGCCGTCCAACACAAGTTTTCCGCCGACCTCAACCGCCAGATCTGATATCTCAAGCATGCTCCTCACCGTCTTGTCACGATATCATATGCAATTTCAGCAGCCTTTTTTCCCGATAGGAACATGCCTCCAAAGACAGCACCCATTCTGGGCGATCCCGCAACTGCATTTGCAGCCATTCCCGCAACAACGAGACCCGGAAAGATTTCCCTGGTGTTCTCTATAAGCGCTTTCTCTCCCATTTCAGCCCACATTGATCGCTCACCTATCACTTTGCCTGTGTCTGTGCGCAGTGATGCTGATATTTTGCGCTCAACAATTCTGCATATCTCAGCATCATGACCGGTTGCATCTATCACGACATCAGAACGGACGACAAGAGGGTCAACATGAATTTTCGCACGCTCAGCCGCTGACCAGTTGAGCACAACACCGCATATGCGACCATCACGAAACACAACATCCTCAACGCTTATCATATTGAATATGCGAGCACCTGACTTGAGACATTTTGCACACAGCATCGCAACCGCTTCAACTGCATCAGCAACAAGATATCCGTCACCGAAATCCTCAATATGTATCTCAAACTCCTCTGTGATCTCTCTCGCCTCTTCCTCAATTACAATGCGCGGAAACATCATACCTCCGCCCGGCATGCCACCGCCCACATGTATATGACGCTCAAATATCGCAGTCTTCACGCCTCTCTTCGCAAGATAATAAGCGGCAGTCATCCCTGAAGGACCTGCACCAATGACCGCAACATCAATACTCAGCGCATCAAGAAACGCATTCATGTATGATCGCACGATCACTTCTGAAACCTTTGCCTCGTCCAGTCCCCTCATTTATACGGCATTGCAGCATAAAATATTTATAGATGAGAGATTCAGCGGTTCAGTCTCATATGAGCCTGTGTGAGGTGGCGAGCTGAAATCGCCGCGATAAGCGATATCTCGCCCGCAAGGACAGCGCATGCAACAATTGCAGCAAATTTACGAGCGTTTGAGCCCTCGGGAGAGCCGCTTCCTGAGACACCCATGATATCCAGAGCCTCACGCTGCGTGCCGAGAGAGGTGCCGCCTCCCACGGTTCCGACTTGAAGTGATGGCAGTGTGACCGCAAAATGAATGCCGCCCTCCTCGACCTCAGCGGTCGTGAATCCGAGTGAGCCCTCCACTGTATGCGCAACATCCTGACCCGTGGCTATGAAAATCGCAGCAATGATGTTTGCGAAATGCGCGTTGAATCCGAGAGATGATGAAAACGCACTCCCGACAAAACATTTCCTCATCACAACTTCAAACATCGCATCTTTTGTCGTTTTAAGCACATCCTCCACAACATCATCTCTCAAAAAAACATCAGCAATGACTGTTTTCCCTCTGCCCAGTATCAAATTAACTGCGGATGGCTTTTTATCCACACATACATTGCCGCTTATAGCAACTGATCGCAGCGATGTATGCTCCTCTATGAAAGAAGAAACCTCATCAGTCGCAATTGTCACCATGTTCATACCCATCGCATCTCCTGTCTCGCATACAAAACGCAAAAAAACATTTCTTCCCACAAAAAATGGCTGAATCTCCTTTAATTTCAGGTGTTTTGATGTAGATTCTGCGATTTCACGCATCTTATCCTCGTTATCACGAATGAAATTAACCGCATTTATGGCATCCTGCACCGAATTCGCTCGAAAGACAGGAGCACGGGTCATTCCATCTGCAATGACAAATGCATATGCACCTCCTGAGCGGTTGATGGCGGCGCATCCTCTGTTCACAGATGCGACCAATGCGCCCTCTGTCGTTGCAAGAGGTATGAAGAACTCACCTGATGCATCGCCTTTACACAGAAGCGGTCCTGCAACGCCCATGGGGATCTGAGCAGCGCCTATCATGTTCTCAATGTTGCGGCGCATTGCCATCTCAGCGTCAAAGGAGAAATGTCCGATATTCCTGAGATGCTTTCCTGTTTTCCTCTCCACAAATGCACGCCTCAACTCAACGGCACGAGGGACATCCCCCCCGACAGCTCGCTCAATCTCATGCATCTTAAGATCGCCACGCATCAGAGCGCTCAGAACTTCCTCATCCGACATCTCACCCTTTCGCTCCATATGATGCTGTTTGTGTTCATCCCTCTTAGTGCCTCACACGCACTCTTGATCTCCGGCTATGATTGAATAGCATTGCTGCAACTTGACGCAAACCATAACATAACACTCCATTCACGGATTTTTATAATTAGTTCCTGACATATATCCGCCATCTTCCGGTGGAAAAATTCCGATCATATATCAGCTTACATCCCGAAATGTTTATACTGATACCTTTTTTCCTCGCAAAATCCTCTTCAAATGGACCGACACATATGTAATCTATATCATATTTTGAGAGAAGAGATTCATTTCCCCTGAACATCTCTGTCAAATCCCTCTCTGTTTTCTGTAATTCCGACCAGTTGAACCCATGAGACCATAGCCATCCCATGTATCCGAGCGGTATGCGCCTGCCTGCAAGTGCCGGGACGGGATGATTGTGCGCGGAATATCCGCCTGCTGTGAGAAATACAGATTCTGGCGGCGTGTTCTCAATTATCCAGGATGCCAGCTCAAAATCATCCTTTGTCCAGAGGACGGCCTGATTCTCAAACATGTATATGTGTGTGGCAATGCCAGATATCGTCGTTATCATCAATAAAACCGCACAGATCAATGCCGCACAGATCAATGCACCGCGACGACTTTCTGCTATCGTGCGGTTTTCCTTCCTCTCACCTGTCGGTGCGTTGTTCATGCTGATTTTATATATAAAAACAATTGCCGAAGCCGCCAGTATTGTGGATATTGCATACCAGTGCAGAAGTATCTTGTAGTTGTCCCACCACCAAGGTTGAAATTTAATGAGGTTTGCAATTATGAATATGATGAAAAAAGGCGTGTAAAATATTTTTGTTTTCGCACGGAGAAATCCAATTGGAATTAAAAATGCAAGCAAATTCAGATTCAATCCCCAAAAGCTCACCATGATGAGAAGAGCAACACAAGATGAAACAAATGCGGAAACTGGATTTGACCAGTCGAGATGTGTTATTGCCCGCGCATTCGCATCGGTCCATCCGGGATAAAATGAGAAGAAATCACCGGACACCTGCGATCTTATCGCGAGGACCTGCGGAACAGAGAGTGCGAGGAGCGGTGCAAACATTATCGCCTCACGCTTCAGTGATGATATAAAAAATGATGCAAATGATGCAATTGAGCCAGGTGACAATGAGGAAGGAACTGATGATATGGATGACAGAACTCTGAAAAACACAAGGAATGCTGATACGAATGACACAACGATAAAAGAGTGTGCATGTATGAGGGGGAGAGTTCCCGCAAGCGTTCCTGCAATCAGCTTATTTCTCTGCTGCGGCGCATCGCTCGCAAGCAGCATATATATGAGGAATGATATGCTGAATCCAAGAAGAGCTGACCTCTGCGGAAGAAACACAGCGTAAACCGCGTTCAGAAATTGTATTTGTATTGGATGACCTGCTGGTGTGATGTCTGGCGGATATCCTCCGAATATCAGGAGAAGTGTTGAGATCGCCGCAATGTAATCAGATGAGAGGCTGCGTGCGAGGAAGAAGAATGAGCAGAACATGCATATCTGCAATATTATGTTGGGAAGCAATATTGAGGCTCTGAGGTCGAGACCTCCACACATGAGCACAGCAGATAAAAAGTCAACAATAACGGGATAATGCATGGGCTTTCCGATGAACTGCGGATAGACTGGAGGGAAGTTATTACCGTAAACGAAAGATGTTATTACGGATGCATGAAACGGATAATCCCCCCAAACAGAATACATAGCATACAAATCTCCATTTTCCGGGCGAAGAACACAGTATAAATTCATTATAACAGCGTAAATCGTTATAAATATTATGATTATGATGGAGATGCGTGATGTGCCATGCAACATATCCTTCAGCACTTCAACGCTCTTCTCTCTCTGAGAAATATTCTGAGACTTATGCAGCAGAAGGGACAGAAATATACACAGTATGACGGTTGCAGATATCGTGATATCATCAACAGACCTGCGCAACAGCGCGATTATATAAGCAATCCACACAGCAAATGTGATGCCTGATATCAGTGAAAATATCACATACTCAATGCTCAATCTCCTCATGCTGAAACGCATACATGATAAACCGAGCACAAAACTCGCAGCTATGAAGAGAAGCCAGCCGCAATGCATTTCCCTGATTGATTTGTTTTGTTGTTATTATTCGCTCATGCTCTGTTCTCCTCGCTGATGTTCCCCGTGACACTCATGCGATCCTATGGAAATGCGAGCGGTGATCTTCGCCGCCGTCGCCGCCGCCGTGCATGACATCTTTTCAAAAAACAAACACACATTGTCTCACAGTATTCAGGCTTTTTATCACATCTTCATATCTGCTGAATCTGCGTATTTCAAGTATGACATTGGCGGGGCGAACATGACAGATTGCATTCATCACGCTTTTTATATCAAGGATGCCCTCATATATTGGAAGATGTTCATCTTTCAGGCCATTATTGCTGTGCAGATGAACATGCTGCACGAAAGGTGCGAGTGTGTAGAAGAAATCCTCAAGATCAAATCCGTATTTCACTGATGTGATAAGTGCATGTCCCGTGTCAACAGTTGCGCATACGCCTGTCATCTGGATTATCGCCAGCAACTCAGCTGGAATGCAGCCCACACAATCATCGCAGAGGTTCTCAACGCAAAGCAGCACCTGATGATCGCGTGCGAGGTCCGCGATATATGCGAGATTTTCAAGTGTGTTGAGGAATGCGATGCGATAATCGCGCAGCGACTGGGAGGCCGCACCTCCATGCACAACAACATGCTTTATGTCGAGCGAAGATGCTATTTCCAGGCATCTCTCAATTACTTCAATATTTCTGCGCAGTTTTTTCGCAAGATTTATGCGAATTTCACGTAAAGTCGCATTGCTGTTCGGCACATGCAGGGAGAACGCAACATCAAAAGAGTCCAGCGACCGGAGCATCTCATGATTTATGCTCCCATCCCGGTGGAACAGCGGTATGTCCTCAGCACTCAGCTCCACAATATCAACATCGTCTATGCTCAAAGGTCCTCCGCCAAGCTCACGCACTATACACGAGCTCACACCCACTCTCATCTCATCACAATATTCTCAACTTCTGTTATATATAATTTTCGCAAATATAAATGTTTGTCTATGTTATAA
>Ga0209410_1001101_pt1 | contig 13085 bp, 20 predicted proteins | sample Mar14436cmmetaG_FD_184135 | JGI IMG/M metagenome (GOLD analysis project Ga0209410, IMG submission 184135) | Marine hydrothermal vent microbial communities from Guaymas Basin, Gulf of California to study Microbial Dark Matter (Phase II) - Marker... ... | reverse complement strand
ACCAAACTTCTTTCCATTCTCTGATATAGAGTTTTCAATTCTAATATGACCCTCCGCATCTATAAATCCAGAAATAAACTCTTTTAATACTTCGTTATCTGAAAGCTCAACAACTTTAGGAATATCTACGAATCTTATATACCTTTCATTGCTAAATGAAATGGAATCCCTTATAACTTCAACTATACTTCTTATTTTGTTCGGATTGTAAATAAATAATTCATAATCATTTTTATTCTTCGACTTTTTAATTTTGGTTCTAAATCCTAGAGATTTGGCAAGCTCCCTATATTTCTCTAAACATTTAAGATTCTTATCAGCAATCTTTATATGCCAACTTGCAATTCCACCATCCCCAACTGCATAACCTAGTAATCTTGCTAATTTCGGATCTATTAATCTTTCTTTTGGTTCAGGAAGTTTATGGACTAATAATACCCTATCTCCTTTCCTTAACTCACAAGCTTTTTTATGGTTAATAAATCTTTCTATCGATTCAATATTTTTATGTTTATTATAGAAATTTGGGTCTCTATTGATTGTTAAAAAGATATGGTCTTTAGAAGTTACTATCTCTCTAGTTCTGGTTGAAATCTTGATTAATTTGTCATTTGGTTTAATTAGTCTAAAACTCTTAACTGAATACTCAGATGGTATAATTTTTGATCCATCAAATGAATAAATTGTCGTGCAGAGATTCTTTAATTCTTGAATACCTTCTTTTGTTGGTATTAATGTCTCTGGATGAAGACACCACCTCCATAGCTCGTCCCCAAAAAATGCTTTCTCCTGACCTTTGAGAATTTCCTCCTCAGTTTCCTTTTCTGGAATCATCTTGAAGAAGTCGTCTAGCTTTGCTATTCTAACGTGTGGAATCCCGTAAAGTGTAAAATTTGTGAAAATTTTACGCTTTTTAAAGTACCAATTGTTCCATGCAAGATATTTACTGGGCTAAGAGCCTTAACTCTTAGCCTGCCAGCGTAAGGGTCTTACCAATTCCCAATTGGTGGAGTCAAGTTAATCCTTGACTCTTTCACCTGTAATAGCTATCAAAACTATACTTCTACCACCTCCTTTCAATATTCTCTAGATCCTCAGTCCAGATAAGATAGTTCTAAGGGACTTAGGAGTTCTGGCTGGAATTCCACCAGATGCTAATCCAACTGCTAGAGCAATCTCTCTCCTTCCTTGTCTGTATCTTGAAACCCTATGCTTTAAGAAATAGTCGCAGAAGTCGTTTATAACTTTGAATCCTGTCTCATCTCCCCATGTCTTTAGGGCTGACAATACTAAAATTTCCTCATCGTCTAGCTCGCTAAAGAATTCAAACTTTTTAGGGTCGGTTAGCTCTAGGAGAGTTCTGGCTAAAGCCTCCTCTGATCCAATTGGTCTGTCCTTAACTGGTAGGGGTTTTTCTTCTGCCATTCAACCACCTATTCCATAGCTTCTACTAGCTTGGTCTTCTTCTCACCCTTTCTTTCTCTCAGTACTTCTATTAAAAGCTCCAAGAGGTTTATCTGACCTTGACCTCTCTTTTCTTCAGGTTTTTCGGGCAAGACTTTTTCATTCATACTATCACTTTATCCTTTTAACTATTAAAATATTCCTAAAAATTTCAGCAAAAACATTACGCAAACCCCTATGATAACGCCGAGCAATAAGCCTGAAATCCTAATGGGCTTTTTAACTTTTAGCATTCCACCCAAGATTTTTAGCCTAACTGATTTGTACAAGCTTTCTGGAGTATTCTTTGCATCCCTTTCAAAAGTGAGGTTTGTAATCAGGTTTCTCTCTATGACCTTAGTTCTCTCGATAATTTCCTTATTTCCCTGCTTTATTACCTTTTCCTCTACTTTGACTGGATTCTTTTCTTTAACCTCAGTCTTGAGCTTTGCTGGATAGAGACAATTCCACTTTAAGATATAGAGAGGTTCGGTAAACTTGGACATTCCCCAAAAAGTTCTTTTGGCTAGGTTTATTGCTTTTGACCCGTCTACGAAGAATGTTTTATCCCCAATTTCTATTACCCCATCCTTAACTTTCGCATTTATCAATTCAGCTAGGTCTTCGCTATGGAAGTACAATACCTTAACCATTTTCAACACCGAATAACCTTCTAATAGCCTTTATATGCTCGACCAACTTTTTTCCTTTTGGAGTTAAGACCCAAATCTTTAGATTATTCTCGTCCACCCCGTTGCATTCAATCATTCCATAATCTCTCAAGAATTTTAGGATTCTATAATAGCCAAGGGTTGAGATGTAGATTCTCTGACTCTTCCTTGTGACATAACCCTCTCTGTCCATCTTAAGCAATAGCTCGATTAAAGGCTTATTCCAGAACATTAATTATTAATTAGTGCCGAGATATATAAAGCTTTCGTATATATACTTTCACTATTTATATATCACTAATTTAGATATGAATTTTTATAGAATTAAAGCCAATTAAAATTTGCGGTGAAGGTATGTTCGGAAGAAAGGCTCAAGCAGTTGGTCTTTCATTCCTAATAACAGCAGCCTTTGGGTTCGCAACACTTCTAGGAATTGCATACATGGTTCCAGATACTGCATCAGCATTGAAGAATGCTACCGATGCACTTAGCCAAATGGGAGTTGGAGGAACAGTAGGGTCGCTACTTTTGGGATTGCTTGCAGGTATCATGATTGCAATAGGAGTTGCAAAGTTAACTGGTAGGATCTTCGGAATCGAGATAGGCATTTAAATTCTAAAAAGCTAATAAATACTAGTGAGAACATGAAAAAGCTAGTCATAGCTCTACTTTTCTTCTTTTTTCTTATTCCAATTTCCAACGCTCAGCTAATAACGATCGGTGTTACACCTTCTAAGGTTAGCTTGGATTTTTTTAAGGCTAAGTCCTACAGGGTTGAGTTTGGCTTTTCTAACGATGCGGGAGAGGTTGATGCTGTCTATACTTTGGAGCCTGACGATTGTCTGAAGGATATAATAAAGGATTATCCTAAGGAGGTTTTAGTTCCTAAGGGGACTAAGAGGTTAACCAATCCAGTTAAGGTTTGGATTACTTTTGAGCCAGACTTTAAGGGTAACAAGGTTTGCTTTCTCAATGTCTATGCTAAGCCTAAGGGAGCAAGCGAGGAAGGAGGAATGCTGAGGATAAAGCCGAGCGTTGGTATAAAGGTTGAGGTTAAACAGCCTAAGACCGAAGCTTATTATTCCATGCCATCAAGTCCTCCTCAGGATGTGGTCAGATTACCTACTACCGTAGGAGAGAGACCTCAAACTCAGGTAGAAGATAGAGTAGAAAGGACTGGAGAGTCTGAATCTAAGCCTACGCTTGAAGAGGAGGTAGAAAAGAAGGTTGAGGAAGGTTTAAGAGTTGGTGAGGGAAAGGGAGCTAGCTTTCCTTGGTTGTGGGTAGTTGGGCTTGGGGGTTTGGGCTTGGTTTGTGGGGTTCTGGTCTGGAGATTTAGGGATTATTTACCTTACCTACTACCAGCTTTCATATTCTTCTTATTCCTGAACAAGGCTTATGCTGTTAACGTTACGGTTACAGTTACTACTCCCCCTCCACCTGTGGTTAAATTCTCAACCATATTTCCGATAGGGGCTTTATTGCTCGGAATCTTACTCCCAGTTGTGGCAATAAAGTTTGGTGAGAAGTATTTGCTTAGAGGCTTGAGTACAGGATTTCCCCTATCCCCAATAATAATTTTCTTGTCGTTTTACTTGTTAATACTCGCCATAGGTTGGGTTGCAAGCTTACTCTAGTTTTTTACCACGAAATAATTTAATCAAGCAAAGCTAAATATTAAAAAGGTGAAGCTATGGATAAGAGACTCTTAGCTCTGTTACCAGCATTGGCTTTAGCACTCCTTTTTAGCTTGCCAGCAGAAGCTCAAACGGGAGAGGTAAACGTAACTGCCACAGTAAGCGGATACATAACTGTTACTTTCAACTATACTGAAGTTAACTATGGGACTTTGACTGCTGGAACTACTAACGAGCCAGCACCTAACCAAGCCGATGGAATTTACAATTGTACGGTAGATACGAACACTGACTACGGAGTAAAGGCTTATGGAACTGATTTTAGCGATGGAGCGGGTCACACCTTTTCCATAAGTAACTTGAAGATGGATACTAACACTACTGCTGCAAACCTAGCTTTGGGGGATGCGGTTGCCTTGTCAACTAGCTATGTAACTATCGATACGAACATTCCTTACACTGAGACTGCAAACTTCCATGGATTCTGGCTTAACATTCCAAGCGGTCAATATGCCGCAACCTATACATCAACGCTTACAATAACATTCTTCAGTGTGTAAACTAATAATTAATAGGTGAAGACAGTGAAGCAGAAATTTTTAGTAGTGTTTGGTCTATTTTTTCTATTTCTTTTTTTAAGTAGGACTAGAGCCTTACCAACAATTGTTTGCGATAAGGATGTTTACTATGCTTTGCAAAAGTTTGATGCTTATTGTAATATTACTAATGATCTAACTCAGGACATAACTGTTTGGAATTATACCTTACTCTTTCCAATAGATAGTGTAATTTTTAAGCCTTATGTTAGAGCCAATGTAACTTATAACGATACAGTTCTAGAGTTCTGCCCACGGAATTTAACCATAAATGGAAGTTGGGTTTACAATTCCACCGATGGTTTGTTTTGGGCTTATGTTAATAACACATACTGTTGCCCTATGGATTGTTTAAACATATATTCCATAGACCAAACTAATGATACATGCGAATACAATGGCACATGCTGGGGTAAGGAAGAAAGATGGGAATGGAGATTTGTTGATTTAACCCTACCTTTTGAAATGCTTGCAGGTGAGACGAAAGAATTTAAATTCCACGTAGAAGTTCCTATAGGGACAAGCGGTAAGTTCAACGTTACTGCAATAGTTTTCTACGATTCAGAGAATATAACTGTAAGCCTCGACCCTTGGTGGAACTCAAGCTGGCAATACAGGAGAAATATAACGATAAACAACACACAAAACCCAAACACTTTGATTGACTATCAGGTTGCTATTAATCTAACTTATGATGAAAATATGTCCTCTGATTTTTCTGATATAAGGTTTACTTATTACAATTCAACAAGCAATTCAGAGACAGAAATTCCTTATTGGATTGAAAGCAAGCAAGATTCAAGTTGGGCTTACGTATGGGTAAGAGTCCCTGAAATTCCTGCCTCGGGCTATACTACAGTTTATGTATATTATGGAAACACGAGTTTTGTTAGTTCAAAGAGTAATGCTTCAGAGACTTTCGATATATATGATGATTGGACTGGAAGCGATGGTTCAGCATGGAGTAGTCAGTGGAATACAACATCTGGAACTAATGTTGCAGCTGGCTCAACTATAGATATTCAGAATAATACAGGAAGGATATTTCACAAATCTTCGAGTGACCTAGTTTGGAGTTTAGATTATGGGAAGGGTAATAAAAACTATCTAAACTTTTCAAAGGGCATAAGATATAAGTTTGAATGGTTTTTGAATAGTTCTAACTATGATGCTCAATCAGGTAGTTTTCACAATTTCTTTATAATTCCTACTTATCCAACTGGAAGTGTGGAAGGAGAATCTAATTACTTAAGGTTAGTTTATGCAATAGGAACAGACGGAACTGGTAAGTTTAGGCTCAGAAATAAAACTGATGGGGTATTAGGTGATCTATTGACTTATTACTATAATCCAAATGATAAGTGGGAGACTCTTATAATCGATATAAACTCAACCCATGTTAGATTTACGATGAATAACACTGTAATTCAGGATTGGACATTACACAATTTAAATTTTGATTCGGCAACCATATACTTTACTTCAACAACTAATGAGGGAGGTTATTATCAAACGCAGAGCCAAGACAATTTAATAGTCAGGAAATATTCAGAGCCAGAACCAACTTATTCGATAGGGAGTGAGGAGACTGTTCCAGCAGTCTATATTTCAATAACCTTTAACTATAATCAAGTCAATTTTGGAACAGTAAACCATAATAGCTTAGTGGCTGCACCCAACCAAGCTAACGGAATCTACAATTGCACGGTAGATACTAATGCAGACTATGAGGTTTATGCTAGGGGATATGACTTTACTGGTCCAGCTAGCTTGAGCATTTCAAATCTTTATTTCGATACTAATGAAACAGCATCTAACCTAAGCTATTCCGATGCTATAACCCTATCAACCTCTGACCAGCTAATAGACACTAACATTCCTTATACCTATACTACTAACTATCATGGTTATTGGCTAAACATTCCATACAAGCAGAGAGCAGGAACTTATAATACCACTGTTGTTATAACTTACAGTAATGTATAAATTTTTAGAAGACTCTTTCTAAATATGCTGAGAGGTAGGGAAATAATTTTTAAGGAGATCAAGGATTGTAAGACTATTCTCGACCTTGGTTGTGGAAAAGATAGTTTCCTTAAAAAATTTAAAGGTATGAAGAAATTGGTTGGTGTTGATATTTTTAAGCCTTATATTAAGGAGGCAAGGGGAAGAAATACACACGATTGTTATATAGTTGGAGATATAACTCAAATTGAATTTAAACCTAAAAGTTTTGATGTAGTAATTGCTATTCAAGTGTTGGAGCATATAGAAAAAGAGAAAGGATTGATGCTTATAGAAAAGATGAAGGAATGGGGGAAGAAAGTTATAGTTTCTGTGCCAAATGGTTTTTTAGAGCAGGAAGAGTATGATAATAATCCATTTCAGGAACATAAAAGTAGTTGGAATTCTGAGGAACTAGAAAAACTTGGATTTAAAGTCTATGGTTTATCTGGACTTAAACTTTTTGGAAGGAGAAAAATTCTAAAGTGTATTTCTCAGCCAATAGCATTTTTCTTACCTAAGTATGCCAATACTTTGTTAGGAATTCTAAATGTTTAAATATCTTTAAACCAAAGAATAATTATGATTGAGAATAAGATTAAGGCTATTATATATCTCATAGCTGGCGTTCTGGTTCTTTTTCCCCTTCTATTATCGGTGCTAACTCTTTATCCAACCCCACCTGAATTTTCTACTTATTTAATGGTATTCGTCGCTTGCTTTATCTTCTTCTTCTTCGTTTTCATTAGAAAGGTTTGGAGAGGTGAATCATGAAGCTAAAAACCATTTGCCTTTTAACCCTATTCTTTCTCCTCTACATTTTTGACCTAGTGATCTTTGATCCTAATAGAGAGTTGAACCCGTTCGTTACAGAACAAGTTAAATATCTTTGCCTGATAATTATAACTCTGGGTTTGGTCTCGATAAATTTCCTTTATCCTGAGAAAATTAACTTTGCTCTTTGCTTTCTAATAGCCATCTATGGTTTTGCCTTTGCTTGGAACTTGATAGTTATCTTTATATAGAATTAAGGATAATTAAGTTTTGGGAAGATGAGAAAGTTATTTCTATTAGCAATTACGCTAATCTCAATTTTACTTTTTTCTAACCTAGCTAAGGCTCAAGAAATCTTGCTCGATGGGTTTGAAGATGTGGAAGCTAGGGATGTTGAGTATTGTTATAAGAACTTGGTTGGGGCATGCACATCTGGAACTAGGAGCTATACGAGGGTTAAAAACTGGTTTCCGTTTACTGACTTGAACTATTCTAGGGTAAAGGATTTTGGTAAAAGCCTGACGGATTTTAAGACTCAAGGTTTATATAGCTTTGCTCTTTGGTGGATACCTCCAGCAGAATGCTCTCCTACTGGTTATACTTTAGATAATCCTTGGCATGTGACTTGTGGAAATACGACAACTGGAGAAGGAGGATTTATGTATAGAAACTTTACTTTGAACGACACTAACTATATTCTTAAATTTGATATTGCTCCTTGTAACTTCTATCCTGTTAAGTGTGTAGGTTGGTATTGCTACGATGAGTATTATGGAATAACCGATGTTAATGGAACACCTATAAAAATTGACGTTTACTTAAAGATTGCAATTTATGAGAATGGTGTAGAAAAGTGGAAGCTTGAAGGTTTGCTAGATTCTGCCTTGCCTGAGGATGCAAGTTTTAAAACTACTGAAGTTGACCTTAGACCTATTTTATCTAGTGGTAACTTTACTCTATATTTTGAGATTAAGCCACCTTCTAATGACTGGCAATACCCAGTCTGTGCAGTTATAGATAATATAAGAGCAGAAAAAATAGTAATTCCACCATCTCCTATAGCAACCTATGTTTCTGATATGTTAAACTTTACTTTTACTGAAATGCCATATATCTATATCGCAACTGGAACTGGATGTGAGGAATATTATAAACTAAAACTATTCCAAAGTAGATATTATGATAATGTTAGCTTGTTTATGATGGACTTGGATGTTTATAATGATAATTGCAACTATATTCCAAAAGTATGGGCAATATATAAGAATGGGAGTGAAGTGGAGATTACAGAATATGTTGATTGGACTAGTGGAACATCAACTTATCCTTATGGATGGCGACGTATGTATTATTTTCCTCTCGATACTTCAAAAATTAAAGGGGCAAGATTTCAATTTTATAGTGGGGGAACAGTTGGATGGAGAGTTAACATAACTTTTGATACTTCTTATCCCTTAACAAGGAATAAGTACCCAACTAATCTAACTGGAGTTTATGAGTCTGCGATAGGAAAACCCTATCCCTATGATATACTTGTTTATAACTTTTCACTAACACATGACCTTAATCTCACGTTTTCAATTGCTGGTTTATCAAAAGGTTATAGTCCAAGGTTTGACTTTTTTTTGAAAAGTAGTGATGGAACAGTTAAGGCTTATAGCAGAAAAACTTATACTACCCCAAGCTATAATGTTAGTTTACATTACAACGATTTCTTAAAAGTCTTGGGTGTAAGCCTAGAAAGCGGGGACTACATTCAAGTTGATTACTTGGGAACTAGGTGGATGAGCAATACAACTAGCTATTTCTATCCAGAGAAGGTTTATCCAGCTATCGTTTGCAGATCGGAATGTGTGGATACGACTTATTATATGAGAAGATTGATTGGTGGGACTTGCGTAACCACGATAATTCCAGATTATCCTTTGTGCGTTGCTCCTCCTCCACCACCACCACCTGAGATTCCACCCGAGGAAACTCAACCAGTTACGTTTATAAATACAACCTACTTCGAGCAAGTTGGCTTAGGTTTTCTCTTACCTTTCCTCACTCCTTTAGCTTTTACTATGTATATCATAATAGGGATCAGTGCAGGAGTAGAGTATGCTTTGACCAAAGAGGGAGCTTCTCCAAGAGGACTTGCGTTTGGAATAACCTTCATAGCTTTGGTTCTTGCGGCAACTTACTTGGGTAAGCTTCCAGTTTGGATTGGATGGCTCTTAATAATCCTGTCTGCAGGAGTTATGGCGTTCTTTATGAGAAAGCTTATTGGTGGTGGGTAATGACAATCAAAACTTTTATAACTCTCTTCTCCTTTTTAGGATTTTTAGCTTTCATCTCCTCTATCGCTCCAGAAGAGTATAGGTTCGTTACTTTAATAGACCTAGGCTGGCTAATGGGTTCTTTTGTCGCAGTTGCTGGAGCTTGTGCAGTTGCCACTGGATTGCCTTGTGCTGGAGCTTTGGGTGTTTTTAGTTTTATAACTCTCTTTCAATATATAGTGGTTACCAACGACATAGTAAAAACCTTACTTTTCACTCCAATCGTGATGCTCATAATGTATTTTGCAATTAGGATTGCGAGGGGTGGAGGATGAGAAAAATTTTTTTACTGCTCATAGTCTTCCTTTTGATTTTTCCTACTGTTTTGGCTAAAGAAAGCAAAACTCTTCTGAAGTGTGAGAAGAAGGGAAGGGATTGGGAATGTGTGTATGAGGGGGTGAAGTGCGAAATTACTACTAATGAAATAAAGTGTGAGATTTTTGAAACACCTTTTGGAAGTGAGCGTAAGAAGGTTCACATATTCGGAACAGAGTATGAGCCGGGTGATCAAGGAAGGATTTTTCTCCAGTTGCTAGATAGTCAGCAACCTGTAAACAATGCAACCTGCTTGATAGATTTGTATTATCCAGACAAAACCATTTGGTTCGACGATGCAGTTATGCCCTATTTGGAAGGGAGCGATGGTCTTTACTATTTCGATCTAATTCTACCAGAGCAAACTGGAATTTACATGCTGACGGTAAGATGCTTTTACATAGTTGATTATACTAGGGATTATGCAGATAACTTTACTCTGATCCTAGGGAGTGTAGTAGCTGGGGATTATACCGACACTTGGAAGGACGATGAGCAATATCATGAGATTGCTGAAGAAAGGATCGCAGGTGATTATTATGTAGATGTGATTTACGATTTCACAAACGTTTCCATACCTTCAAACTATACTGGAATAGCTATTTACTGGGTTGGAAGATGGGACGATGCTCTGGAAAATGTTAGAGTTTGGCTCTGGGACTTTTGCAATTCAACTTGGTATGCTTTGCCCAATCAAATTTCTTCAAACACCCCTATAGTTACAAACTTTGTTGCTAAGGAAGAGTATAACGTTTCCTGCTTGGTTAATGGTGGAAGGGTTAGGGTTAGGTTTAACGATACGCTTGGAGATGGGACTCGGAGCAATTTTTGGACAGACTTGCTGGAAGTTCAGATGAATTATTTAACCTTTGGGGCTATAGAGATGATAAGAGGGGGTGGAGAATTGCATGTTACCAATCATACTGAGTATGCGATAATCAGCAGTGCAGAAAGAACGTGGGAAGAGTTTTTCATAAGGGGAACTCCACCCATAATGAGAAGTACTGAATATTATTGCAAGGATAACCAAACCCTAATTAAGAATCATACTTTTGAGTTTTGCAAGGATGGGGTATGCAAGACCTATTCGAAGGTTGAAGAAATAAAGTGCGATTGGGGTTGTGACCCAGAGAGAAAGACTTGCAATTATCCACCTTATTTGAAGTATGCAATAATCTTGGGGGTAGTCTTTATAATTTTTGTAGTAGTTAAATTTATTGTATTGCCTGTGGTGAGGTCATGAAACCTCTAGGCTTTTTGATCACCTTCTGCATTTTTCTAGGATTTTTGCTAACCATCCCTCACCTGCCTAAGTTCTGGCAAGACCCTCTGTTTATAGTTCCCATAGTCTTCATCTTCGTTTACTTGTTTGCCTACTCCTTGCTAGACTAGGGTCTTACTGCTGGGAATTTTATTCCTTCAGGCTTGGGTATGCTGCATGGACAGGGTGGACATTCGCAAGTGCAAAAACGTTGAATGTTCAGCAGTACGAACCAGTTTAGCCATAGCATGGCTATTAGGATTATCCAGAAGATTAGCTCAAAAATCTGATACCTTCTCAACTTCTTCTTCGAAATTTTAACATACTCTTCCTCAGCCAATTTTTTCCTCCTCCTTTTCAAAATAATCCTTATACTTCTTGTAAAACTCGTCTTCTATGTTCCTCGCCTTTCCTAGGAATAGGGACATGAAGAACATTAGGAGGGCTGACCTACAGGTTTCGCTTACGGTTAAGCCAGATCGCTTAGCTATCTCTTGGATGAAGCTATAGAATTTGTTTGAGACTCGGAATTTAATGAATTTGGTGCCGCTAATGGTTTTGGGGCGAGGCATTTTTTCCCACGAAATAATATATGCCATGAACTCTATATAAATGTTAGGTGAGGTAAATGGTCAAGACTTTGGAAATAATGGCAAAGAATTATGATGCAAAGGTTCCAGTCTTTTCAAAGAGATGGGTAGAGATCACACCAAAGAAAAGGAGTGCCTTCGAAGAGGGTGTAGCAAAGGTTCTGGGAGTTTCTCCAACTGAAATCAAGAGAGGAGATGACTGGGCTGCAGGAGTTGAGAGAGCTAAGGCTTACTTCGAGGATTCGGTTAGAGGAAAAGGAAAGAAATTGGCTGAGAATTACAAGATTGCAATGACGACTGATTAGACAGTAACTTTCTCCCTTTTTTTCAATTTTTTTCCAGTGGTAACTATGGAAGAAGAAAAGGTTACTCCTGAGGTTACTAGAATTTCTTTGCTAGACCTAATAAGGAAAGGGATAGAGCTTTACAAGAAGGAGAAAGCTAGAAGAGAGATGGCAAGGCTGAAGAAAGAGAAGGAAGAACTTGAGAGGCTGAAGAAGAGGCTGGAGGAACTAAGGATTGAGAAGAAATACCTAGCTGAGAAAGAAAAGTTGCTTGAAGAAATAGGCAAGCTTGAGAAAGAAATCGAGGCTAAAAAAAAGGCATTGGAAGAGGCAGTAAGTGAGTAAGATGTTGCCAAAAGTAAGGGAAGAATTTGAGAGATTGTGGAGTAGGAAGAAGGAAGAGTTACTCAGGAAAGGATTTCCCAAAGGTTTGGTTGAGAGGGCAGAGGAATTTATCGAGGATTATGTTCAGGGCTATTCTACCAAATACTTTAGGGAAGCTCCTCCTGAAGAACTGGAGAGAATTCAGAGGATGATGCTGGACGATGCTCTAAGGATGGCTGAGCGTTGGGTTAAAAGCTTGACCGAAGTTTTTGCTCCACGATTGGCTGAGAAGCTTGAGCTTGCGGTCTAATTCTTACCACAAAATAATTAATTTGTAAAAGTTGAATATTATTTTGTGGTAGGATGGAAAAGAAATACGAAGAGGAAGTAAAAGCTTTCAAGGATCTCTTCAAGTTTCCTATGGATGCAGGTTTATTGTACCTTAGGTTTATACACGAGAAGGGTTTGCTCGATGAGTTCACTAGGTGGAGAGCTAAAAAGCTTTTAAAAGCAATAGGGTTGCCAGAATGAATCCGATATTAGAGGAAAAAGGTAGGAGGTTTGCCGAAAGATATGCAAAATATATACTGACTGCTCTAGGGTTTACCGAGGAAGAGGCTAAGAAGATAGTTGAAAGGATGAGGGGAAGGTTAGAGGAACTGGCGAAGAGATGGGCTGAGGAGTGGGAAAGGTCGATGGTTAAGTTGGTAGAGGTAGTTTGAGGTGTGGAAAAAAACAAATGAAAATGAGTGGATGTGGAATAATGAACATAAAATAAAACTTCATAAGGAAGAGAAGGAAATATTTATAACTTATGACTATGGTTTTCCGATTGGTGAAAAAAGAATAAGTCCAATATTTCTTG
>Ga0209410_1001099_pt1 | contig 13096 bp, 9 predicted proteins | sample Mar14436cmmetaG_FD_184135 | JGI IMG/M metagenome (GOLD analysis project Ga0209410, IMG submission 184135) | Marine hydrothermal vent microbial communities from Guaymas Basin, Gulf of California to study Microbial Dark Matter (Phase II) - Marker... ... | reverse complement strand
AATTTTTCCACAAACTCAGCTATTGTGCTGACCGCACTATCTACGGGTTTATGTGCACATACTGCGGTGATACACCATATTTTGTCGTTCTTCACCCTTATATTGCCGGCGTTGAGGTCACCAAATTCGGGGCCAAACCCATTGTAGATACCCCAGCAATTTGAAAGCTTTCTGGTGTAGAGGTTGACCACCCTATCGTCCATCTTGTGGTGGTTGGAAAACCCTAACGTTCGTAGGTCGCAGGTTGCGAGGTTGGAATCCACTTTATCGAGGAAGCTTTCAAGGTAGATGAAATCAGAAGGTCTTATCCTTCCCGCACCATGTGCCCCATAGAAGTAGTCATTATGGGTTTTTGTTTCGTAGTAATACTGGATTATGCCGGGGCAGAACCTTATACAGATTGGGTCCAGCCACCAGCTTATTGGGACGCTCCCCCTACCGGGTGTATCCCATAGATCATAGTATCTTCCGTGCATCATATCGAGCCCGAAATCTGTCATCATAAATGCAGCATATACTTTTGTTGTATCGAGTGTCAATGTATCGATATGACCTTGAAAATATGTATCCGCTACTGGCATATGGGAATGTACGGAAAAATTTGCTGCATAGCACCATGCCAGCAAGCATACAAGGCCATACTTTGACGAGAGTGATACCCATGGCCGTTCGTATGTACCGGTTTCGGGATACCCAAGTACAACCGCAAATGAGTCCATCCCACTATAATAATCACAGAGAAGCTGGTAATCCTCGGTTGAATCAGGTAGAGGTATGAGGTCTATTATTGCTGCTTTCTCTTTAACTGCGTAATCTCTGATGGGTCGCATGATGTGTGCCATAACGATGAGCTTCTTATTGCAATACGGGAAAAGGCTATCATACTGCCACCGGTAAGCGTCTATCTTATCACTCCATAACCCTCTGAGGTCCCTATAGAGTGGTATGCCAAGCGATTGGAGTTCGGTAATCTGATCCGGATGTGCAACAAGTACATTGTATAGGCCTGCCATCGTGAATGCAACATTTACGTAATGTATGGTGCTGGGATCGTAAACCACAAACCCGTTCACATAGTTTTTATACTTCTGTAGTGCTTCATGTATTGATATTTGCTGGTAGCTGGTGAGCCAACCTTTTGATTTATAGTATTCAAGCCATGCAGTGGATGGATCCCCACATCCGGTATAGCTCTCCCATAGTACATAAAGTTGGGGTGAATCTCTGTTTACAATCCCTTGTAGGCTGAGGATGAGAAAAATGTCCTTTATGTCTTCACCTCTGAGATCTACCACATCTAAGGAGGGTGCTGCCCAAACGATCTGTGTCAGTAGAAGCAGAACCCAACAGCTTCTCATTATCCCTCCTGTTTTAGAAGTAAGAGCTTATTGGTTTGTAAAACTTTACTGTTTACTTTTAGCTGCAGAAAATATATCCCTGATGGTAAGGGTTTACCATTCTCATCTTCACCGGGCCACTCAATTTCGTAGATACCTGCTTGTTGATATGTGTTTGTTAATGTTTTTACGAGCTGGCCTGTGAGGTTGTATATCCTTAGCTCAACATGGGCTGGCTTTGCGATCGAATACTTTATGGTAGTTGATGAGATGAATGGATTGGGTACGCTCGGGTAGAGCATGGAGTGGTTCGGACAAGTGTCTTTTTCTACAGCTGAAGCACATAGGTCTAAAATCAACACATCGTAATAGATTAGTTTGGGCAGCGTGCACTTAATCACACCATCTTGATAGGTGAAAGGTAATGTATCTTCATGGGGAAGATCCGGTGATACGAGCCTCACCATTATACAGCTATCGTTAACTGGTATTTCGAGCGGTACACTATCTTGGGGTACCATACGATGGGCTAAGCTATCCCAGTTGTGGTTTATGATGTGAAGGTATGATTGTGTGCCATCGATTACATCCATGTAGGTGATGGTAACTTTTGACTCGTTGACGGGTGCACTACGTCCGTGGTTCCAATCACCATTGAATGGAACGATACCGTTGACCTTCACATGGGATTCGGTTGGGTTCATACGTATGTTACGATATAGTGCTTGATATCTGTTTATGAAATCCGCACACCGTTTTACTACTTCGATTACAGGGGTGCCATCCGATGTGGTATCAGCCCATGCATCCCAACCTGGATACTTTGTGGGTAACGAAAAGTATATCCCTGATGCATATATCTCCCACGTATAGGTTTTTAAACATTCCACACGTTCGTCGGCAGGCTCGTCTATACCACCTATGTGGGCAAATGGGAAATAGCCGAACCCATGGTCAAAAAATGCTACGATAGGGGGTGGTTCATCGTACCCCGCAAGTGCACGTCTACGTAGCAACCGCAATGGGTTGACCAATGCACGTGTACCGTCGAGATGCGTTTTCAATGTATCAGTAGGTGATGGTGCAGGGTATGTGGGTGCATCCACTATGTAAAGTAAGATGTGATCACAACGCTGTAAGCCGAGCAAGCCTAACGCCGAGTGGCTGTGAGTGAAGTAGATAGTTTTGCCCAACCCTTCTGCGTAGGTTGTCACCCCCTTGTAGATATAGTCAAGTAACCTAAGTACGGTTTGATATGTGAACGACCTCTTGTATAAATTGACGATCGTTTCCACCTTTATGCTATCGTCGAGGAAATAGAAATAGAGCATCGTAAAATAGTGGAAAGGGAACCAGTCGAGAAAAAGTGGGTTGGGTGGATTCAAATAGTTGGTCGTATCGATGGGGCCACCGAAGGGATTATAAACCCAACCATGTGATTTGAGGTACCCTCTATAGTTAAAGCTGTTCATTGTACCATCGGGACACTGTAATGTGTCGGATAGATCGACAAGCTTTTGTGTTACCCACCTTGGGTCTGTGGGGGTCCAGCCGGAATCGATACAGTATTTCTTCAATAGATATTGTCTAAAGCCTTGGCCAAAGATTTTCAGCTCCGGCAAGTAGACCTGTTTGTCTGTGGAGGATAGCCTTATTTTGGAGGTAGCTACGGGGGTGACCAAGAACGATCTTATGGTGTCAGTGTTGGCTTTCACGTTTATGGGTGGTGAGAAATCCGTCCATCCCGTTGTATCGTTCCAGTATTTTATTTTAAAATTGCGTAACACGTGGCAAGCTAAGAGATATAGGTAGATCTGCTGTATGGTCCTTTTTCGACCAAGATCTATCTCAATCCAATGGCTATCAGCTATGGTTGACCGCCAGTACGTGTTTTGGTTGTCATCGAATGCGTAGCTGGCTGAATCGGGGTTTGAGCTTGCAGATGGGGTTGGCATAAAATAGCGTATGGTATCATACGTTACGATGACGGACAATCGGGTGGCAAAATTTGCCGTCCCCAAATGGTAATCATCGTAGCCGGTGTTGGGGTTATCACCGGGTTGCGCATTATACTTAAATTTATATCCTCCATGGATGGCATCGTAGTCGAGTACATTTACACCTGCATCTATCTGATGGTAGGATGCATAAAGAATAAGATCCCACACGTTTTCGTTGGCAATGCTGATCCAGGTGCGTGGTAGGGTATCTTCACAGTTGATGAACGGTATACGATAAATCTCACCTTCGGTGTTCCTTGTTGCCCAATCATAAAATACGGGATCGGGTATTTCGTAAGGGAATCGATGATCGTCATCGTAGGGGTTATCCCATGGCCAGCCGGCAATTTTCCACAGTTCTGACACCTGTACACCACCTGCCAGCAGTGCACCGCTATCGTTTAGGATTTGAGGTATAACCCACAGATTATATTCTGGATCCGTGTAGAAATTGTACGGTAGCCATGCCCACTTGATCCAACCGCGTCTACAGTACTGGGGTTTGATGTAGGCTGCTCGGTAGGCTTCATATGGGGTGAGTATACCCAGATGGGATACCCATACAGCTACATCCCATAGGTTATCGGGGGGTGAGCTTATAACTATACTCATTATTAACAGCAGAGGCCACATCCTATCTACCTTTTGTATGTAGACGTAAAATGCAAATCAAACGTTTTGATTCTCTCGACTATTTCGTATCGCTGTATACCCTGCAGTGTAAACTATTCCACCTTTATCTTCTCTGTATCGATCTGTGCCTTTTGTAGCTTACCAGAGTAGTCTATGTAAACGGTTTTGATTTCAGTGAATATCTCGTAAGCGGTCCAGCCACCCTCACGATGTCCGTTACCTGTGTGTTTGACACCACCAAACGGTAGGTGACATTCAGCCCCTATTGTGGGGCCGTTCACGTAGGTGATACCAGCTTCTATGCGGTCGACTGCTTTTAGTGCTTTGTTCACATCCTGTGTGTAGATGGATGACGATAATCCATAATTTGTGGAGTTGATCACTTCGATAGCTTCGTCGAGATCTTTCACCTTGAACACTGCAAGTACAGGGCCAAATATCTCCTCTTGCGCTATACGCATGTCGGGGGTGACATCAACAAATATCGTGGGTTCGTAGAACCATCCCTTTGCATATTTAGTACCTTCGGGTATCTTGCCACCACAGACGAGTTTGGCACCCTCGTTTTTACCTATCTCAACGTACTGTATCACCTTATTGCGTTGCGCTTCACTGACAAGTGGGCCCATCTCTGTGGATTCGTCCAACCCGTCACCAATTTTTATCTTCTTAGCACGTTCGACGAGCCGCTCGATAAACTCGTCATAGATGCTCTCCTCCAGTATAAGGCGTGATGTGGCGGTACAACGTTGACCGGTGGTACCGAATGCACCCCAGAGTGCACCCTCGAGTGCAAGGTCGAGGTTTGCATCACCTAACACGATCATACCGTTTTTGCCACCAAGTTCAAGCGATACCTTCTTGATGTGTTGTGCACCCATCTCCAGTATCTTACGACCTGTCTCTACCGAACCGGTAAATGCTACCACCTTGATGTCAGGATGCATGGCGATAGCTGAACCCACCACACTGCCACGTCCATGTACGAGGTTGAGCACACCTGGTGGTAAGCCAGCCTCTTCAAATAGTTCGACAAACTTGGTTGCACTTAAGGGGGATTCACGTGATGGCTTAAACACCACCGTGTTACCTGCGAGTAGGGCTGGAAATATCTTCCATGCAGGTATGGCGATGGGGAAATTCCATGGTGTGATAAGCCCCGCTATACCGACAGGTCGTCGTATGGTGATTGCCATCTTATCAGGTAGCTCCGAAGGTGTGGTGTAGCTGAACAACCTTCTACCTTCACCGAATGCATAATAACCTGTGTCTATAGCTTCCTGTACATCGCCACGTGTCTCCATGAGGATTTTGCCCATCTCACGGGTTTCAATTCGTGCAAGCTCTTCCTTGCGTTCGACCAGCATATCCGTAACCTTTTTCAGTAGCTCTGCACGTTTGGGTGCCGGTACGTGGCTCCATTTTGGGAATGCACGTTTGGCAGCTTCAACGGCAAGCTCTACATCTTCTTCGGTGGAATCGGGGAACTCACCTATCACATCGTCGATGTTGGCGGGGTTGCGTTTGATGAACGTTTTGCCCGATTTCGAATCTATCCATTTACCATCAATGAAGTTTTTATATACGGTCATCATACCTCCTTTTAAGTTGGATGTATCGCAATGCTATAAACAAAAGTGCACCTTCTAACATATGGAATGTGTTTCCTCCAACTTTATACCAAGTGTCTCAAGCTCTTGTAGTACAGGTTCGTAGATTTCAGGTACCACAGGTATTTGTACACCTGTGAGTTTTATCTTTCCTTCGAGTATGAGCTTAACCCCAATAGCTGCTGGTAATGCCACCGTACGTGCAACCGCAGTATCGTTACCTATTGTACCATAGTCTATCAGTGTAGAGGTTAATTTCTCTGTTTTATTGTGGTATTCGGCGATAACCTCGTGGTACATGACAACCATGTCACGTTCACCCTCTCTGTACTGGAGTTTGTCCAATAGCCGTTGTGTGAGTACATCAAGTGCTGCCCCGATATCCAGTGGTATAGGGTCGTCAGCAAACAGGCCAACCCACTCAAGCTTGTCCAACACCTCATCGTGTAGGTCGAGCCCAAGATAATCAGCTACCGCCTTGCGGATGTCATCCGACTCGGTATCTAAGAGCTTCTTCATGAATTCACGATAGGTTAACCCTTTAACCGACAGCTGTTTATCGTCCAGCAAGCCCAACCTCCCAATACTGTGCCAGAGTTTGCACCAACCCGGATACCGTAACGTACCACGTAGCATCGTCCGTACTGTATGGATGCTGTACTTATCAATGTATGGTATAGAGTCGCGGTTGGGATAGACTTCGAGCTCACCTACACCTTTTATGTCGATCTTACTGCAATGAGTGAACAGCAGCTCAGCTGGTACGTTGACCTCTTTGCCATCCACCATGTAACGTGCGCTGTTGCGAGCTGCAAGCACTACACCACGTGGGCTCCAGGAAAACTTGTATTTGAATGGATTATCAGCAGCTTCAGGTGCAGGTAATGCACCACAATAGGAGCGAAAGCTGATAACCTTACCGCCGTTGGATTTAACCTTATTTATCATACGCATAGCGGACATGTGGTCGATGCCGGGGTCGAGCCCTATCTCGTTTAGCAAGATTATATTTTTTGATTTAGCATCGTTATCGAGTGATTGCATGTCGGGGCTCACGTAGGAGGTGGTGACCATATGCTTACGATAGTCGAGACAGATGTTGGCTACCTTCACGTGATAAACATAGGGCAATAGGCTTACTACGATGTCGACTTTTTGTACGAGTTCACGTAGTTTGGGTTCATCGTCTACGGTCCATTGTAGGGCGTGACCTTTGGTGAACCCTTCAACCAGCCTTTCAGCCTTACTTAAGGTGCGGCTGGCAACCGTCACCTCGTGGCCACCCTCCAACAAATAACGGACGAGTGGCCTCGCTACCATACCTGCACCTAACACAAGTATGTGACCCATTGCACCTCCTACTCGGTTTTTTCGGTTTCCCACCTTCTTACCACTTTAGTGGTCATACCACCACGGGGGTTGAATTCACCTATGACTTCCATGGATTTGGGTTTCACCAGCGAGACGAGATCTTCGAGTATGCGGTTAATGAGGTGTTCGTAGAAGATGCCTACCCACCTGTACTGCATAAGATAGTATTTGAGCGATTTAAGTTCTATTATATGTGTATCAGGTACGTAACGGATGGTGATCTTACCGAAATCAGGTAACCCCGTACGTGGACATAAGCTGGTAAATTCTGGATAGACGATTTCGATGTTGATATCCCTACCGGGATATTCATATGGTACGATTTCCAGAATACTTTTGTCAACCTCGTCAGGTGAGCTTATCTTTTTACGTAATTGGGTACGAAATTCTTTCTCATCCATATTTGTCGATATATTTTGATAGATATTGATAGTTGGGGGTTAGCTTACCTTGATGTACGATGACGGCACGCTTGAGTGCGGGAGGTAGGTTGAGTTTATCAAACGGTTTGCTGTAATCCGCATCCACAATATAGGGGACGAAGGGTTTGACCATCTTGCTGAACTCACGTGATGCATCACGTGGTAACTCTGCGGGTAGATTATCTACCGCCAGTATAGGGATGCCGGGACCCTCAAGCCCGGGTGTGGTGTCACCAGTTATTGGATCATACACGAAGAACGGGTCACCTGGTGTTGTCGTACGTACAGTGCATTCGATAGCACCTTCGATGTCGCAACTTATATCACCTATGATTTTGAGGCGTGGCGTGTTGCGGGTATACCAGGCTTTAAGGAACGATTTGGTCACCAACCGCGGGTATCGGCTATCCCAGTATATAGCGTTTATAAGTACAGTAAGGTATGGTAAGTGCTGGGTGAATTTCGACCTATACTTCTCCGGATGCTGGTAATAATCATACAAATCAAATGTGTCATTGGGTGAGAGCGGTTCAACCATATCCTCTTCTTTGAATACCACTTTATAGATGAAGTTTTGCCATCGGGGTGGGTTGCTACATAATCGTGGTAACTCCGAGGGTGTCACCTCCACCACGGGTAACCATGATAACACCTCCTGGACCCCCTTGGATACATTGCCATAACCAGTAATACCGATTACCAATGGGATTATGGGGGTAGGTAAGCTTTTGTCACGGATTTGGGTAGCTACCTTCTGTAATGCGGATCTGGCTTCATTAAGATCATGGTAATCCACAGCACGTTTAATCTGTAAAAACGGTGTTTCTATACCCTCATGTAGCAGCCGTTGCCCCAACCCCCATAGGGTGTCGAGCATACCGGCGATACCTGCAAACCTGCCAAAGAATATGAGTCTCCTACCATCGTCATCAGTTATACGTTCGTAATCTATGAGTTGACAGTTGAGTTCCATCAACCGCTTCAACATTGGCATATTGTGGGGTTGCCCCTTTATTGTGTGTGAGAAAAACACGTAGGTTTTACCAGGTACGAAGAAATCGACCGGCATCTCCTTTACACCAAATATCACGTCAGCCGCTGATAGGTCATCGTTAACAGTTGCACCTACCGCTGAATACTCATCATCTGTGTATACCCTTATCGATGATGGCTGTATTATGGTGTGGATATCGAACCTATCACGTAGCTCCTTTACGTCATCGGGGATCAATGGGGTTCGACGTTCCCAGATATTTTTGGTCTCTTTGCGAATACCGATTACTTTCATAAATGAAATCTATCTTTTAACCCCACATGTCAATGTAGAAAATGCTTAAGAGGGTTAACCCTTTACTGGATGCTGAACCCGATATATTTTAATTGATGAAAAGATGGGTTGCATGTGTGTGGGTATTTGTTCTTTTATCATGTGTAACTGAATATAAGCCAGAGCATGCGGTGGGTGAGCTAACTGAGCTTGTGGTTATCACCAACAAAGACATATTCCAAACCTACATGGATGAACTGGATACAATCTTTTCTAAACCACTTTACTTGCCGTCGAAGGAGGAATATTTCGATTACTACTACGGTAGTATGGTGGAATTTAACAAGTATCGGTTCAGGCGTAACATATTGATTATAGGTAGGTTGGGTGACCCGCTCATCGATACATTGTTGCCACCGGAATATAGGGATATGGTGGCGAGTGGTGAAGACTTTATCTTCGGTTATAAAGATCTGTTTACAGCGGAACAGAACATCTTGATAATCGCTGTACCATCATGGAAGTACCTGCATGATGTGCTGCAGAAGAATGGCGAGACGATCTTCAACTATTTCTTCAACGGCGTACGTCGTACACTTAGGGGGTGGTTATATGGGAAAGGGTACAATGTTAAGCTTTCAGATTACATAAAGGAGAAATATCACTTCGCGATTAAGATACCTTATGGGTGGCAGATATCGTTCGAAGATCCAGCTGGCAAGACTATAGGGTTCATACGGCATATGCCAGAACGTATGATAGTCATACACTGGGAGGATGAGCCGCTGGGGGGATGGCTTACGGTTGACGAAATTATAGCACTACGTAATGAGTTAGGTAAAAAGTACCTGTATGGGGATTATGTTGATACATCCATGACACGTACGTATTTTGTGCAATTTGCTGGCTACTATGCGCAGAAGGTTGAAGGTATCTGGCAAAACGACGAACGTGTTGAGGGTGGCCCCTTCCGTACATATATATTTGGGACGGACACGCGTACGTATGTGATAGATTTTCATGTGTTTGCACCCGGTGAGAAGAAATGGTATAGGTTGGAACAATTGGAACTCATAGTGGAGACGTTTCAACCTATTCTTTGATGTGGGTGGTGATTTGGTTGGTTGTTGCTAAATCGATACTGGAACAGTATGGGTTGTCTAACCACTACTTCAACATAATCTATCCAGAATGCCAATTCGATAGGGTACGCTATGATGCACGAATCGACCCTATCTATCCATGTCGTGGTATACATATATATCCACACAGTTTGACCCAAATAAAACATATATTAAAACGTATGGAGGGTACGGAGCTCAACACATTGGTGATCGCACTTAAAACCGAAACCGGTCATGTGCTTTATGATACTGAAGTTGAGCTTGCACACAAAATAGGGGCGGTTACGTGCCAGATACCCATTGATAAAGTGATCGACATGTGTCATGATGCAGGTGTGCGATTGGTGGTACGGTTGGTGGTATTCAAAGATCACAAGCTGGCCAAATACCAATCCGGTAAATATGCGATACGACAGCGTGATGGTACGATATGGCTTGAAAACGGACGTACTGCATGGGTTGACCCCTACGCTGAGGAGGCATGGCGTTACGTTATAGATTTGGCGAAGGAACTTGCGACAAAAGGGGTGGATGAGATACAGTTCGATTATATCAGGTTTCCATCAACAGGTGGCCTTGTATTCACACATAGAACCAACAAATATAAGAATAGGTTTGAGGTTATAGCGGGGTTCCTGCGAGCTGCGTATGAGCAGCTCAAACCGCTGGGGGTGACGATCTCAGTTGATATATATGGGTACGTTACATGGTATGATTTGCCGCTCGAAGGTCAATCGCTACGATATATGGCACCCTACGTAGATGTATTCTACCCAATGTTGTATCCGTCACACTTCAACAGAAAGCATTTTGCGTACTTGGGTTCATACGAACGTGCTTATAGACTTGTATACGAAAGTATTAAGCTTGGCAAGCAGCGGTTGGGTGAGAATCGTTTCATCCCATACATACAGGGGTTCGAATGGCGAGCACCGGGGTTTGGCCCCTACTATATCAAACGTCAAATAGATGCTGCACGTGATGCAGGTGCATGGGGTTACCTTGTCTGGAATGCAAGCAACGATTACGAACCACTATGGGCTATCGTGGAGTAGGATGTTAAACCATAGCGAGTGCGAGCGCCATCGAGTAGTATTTTGATTCAGTGGGGTCAGCCCTCGATGTCAATATAGAGGGTGCTTTCGTTCCTGTCACTATAGCGGCAAGTTTGGCACCCGCCAAATGTGTAAGCGCCTTGAAGAATGCGTTGGCTGAGTCGAGGTTCGGGAATATGAGTATATCTGCATCGCCGGCTACGTCACTGCTGAATCGCTTTATTTCGGCAGCTTCACGTGATATGGCGAGATCAACTGCCATGGGACCGTCGACTATGGCGCCACGAATTTGCCCCCTATCAGCCATCTTTGTTATTATGGCGGCATCGACTGTACTTTGTATCTTGGGGTTGACTTTCTCGACTGGCGCTATTAAGGCGGCTTTGGGGGTATCGATACCTAATTTATGGGCTACATCGATACAGTACTGTAGTATGGTGATTTTCTGTTCTAATGTAGGGTAGGGTATAACGGCAACATCTGATACAATGAGCAGCTTGTGATAGGTTGGTACTTCGAACACTGTCACGTGTGATAGTAATGCACCTTCCGGCAATAGACCCCACTCTTTATTGAGTATTGCACGCAAATAGGTGGCTGTACCGCAGAGACCTTTCATCAACACATGTGCATCACCTCGTGATACCATCTTGGTGGCTTCCTCGGTGGCTTGCTTTTCGTCGGGTATATCGATGAGCTCGAAATTTGATGTATCGATACCGAGTTCGGTAGCTGTTTTGTTTATCACTTTCTTAGAGCCTGTGATTATGATGTCGGCTAACCCTTCTGAAGCTGCACGTGATGCCGCTTCTATAGTGTTTCTGTCCTCACCATAGGCGATGACCAGCTTTAGCTTCTCGCGTGCTTTTACTAATGATACTATATGATCCAACTTCTTTATAGACATTGTACCTCCTTGACTTTTGGATGAAGGTTTGCTTTCCAACGTTCGTAAAGTTTACGTATTCTATCCTTAAGCTCAGGTATACCTTCGCCAGTGAGACACGATACAAATATGGCATCGGGATATTTCTGTTTGAGCACAGGTACGAGGATCCTATCTTTGTCGATTTTATTGAAGACATAAAGTTTGGGTTTATCGGCGACCCCAAGTAGCTCCAGTATCTCATTACCCGTGGCTATGTGATCTTCCACGTATGGGTGTGATATGTCGACAACATGTAGTCTCAGATCCGCTATTATGGCTTCTTCGAGTGTTGATTTGAACGAAGCTATGAGTTCATGTGGTAAGTTACGTACAAACCCAACAGTGTCGGTTACCACAAGCTTGTCAAACGGCGAGAACGCCAACACCCTGGTAGTGGGGTCGAGCGTAGAGAATAACTTATCCTCAACTTTTACATTGGCACGTGTGAGCACATTAAGTAGGCTCGATTTACCTGCATTCGCATAACCTACAATAGCTACTTTAAACATTGTCAACCGGCGCTTACGTTGTATGGTTTTGCTCACCTCTATAGCACGTAGTTTGGACTCAAGATACCGTATGCGGGTACGTATTTTGCGACGGTCGATTTCAAGTTGCTTCTCACCCGGGCCACGTGTACCTATGCCACCACCAAGTCGTGACAGCATTACACCGCGTTTGTCGAGACGTGCCAATCTGAACTTAAGTTGCGAAAGCTCCACCTCTATCTTTGCGGTAGTGGTGCGTGCATGTTGTGCAAATATGTCGAGGATGAGTTCCGTACGATCTATGACCTTGCGGTGGGTGAGGTTCTCCAGGTTACGTACCTGTGCGGGGGTGAGCTCGTCATCAAATATGAATGCATCGATATCGTATGTACGTGCATATTGGGCAAGCTGTTCGGCTTTACCTTTACCTATGAAGTAACGTGGGTTAGGTGCAGGCAACCGCTGTAGGATGCGTTCAACCACATCACAGCCGGCAGTTTTTGCCAGCTGCGTAAGCTCGTCAAGTGACCTGAGTTTCTCCCATTGGGGTTGACCTGGTAACAAAATCGAAACAAGTATGACCCTCTCTCTTTTTTTCATGGTTAGGTTATGGTCGTTATACTTCATCTATAAAGTTAAACCAATAAACGATATTATCAAGGTATAATAGCTTAATGCAGAAATCAAAATGCAAATTGGAAAATGCGAAGTGATGAAAGTTTTGCAATTTGCACTTTGCAATCTCCATTTTGCAATGGATACAAGACGTTAACCTGAGTTCATCAATTCCAACAGGTAAGGTTTGATTTTGTTGATCGCCCTGGCACGATGGCTGATACGGTTTTTGGCTTCAAGTGGTAG